>Ga0310344_10002280_pt1 | contig 14439 bp, 8 predicted proteins | sample HC15DNA20200_MG_FD_203801 | JGI IMG/M metagenome (GOLD analysis project Ga0310344, IMG submission 203801) | Marine microbial communities from station ALOHA, North Pacific Subtropical Gyre - HC15-DNA-20-200_MG | ecosystem: Environmental > Aquatic > Marine > Oceanic | place: Pacific Ocean: North... | reverse complement strand
TCCCAGGAGAATTCAAAGCACCACACTGTGCCGCAGTTGATTCACATGGAGACATCTATGTTGGTGAAGTACTTGAGGGTATGAGACTACAGAAATTCGTAAGAGAAAGTTAATTTATATCAAATACTTCTCAATCAAAATTTCTAAGGAATAAATAATGGTAAACATATTGGATCGATTATCAGATGGCAGACCTCTTCTAATGGATGGAGGAACTGGATCTGAGCTTCAACGTAGAGGGGTCAATGTATCAAAAAGTTCCATTGGTACTAATGTAGGTCCATGGTCTGCCCGCGCCCTAAAAGACGCTCCTGATTTAGTTCTAAAAGTACATGAAGATTATTTGAAAGCTGGGGCGGAAATAATTATCACCAATACTTTCTATAGCAGTCGCTCAAGGCTTGATATGGACGGATTAGGCGATAAATGGGAGGAATATACCCGATTGGCAGGGGAATTGGCAGTGCGTGCAAGAGATAACATTAACCCAAAAGCTTTTGTTGCAGGGGGTATCGCTCCAACAAAACAAGGATCAGAGAAAATATACCAGGAGATGTCAGAACAATCACAAGTTCTTGCAGAATCGGGTGTGGATCTGATGCTACCTGAATATGTTGGACCAGTAGAAGATTGCATTACCTGTCTGAAAGCATGTAGTAAAGTAGGGCTTCCTGTCTTTCTCGGTATCAAACACGTATCCAAATTTTTGAAAGACCCAAAAGAACTCGTACACAAACTAGCAAATTACAAGGTTGACGCCATTTTAGGAATGTGTAGCAGTCCTGAAGATCTATCAGACACTCTTCCAAATCTGATACAAGCCTATGATGGTATAGTTGGCGCTTATGCCAATATTGGTTATGGTGAGACTAGCCCAGATCCTAATAACCCCGATAAGCAAGTAAGAGTAATCGATTGGGGAGAAAACACACCTGATAACTACATCAAATTTGGGAAAACCTGGTTGGATATGGGAGCACAGGTTATAGGTGGTTGCTGTTCCACTGGCCCGGAACATATTGAAGCACTTAAACCAATTATTCAGTCTAAATAAGGCAAAATTCTAAAAATCTAGATTCCAATATTTTAGCAAAATTGTATCGAATATAAATCAGATTCCTTCATAGAAAATCGTAAACGGATTGGGATACCTGTGAATTTACTTAAATCAGACCCAAATTTCCACTGTACTGTTCTATTTATTTCATCTCCATAGATTTCACAATGGTTGGAAAGTTCAAAATTTGGATAAGGATTTCCTTCAATATCTTGTATCTCAACTCCTATATAACCTGCTACTGAAGTAGCATAGTTAATTACTAATTCTTGTCCCTTAAAAATAAGAGGCTTAGTTATAAATTCTCCTCCACTGAACGGAGCATAAGCTGAAGCAAATCCGTCCGTACGTAAGACTCCTCTCCTTAATCTCGCATCCGGAAACAGGTTGCGCTCTTTATAATATATGGATATCTCTCCGTCACCAGTTGGGACCACACCGAACCCGACAGTCATGCTACGATCTCCCCAATTATGCCTGTCTAAGCCACCGGGGAGAAATGGTTCCAGAAATCTACGGTCCCAACTAACTCCATTACGACTACTCATAAAAACCCCTTCGGATATGCCATCAGCTTTAAATCCTGATATAAACTTCCGTTCGGGCATAAACCTTCTAGGAAAACCCAAATAAATGTGAGGAGCCCTAAAGTATGGAGTTATTGCATTAGTATATAGATGTTCATACTGAAATTGTCCAAGATCTATCTGTACTGGATACGTCCAGTTTACAAAATCCTTAGAAGTGGCCCTTCTGATAGATCTATATGGTTTTGAAGGTTGCTCTGGGTTGGGCAACGAACTACGACCATAAAAAACATACTCTCCATTAATGGTGTCCCAAAAAGCCCCGTTCTGAGAATCAAATTGAATATTTTTTGTCCCATCATCCAGAGCGAGAATTATTGGATCTTTATCAGCTATATCCCAATGAATCCCATCATCTGAAATTAATCCCCTTATTCCATCTTGGTTACCTAAAGTTTTCCTTATCCGTGAAATCGCTTTAAATCGTTCTGACTTTGGTGCACTTGGGTTCTGATCTTCGAACACCATCATTTCCCGTGCGACTAAACCGTCGAGAATAATGTTGTTCTCTTTCGATCCGTCATACTCTACTAGACCAAGTGAAGGACGTGTCCAATTTATCCCGTCATCACTTTCTAAATATGAAACTCTTTGATTAGTATCCGCACCTGATCGATACCAGTAACGAAACTTATCATCTGAAAACACTACTGAACCAACAGTACTCTGGGTAGTTTCTCCAGGCTGATCGAAATCAACCAGTGTTTCCATAGGAACAGGTTGATGTAGCCGAAGGGTTATATTGTGTGTTTCTTCAAAAAGCCAGTCATCGACAAATAACTCAAGCTTTGAACCTATATCGTGAGTGATTTTCAAAATCGATTACCCTGAAAAAAGAAATTGTGATGTGAATGCTGTAGTTTTAAATAATTCCTTATCTCTTGAAATAAGATGGCTGTCATTTACTAAAACCTATCCTTCACCAAGCCTTAAAATACGCTGCACTGAAATTCGATGTATTAACCATATGATCCCAAACGTAATTACAGCAAAAACGGCAAGCATAATAGCATAGGTTGTAAGTAAGGCTCCCCAGTTGACCTCTAAAATAAATGGAGGTATTACCTGGCCTCCCCAATCATCATGTCCCAAAAATGGCATTATCGTCGCACTGAGTCTTCCACCCATCCAGGTACCAAGTGCCATTCCTACGGCAATGATTATGGTCTGTTCAATCCAGACCATTGTTATCAATTGTCCAGAAGATAAACCTATAGTCCTGAGTAATGCAAACTGTAACTGTCGATTACGAAAAGATACATATGCGTGTACTAGAAAACCAATACAACTTAGTGCCAAAACTGCTCCAAAAGCGATAAATAATAACGATCTCCAACCAGCTTTTACTAAAGGATCAACTTTGGAGCCTGAAAGTAATTCCTGCCTTATTTGAACAGACGACTTAGTAAACCCTCTTATCTCATCAATTTTTCCAACCAGTCCAGATTCAAGAGATTCTTCTCCTTTTGTAGAAATCCAAATCTCGTTGGGATTTAGTGATCTATACCCAGCACCCAGATTTGCATAACTTCTAAGTGTTGTAAGATCAGCCACCAAAAATTTCTCATCGGGATCTGTTATTGTAGGAAACAAAGAAACGCTACCCTGTAACCTCACAGGTACTCTAAAACCACCAACACTTACTTCAAACTGATCCCCGTTACTATGTCCAGAATCACTCATAAACGATTCACTAGCTAATACAGGGATATGCTCTCTTTTTCTACCATAAAAAATACCTCTGGGCACAAGGGCGCCTCCTCCTCCCCAGGAAAAAATAGCTGTGTCAGAGTATCCGTCAAATTCTGCTGTCGAATCTTTAAGAATATCTGCCACCGAATCAGCCCCTACTTTCAACACGCTCCATTCTGAAGTGCCGGTGAACGATTCTAAGACGACCTTTTCTCCACTTGCAGTTTGAACAGATATTTCATCCAGGATTACAGAACCGGATAAAAGCCTTCTCTCAGTATTAGATTCTTCAACACTCAAAGAAACCAGCGTTAATGGCAAGCTCGACGCGAGGTAAGTACGAGGCCCTGTCCACACCTGTCTTTGAACCGTGTAGCCTCGTCCCATACTTGTGGAAGTGTTTCTAATCCTAAGGTCAGTTTCAAGATTTAACCATTCGCTTGACTCCAATTGACCGAGTGTATAAGTTGCATAATGGCTACGAGCATTTCGTACTCTAGCTTTCACTCTAACCGAACGATGAGGCCTATCTCCTTTTAATCTTACACTCAATACGGTTGCATCCATTGGCATTTGCAACCCTTTGAGTTCGTTCTCTGGAACAATCGAAGTTAGAAGTTCATTTATTGGGGTATCTGAAAAATCATCTCTAAACCATGCCACTTCCGGAAATGATGTTGGTTCCATAGCTAAAACGGTAATACTCTGTCCCAGTCCTTTTGAAAGATCGCTACCTCGACTCCTAAATACAGAAGTCACTTCAGTCACTCCCTCAACATTTCCATATGCCTCTGCTATCGTAGGTCTTGGAGTTGGTGACACAAATGGAGTAGGTGTTGGAGTAGGCGTCCGAGACCACCATCGGTGCCTTACAGGAGGTTTAATATATTCTCTGACGCCATCTAACCGTATATCACTCCCGGTAGAATAAAGAATACGCTCCTCAAAAGATCTATCTAAAGTTGCTCCAAAACTAGACGCAAATATGCCTAATCCTGCTGTCAAAATAAGCAAAAGAGAAAGCCGGGCATAATGACTTGGATTCCTAGCCATTTGCCAAATGCCGAGCACAAGCCCTGCAGGAAGCCAAGATGAAAATAGTCTACTAGCCATACGAATTGCAAGAGGGAACAATCTTAATAATACCATTGCAGAAGCTAGTAACATCATCCCTGGTAAAGCCAACAAAAGTTGATTAACAGCCATATCGCCAAAAAGGCGAACCGCAACTACAGAACCTTGCTGAGTAAGCTGTCTAAAAAGCAGTATACATACGAGTAGCAAAACAACATCAATATAATATTTCTGCAAGGTTGAACCAGATGTAGGTCGAGCCAATTGCTGTCTTTGCTTAGTCACAGTAATCCGTGATGCTTGGATAGCAGGGATAATGAGAGCAATAAAACTAAGGGCCCCACCAATAAAACTCATAGCATATGCAAGTGGTGAAATAGTGGTTACTAGTGGCCCTCCACCTGTGAGATCAGTAAAAGCCGGCGTATAACCAAACAAACTAATACTCGATGAGGCGAGAATAGGTCCAAGAGCTATAGCTATAGTTGCTATGGTAAGACCTTCCAAAATGAATACAGTAAGTATCTGTGGGCCAGTAGCTCCCCGGCTTCTGAGAAGTGCTACTTCTCCGCTTCGTTCTTCAACTGTCAAAGATGCAAGGGTAGTTACGTAATATAAGATCACTATCGCTATCAGTATCAATACCACAAACATCGGCAACTTACTAAAAAATAATCTCCTGTCATAATCCTTCAGGGTATTATCTAAAGTCGTTTCTTGCCGGTATGTACCAAGGGACGAAATCATCAAAGCATTCATGGTCTCAATATCAGATAGAGCTTCCATCGAATTATTAGCATTTATACGACTTGCATCTACAGACAGTAACCAGGCATATGTACTATCCATTCTTGGAAAAGCGGATCCTATGACATTAAAATAGACTTCATCTGCAACTAAGAACGGAACAGTTCTAAATGTAGGTCCTGTAGCTGAATTAAGTACTCCGTCTTCCAAATACCAGTATTCGCCACCAGGGATATCCCTTTCAAAAATACCTGAGATCACTACCGTTACGCTGGGAGTATCATCATCCCAGTGAGGTACAGCTGAAAGTCTATCTGCTACCCCTACATTAAAGAGTTCAGCTGCATCTGAAGGGATGATAGCTTCAATCTCAAGAGGTTGACCTGGATTATTGATTTTAGTTTCTTTAGGAAGGCGACCAGATACCAAGGTACTATGTTGCTCAAGTTCGGGCAGATATGCGAAATAGGATCTGGCATCATCTTCTCCTGCCATTTGCTCATTACCTACATCAGTCAAAAAGAATGTGAGAGATTTACCAGCTGTGTATTGTTCATCAACCATCCAATCAACGTTCTCGTCAATTACAGACTGTGTCAAAGTTGCTACACGCCTATATTCATCTTTAGTAGTTGGACCTTTTGATCCCTGGATCAAAATATCGATCTCTCGAACAGTTAATTTATCAAGTGCAACTCTAAGTGCCACCTCTCTTAAAGCATCAAAATATATAATAGTTCCCGCCATTATGCCGGAAGCTAAAAGCATACCAAGCACAACTGAAGAGAGAAGTTTCCAGCTTGACAAGCTTCTCTTAAAAACTAATTGCCATGCTTCAGAAAGTTTCTTTATAAAACTATCCATTATATAACTCCGCCAATATCCAAATTCTTCGCATAACTATACATAATCCATCTTTACAAAATACTAACATTAATAAGATTGTCCTGGATTTTTATTATAGTAGCTATTCGCCTATTCTAGCCATCGACTGGAGATCTAGGTTACCTAAAGATCTTGAGACTAACAAAATCATTGTTAAGAATAAAATAATCATTATGCAAAATGTCGGAACTAAAAGTATCCAATCAGTAATTAGAATAAAAGGAGGTGCCACTGATGTTCCTTTATCGGTCACCGCTAAAGAGCCGACCATTAGTTTACTCATCTGGAATCCAGCCCAACTACCAAGGCCTAACCCAATGATGACTACAGCGAGATGTTCAAAGAAAAGGATTGCTTTTAGTTGGATTCTAGACAAGCCCATAGTCTCTAAGAATCCTATCTCAAATATATTCCTGCTCCTGTACAACAAAAGATAAGCAGTGTAGGTAAAAGCGGAAGAGATAAACACAACAAACAGAGCTAACAACACCATAGTTTTCCACCCTGCTCCTACTAAAGGATCAGAGTTGATAGCTTCCAATTCTTTTCCCACATCGTAAATATTTGCAGAATATCTAATGAGGTTCTTTATTTGATCTAAAGGATCAGAGTCCGAAAGTTTGTCGACAAAAAATTCATTTGAATTAACAATATAAGCTGATCCAACCACATTTATATGACTTAAAATAGCTTCCATATCCAACAACATAAAACCATCTATATCTGCCTTCATTGTCGGAAAGTTATCAATAACACCAGCTATCTTGACAGGTACTTGCAGCCCAGACAAACGAGCCATCAGCATGTCTCCTGCTTTGACATTTACATTATCAGACAAAGTTGAATTTATGACCGCAGGAATAGCGCCTGTTACAGGCAATCGATATATTCCCCTGATATTATTGACCGTTTCTTTGCCAAAAGAAAACTTAAGTGATTTCTTACCGCCATGTTTATAATCTGAAATTTCTTCAACTGTATCACTTGACAGTTCGGAACTAGAAATTGGAAGCCAGACAAGAGGACCCTCGAAGTTTTCTATGTTGATTGGGAAATCATCCCCTTGAGCCATTACGTGAACATCATCAATCCAAATTTCACCAGGAGTATTGTTATTTCCCTGCCCAGGCTCTGATAAATGAATTGATATAAGTTCTGCGGGCAATATTTGTTTTTGGGATATTTGTGTACTTAGGAGCTGCCATCCAGCTGCTCCCTTCACTTTCCCAAGAGATATCGAGTTCAAAGATCCTGATGGAGACTTTAATAACAACCAAAGAGAGAGATTGCGAAAGTCTCTTTCCGATCTAACCCATACTCCAATTCTATCTGAGTCTTTAGGAATCAAAATAGGTCCGAGACGCTCAGATATCACAATTTCATTCATTACATCTGGCAGACTTAGATCTGAAAAATCGGAACGGTACCAGCTTAAATTTCCAAATTTTGAAGGTTCTATACCTAGCAATTCAAAAGAAACTGGCCCAATACTTCCAGTAGATCTGAAAGCTCGTGTTACAGAAGTAACCCCCGGTATAGATTTTACAGCTTTCTCTAGTCCGTCTAAACCACCAGGTCTATTACTTCTCAAATTGGCTATACGTATATCTGAAGCTACCCTATATAAGACCTGTTCTTTCTGGCTCCTCTGCAAAGTACCTCCTACAGTAGTGGCAAGTAAAGCTAAACCACTTGCTAAAACCAATAACATAATTACCCATGTGTAGTGAGAAGAACTGCGTGACATATGAGACATAGGGACTGCCATCCAAATTGGAGTCACTGTTCTAATCCACATAAAAAATGAAAATAATGGCTGGGCTAACACAACAAATCCAAAGCCAAGTAAGAATGTGAACTGCAATTCATTTGTTTCGGGACTTACTTGCCAATATAAGCCAACAAGAATAGCAATCTGTAACAAATATAGCGATAGTTTAAAATAAATCCTGTTAATCTTACTAACTATAAAATATGTGGCGCCAAAAGAAATGCATCCTAAGACTACCGTTCCTTGATCTATAGAAAACACTCCTGTCCTTTCGGTCCACAAAATAGCAGTTATAAAAGCTAAAATCAGGAATCCAACAAAAATATCTATTATCTTGATAGATTCACCAGCAATAAATCTTATACCCAGCGGAAAAAATCTCATGAAGGTTAAAGCCACAACAACCAAGAATGCCACCGGAGCTATAAGTAGGGTCTCATTAACCTCTACATCTTTAAAAAGACCTCCAGATGCCAATTGCCCACGTGATCTAAGTTCCCAAAAAATAACCCCTCCAATTAACAAAATAGCTAAATCAATGTTATACCTATGTAAAAATGGTATTGTAGCTGACCTGGCAAATCCAACCCTTTCTCTAACAACTGATCCTTGAGCTCCAAAAATTAATGGCAGTAAATATAAGGTTATACAGAGTAATACTGCCAAAAATAAAATCATACTTATGTCTGAATCGAATTTGACAGGAAGCATCGAATAATTTGTAATATCACTGAAATACGGAAGCAGTCCGGCAAGTTTCACTAAAACTATAGATAAAACAGACCCCATTGCTGTAGCAATAGAAACAAGAATCAAGCATTCTAACAAGTAAATACGCGCTAATCTGGTAAATCCCACGCCGCGAGATCTTAAAACAGCTGAATCCTTGTCTCTACTACGCGCCAAATAAATCACAACGGTAACTAAATAGAAAATAATCGTCATAGCCATTAAAACCAGCAAAAGCATTAATGGTACCCTTGTGAAAAAGCTTCTACGTTCAATTTCTCTTATTGGAATTAACACAGATCTTGCAGAAATGGTTGATTCAGGTACTTTCTTTGAAATTTCTAGCTGCAAGCTTTCAAATTTTGTTCTGACTTCTGTCAAAGACCATCTCACCAACTTCTCTGGGTTGATGAAAAAAAACCATGCAGGTCGTACCACAGTGGATTGATATAAGTTGCCCACATTATTAACTATAGCCTCTCTCCTCACTAATAGACCGATCGGAGGTTCCATTTCATCATCGCTAGCAACCCTGATGCCCTCGGGAGGCGATTCTTCTAAAGGAGCTGGGTTCAAAAATATTGTTGCCACTCCCCAATAATCACTACCTGGGTCGTCCGGCTTTATAATCCCTGTGATAGTTACATAAAGCCTTTCCTTCATCATTAAATCAGTGGTAACTTCGACCTGTTGTCCAGCAGTTAGCTTGAATCTATCAGCAGTTCCAACACTTATAACTGCCTCAATCTCATTGACCCGAGTATTGTCTCCTATTGAACTGTTTGGCAGACGCCCTGAAACTAGAGTCACATTTTCATCAAGGCCCGATAGATGGTGAACAAAACCGCGTGCTACAATTTCTCCAGTTCCACCCTTTACAGGAATTGGTCGGTCAGGCCAACCTACCAATGAATTAGCTGCTCTAATATAGGTTTCATATCCAATATATGAATCTTCTATGTGGTCTTGAAATATAGTTACCACTGAATCTTCGGTAACAGACAATGACTCTGCACTCAGTAACATCGGAGGGCCAAATACATTTATACTAAGCCCACCATCCGCAATCCGTTCGATGTCTTTTTTAAATGCTAATTGTTCTAAAGAGCGTAAATACATTGGGGCTATTAAAGAAATAGTAATAACGCCAATCATGCCGATTAAAGCCGATAGTAGTAATTGCCAATCCTTTTTTATCCGTTTGGATACTAGTGATTTAAAAGAAATTGTGCTCAAGTTTTCAAGTAACCTGGTATCGATTTATTAGATTAGCTTATCCCTAAATTAATGCTTAAAGCAAATTAATCGATATCGCGAACGCCAGATGGACCAGCAGGTCTGTTCTCAACTAATTGACCTGTAACCAAATATATAGTCCTCTCAGCAATATTTGTAGCCCTATCTCCAATCCTTTCAAGGTCATGTGCAACCCAAATCAAGTAAGTAGCCCTCTTGACCGAGTTCGGGTCCTTGATCATAAACGCTATCAATTCTTTGTAAACACTGTCATAAAGATCATCAACTTCGTCATCGTCACTTAAAACAGCTCTTGCTGAAACGACATCTCTATTAAGTAAAGAATCCAAACTTCTTCTTAACATATCAGATGCTTTAGCACCCATCTTGGGAATGTCAACAAGTGGCTTGAGAGGTGGTTCATCTCCCATAGCTTTACTTATCTTCGCAACCCCTTCTGCATAATCTCCCATACGTTCTAATTCTTGTGTAATATGCAGGTAAGAAAGGATAGTTCTCAAATCTATAGCAAGTGGCTGCTGAGTGGCTATAAGAGTTATACACTTCTCTTCGATTTCAATACACTTGGAATCAATGTAATCGTCACCATTAACTACCTCTTCAGCCAACTTCAAATCGCGACTTTGCAATGATTGAAGGGCCAGGCTAATGGATTTTTCCACCATTCCACCAAGCATCAACATTTCGTCTCGAAGTATCTTCAAATCCCGGTCAAAATCAGCTCTAACCATATCATTTTCCCATAATTATCGATGCAAATTGAGCATTCTAACACACGTTAAATAAGAATATCTCAAGTACAAAGAATTTATTAACTGAATCTACCAGTAATATACGCCTCAGTACGTTCATCTTTTGGTTCTGTAAATATCTGATCGGTGACTCCATGTTCTACTAAGTATCCAGCACGATTATCATCAACCATCAGGAAAGCCGTTTCATCTGAAACTCTAGCGGCTTGTTGCATATTATGAGTAACAATCAATATTGTTACTGACTGCGATAATTCTCTTATAAGTTGTTCAATCGCCAAAGTAGCAATCGGATCAAGAGCAGAGGCCGGTTCATCCATCAGTATTACTTCAGGTTCAACAGCCAAAGCTCTGGCAATACATAAACGTTGTTGTTGACCGCCTGATAAAGTTTGTGCACTTTTTCTTAAACGATCCTTTACTTCATCCCACAAAGCTGAACGTACCAATGATCGTTCCACTGCTTCATCTAGATTACCTGTATAGCCATTTATTTTTAACCCAAACGCTACATTTTCATAAATTGATTTTGGAAATGGATTTGGCTTCTGGAAAACCATGCCAATTTTAGACCTGATCTCGGTAGAATCTGTATCCTTATCGTAGATGTCGTTCCCATAAAAAGAAATTCCGCCTTGCATTCTGGCTCCGGGTATCAGGTCGTTCATTCTGTTAAAACATCGCAAGAATGTGCTCTTGCCACATCCGGATGGTCCAATGAGGGCAGTAACCTTATTTTCTTTAATTTTCATACCCACATCTCTCAAAGCATGAAAGTTTCCATACCATACATTAACAGCTTCAGCTTCGAGAACATGTTTGTCAGCAAATTGATCAGTCATTAGACCTCATTTGATATTTATTACGTATATACACCGCAATTGTATTCATACTAAGTAATACAACGAGCAAAATTATTATACCTCCAGCTGCTAATCCTCTAAATTCATCCTGAGGACGAGATACCCAATTATAAATTTGTATAGGTAATACAGTAAATCTATCCATAGGACTACTAGGTATAAATGTCATGTAAACAAGAGCACTGATAGCAATAACTGGAGCTGTCTCTCCAATGGCTCTAGACATACCCAGAATGATACCAGTTAAAATACCAGGTGAAGCAAGGGGCAATACAACATTTTTTATTACCTGCCATTGCGTAGCCCCAAGAGCATATGCTGCATCTCTATACGTCAACGGTACAGCACGTATAGCTTCTCTGGAAGCCAATATAACTATCGGTAGTATCAACAGAGACATTGTTAAAGCCCCTGCAAGAAGACTTCTACCCAGAGCCATCCATTGAACAAAAAGCGCGAGGCCTAATAGCCCATATACAATAGACGGTACCCCAGCAAGGTTAGAAATATTGACTTCAATTATAGTCGTTAATTTGCTCTTTACAGCATATTCTTCCAAATAAATTGCTGCACCTAAACCAACAGGGATAGTAAATATACCTGTTAAGCCCATTAACCATAATGTACCCATCAAAGACGACTTAAGGCCTGCCTGTTCTGGGTGACGAGAAGGATAGTTCCAGAGTAAATCTAAACTCAACCACGGTAAACCATCACTAAATACTTGGAAAAGCAGGATAGTCAATCCACCTATACTCGTCAATATCGCAGCAAAAAACAAACTATAAAAAATCTTACCGATTAACGATCGAGTAAACTTGGACCTAGAAAACAATTTTGAACTAGTTATCATTAGTATCTTACACCCCATTTGGTGACTACAAATTGTCCCAAAATATTCATCACAAGGGTTATCGCAAATAATAGAAGTCCTACTGCAAATATAGTGTTATATTCAAGTGACCCGTGTGGCGTTTCACCTAAACTTAATTGAACAATATATGCGGTCATGGTTTGAATACTCTCAAGAGGATTAAAAGTCATCCTTGGAGTAGCACCTGCTGCAATAGTTACCAACATGGTTTCTCCAATAGCACGCGAAATACCTAAGATAAACGATGCGACTATACCTGATAAAGCAGCAGGAACAACTATTTTAAGTGCAACCTCTACTCGCGTAGCGCCAAGAGCATAAGCACCTTCCCTTAATGATTTAGGCACCGATATCATTGCGTCTTCACTTAATGAAGAAACCATTGGAACAATCATTAAACCCATCACTATTCCTGCTGACATAGCGTTGAAAACCAACATATCTGGAAATAGCCAATCCTGTAATGTGGGTGTAATAAAAGTAAGAGCAAAATATCCATAGACAACTGTAGGCACACCTGCAAGAATCTCCAATATTGGTTTGACAATTCGTCGAATTTTATCGGCAGCGTATTCTGATAGAAAAATTGCTGTTGCAAGACCAATCGGAAGAGCAACTAACGCTGCTATCACAGTGACCAACAATGTCCCTGATACAAGTGGCAAAACCCCATAGGATCTTGGTTTCAATATTGGCGTCCATCTAGTACCACTTAAGAACTCGAAAACAGATACTTCAGAGAAAAAGCCCCAAGCCTGTAAAAGTAAACTGAATATAATCCCTATTGTTGTTAGAATTGAAACTAGTGCGCAAGAAAAGAAAATCCATTTAACAATCTTTCCTCCAATTTTGCTTCTATTCTTATACCTTTCCTGCATGTTTTGCTAACGAAATATCCTGACATAAAAAGTAAAATATTAAGACGAATGAACCATATCTCATTAGGGTTAACAGGACTTTAAACATTTGTTAACAAAATATTAACGCGTGATCAATCCTTTTAAGAAGCTCTTGGCAAAATCACCGAAAAGGTTGTCTCTTCACCTAGAGAACTCTTTACATCTACATCTCCTCCATGAGCCAAAACAATGTGTTTAACGATCGCCAATCCCAAGCCAGTACCTTTATCATTGCGGGATCTGTCAACTTTATAAAAACGCTCAAAAAGATGAGGTATATGCTTTTCATCAATACCATAACCTGTATTAGTTATATTTAGGGTGACAAATTTTTCATCGTGATTGGAAGATAAAGAAATGCTCCCATGTGCTGGTGTAAAACGTAAAGCATTATCCATCAAATTTGTGAAAACTTGTATTACCTTTGCCGAATCGCAAGATACCAATGGTATATTTTGATCAATTTCTATTGATATACTAAGATTCTGTTGAACTCCAACATCTTGAAACCCATTGACAATTTCTTCAATAATTATCGCAATATTAGTAGGTTGCAAGTCCAATGATACTTGTCCACTCTCCAAATATGACAGTTCGAGTAGATCAGATACCAAGACCTCCATTCTGCCAACATCTCGTTCAATACGATCAATAAAATCTTTTGCATTCCCAGCATCTTCAATTCCACCAGAACTAAGAGTTTCAACCATCGATTTAATCGATGCAAGTGGATTTCTCAGCTCATGTGATACATTGGCAACAAATTCTTTCCGAGTAATTTCTAATTGTCTAAATCTAGTAAGGTCATGCAAGGTAAGTAAAATACCTTCAACATCTGAACCAATTGGAGTAACTATAACACTCACTAATTTACGTTGGTGTAGTAAGTCTAGCTGCGACTGTCTAATCGAATTATTATTAAATGAATCCGAAATAAGTTCATGTAATTCATTATCCCTAACAATTTCGATTAGAGACATCCCAATTACATCATTTGTTGGGGCTTCTAGTAAAAGCTGAGCTGCTTGATTCATAAGAGTGATTTTTCGTTCTGCATCAATGGTTACTATGCCGTCAGCCATAGTATTCAATATCGCTGTAAGTTTATTACGTTCTGTGGATAGGTCTGCCACCATCGTTTTAACTGATTCTGACATTCGATTAAAAGCATCAGAAAGTTTGTTAGTTTCATCACTTGAAAATATGACTACATTATCTTTAAGATTATCTTTAAGATTTCCTGCAGCCAAAT
>Ga0310344_10002279_pt1 | contig 14445 bp, 7 predicted proteins | sample HC15DNA20200_MG_FD_203801 | JGI IMG/M metagenome (GOLD analysis project Ga0310344, IMG submission 203801) | Marine microbial communities from station ALOHA, North Pacific Subtropical Gyre - HC15-DNA-20-200_MG | ecosystem: Environmental > Aquatic > Marine > Oceanic | place: Pacific Ocean: North... | reverse complement strand
GCAAAGTGTAAGTGATCGCCGCCAGCCAGACCTGTACTCCCGCTGTTTCCGAGCGGTTGGCCGCGGGTGACTTCGTCGCCCACAGCAACGGAAATAGACGACAAATGTGCGTACAGTGACTGCAGCCCCATACCGTGGTCGATGAAGACACAGTTACCGTAAATACCTAGGTAGTCGGCGTAAAGAACGGTCCCGGTATTGGCTGCTGATATCGACGTATTCGCAGTAGAAGCTAGGTCAAACCCCAGGTGAACTTGTTGATCGATTTCAGTGTCCTGATAAATGTAGGTTCGATGGTCTGCGAATCCAGATTCAACCTGTGAATTGGCGAGTTGAAGGAACGGTTCCTGCCATTGTCGGTGTGCAGTGGTAGCGCCGGCAAACGATGCCACGAAATCACGGTTGCGTTGTCTCAAAGTTCTGTTAATGAAGAGGTAGAGGTCAGTAAGTTCAGAGAGAGATGGTGACGCAGTGAGCTCTTCATCGGCTAGTTCCGGGGCTTGTTCCACGATAGCGGGTACGACGGTTTGCAAAAAGCGGTCGTTTAGGATGATCCGTGACCGCCGAAATGGCTTTGGAAACATTCGGTGATCGAAGGGCGCACTTGTTTCATTGCCAGCCGAGTCCTTGGCGTACAGCTCAACGGGTGTGCCGAGGTCTTGGTCGTAGAGCAGTGCAAAGAAAGACATCCGGAGGGTTTCGTCCGTCGCCTCATTGGTTGATATCGGATAACCCGGGTAAAAGCGGTTGCCGACGCGGACGCCGGATTCGGCATCTGGTGGGCGGACACGGTAGATTACGAGTTCGGAGCCACCGTGATTAACGTAGTGAAACGTGGACGCCACTTCGAGGCGCGGTGGGTCCAAGCGAACTTCTACATCGACAGCCGCCACACTGTTGACCTCACGAAGCCCGAATAGAATAGGCCGTGTCGCCGACAGAACAATCCGTGCCTCGCCAGCGACGAGTTCAGGATGTGACGTCCGGTCGATACGGCGGGTCACTCGGATACGGTCGGTACCATCTTGTTGTACTTGGCCTTCAAGCGGCCGACTGAGAGAATAGAGTGGTATTTGCCGTCCGGCTTGTTCAATAAACCCCTCAAGTGAGGTTAGATTTCCGTCTGGTGTCGAGACCGTGGCTTCAAAGGACGCGGAGCGACCGATAAAGCGCGTTGGAGTGAGAATTGTGAGGTCCGGTCCACTAGCTCGACTAGCTAAGAACAGAGCGGTCCCTGCAGTCACAAATAGGATAAGGGTCGCACCTATGCCAAGTAAACGCATGACCAGATTATGATATAAACGAAGGCTAGTTTTTAAAAGTTAAGGCGGTATCGTCTAGGGGTTAGGATACGTGGTTCTCATCCACGAGACCGGGGTTCGATTCCCCGTACCGCTACCAATTGTCAGAGCTTACTTGACAATTAAGGGTCGGCAAGATTATTTTTTTTTTGAATATGAAAAGATGGTTTGGTGGTTGTGTGACGTTGTTGGTCGTGGCCCTCCTGGTCGCCCCGGTGGCACACTTTCTACATGATTTCACTAGAAACGATTGCCGGCTCTGTGAATTGCGACAGAGTGACGACGCTGTTCTTCCGAATGTTTTGGCGTTCGCAGAGCACTTGAAACCAACTGTCAGAATAGACTGCACCGTTATCGCGTGTGTGGAGCCGACCTTTCTGTTAACCATTTCAACCAGAGCCCCACCAGCCTAGTTTCTTTCATTGATTTCATTTTTTCGTGTAATCGTTATTGCTGCGCCAATTTGTGAGGGTGCTCAATCAACTGCGATTATTCACAAATACTCAACAAGAAGAAATTATCGAACTATCTATTCTCCTCGTAATAATCGTTGTGTTAGCCAGAGCGTCTGCGGTCGCATGCGAATGGGAGTGGGCGAGAGATCTTGGTAACGGCGGGTTAATTTCATGACTTTGAATAGACAGATTGAATTGAAAAAAATATTGATGATCTTAACGGAGAGAATCAAACGTCCACTGTGTTCGTATGTTGTTCTTTTTGTAACTTCACTGCTCTTAGTTGGACCAGTGTTTGCCCAGAACGGTAGTACGGTTACTGGAGTGGTCTCGGATGAAACTGGCGGTGTGCTTCCAGGTGTGACGGTTGAACTGTTACGCGCGGGAGTGGAGGAGGTGGCTACCACCGACGAACGGGGTTTCTATCGTTTTGAGGGAGTAGAGAGAGGAACAGTAGAGTTGGTGTTCCGATTGATTAATTTCTCCACGTTGCGACGTGCGATCGAGGTCGGTGACGAAGAACAGACTGCCAATGTGATTTTAACCCTCGGCCTTACCGCCGATGTTGTGGTTACGGGCAGTCGGACCTTTCGGAACATTGCTGATCTTGACGACCCTCGTGAGAACTTGGTTGGCATCGCAACTTCGGCGAGTGTCGGAGCTGTGACCTCCGATCAGTTAGAGGCGAGACCAATTATGCGCCCGGGAGAGGTGCTCGAGGCAGTTCCTGGATTTATCACCAGCCAACATAGCGGTGAGGGAAAGGCGAACCAATACTATCTGCGGGGGTTTAATCTGGATCACGGGTCCGATTTCGCGACGACATTGGCCGGTGTCCCAATGAATGAATCATCAGGGGCGCACGCCCATGGCTATAGCGACGTCAATCTGTTGATTCCGGAGTTGGTCAGTGGGGTGCAGTACACGAAAGGGCCGTATTTTGCTGAACACGGTGATTTTTCCGCCGCGGGGTCAGCCAATATTAGTTATACCAACAAGCTCGACCGCCCCGTGTTGAGTCTAAGTACTGGCGGGTTTGGGTGGTCTCGTCTGTTTGGTGCTGTGTCTCCTGAGGTTGCAGGAGGGAATATGTTGTTTGGTCTTGAGTTAAGCAAGAACGACGGCCCATGGGAACTGGCTGACGACATGCGGAAGGTAAACAGTGTCTTACGTTACAGCCAAGGAGATGCTCGCAACGGATTTTCCATTACGGGTATGGCCTATGCTGCCCGGTGGAACGCAACGGACCAAATACCCCTTCGAGCAACAAAAAGCGGTTTGATATCACGCTACGGCAACATCGATGCGACGGATGCCGGTCGTACGACTCGCTACAGTGTCGCAGGCGACTGGCTTCGGTCAGGGACTAACCAATCAACACGGATTACCGCGTATGCACTCAGGGGTGGGCTGAACCTGTTTCAGAACTTTACGTATTTTCTCGTGGACCCGGTTAATGGCGACCAGGTGGAACAAGAAGGTCGACGCTGGGTGACGGGTGGGAAGGTTACACATCGACGGATGGGCAATTGGCTTGGCCGCCATATTGAATCGGCTGTTGGCGTCAATGTGCGGAACGACGCGGTGGGGACCGTTGGACTGTATGCGACACGAGGGCGCCAGTTTCTTGATGCGATTCGTCGCGATACGGTCGGCCAGACAACACTGGGATTGTTCGGCCAGAGCGAGGTTGAATGGAGTTCGGTGTTTCGCACCACGCTGGGTCTTCGGGGAGATGTCTATCGCTACAGCGTGAATGCGTTGAGACCACTCAATACTGGGACCGGTGTGACGGGGTTGGTCAGTCCGAAAGTCACAGCAGTGTTAGGTCCGTGGAAGGCAACCGAAGTCTACCTAAATTACGGTCATGGATATCACAGTAACGATGCTAGGGCGGCGACAACAGTCGTGGACCCAATTAGTGGTGAACCAGTGGAGTCAGAAAATCCACTGGTGCCGGCCCGCGGCGGGGAATTTGGGTTGCGTAGTGTGGCTGTGCCCGGCCTGCAGACAACGATGGCACTCTGGTACCTGGCCTTTGATTCAGAACTGATCTTTGTTGGTGACGCGGGTATCGCTGAAGCCAGTCGTCCGAGTCAACGCTACGGGCTCGAATGGACGAATTATCTCAAGCTGACTGACTGGCTGGTTGGTGAGCTAGATGTCAGCGTGTCTCGTGCCGAATTTTCAGACGATGACCCGGCTGGCTCTTTGATTCCTGGTGCTCTCGACCGTGTGATCTCTGGTGCACTCAGTGTGTTGTCAAGCCAGCGGTTCTATGGGAGCGTGCGGTTGCGGCATTTCGGTCCCCGGCCACTTGTCGAAGACGGGAGTCAGATGTCGGCGTCAACGACGATCTGGAATGGCGAGTTCAACGCGAGAATCAACGAACGTCTGACGGTGGTGGTGGAGGGCTTTAATCTTCTTAACAGTTCGGTATCAGACATCGATTACTTCTACACATCACGCTTACCTGGTGAACCACTGGACGGCGTGGATGATATCCATTTCCATCCCTCTATTCCCCGTACAGCACGGGTCAAGTTGGATATAAGCTTTTAGCGGTGGTACTGATGGCGACCGTTTAGGCCAGTTGTGTCGCCGCTGCTGTGGTTCCTAATCGGATCAATTACGAGAATTTGCTGGTGGCAGATGGACGAGGTAGTTCGTGCCATCTCGGTTCAGCCACACACGGACGTAATCACGTTCCTTCAAGACTACTACTTGTGCCTCGTTTCTGAGCGTTCCGCTTTCGGATACTTCGCCGATGTCTCCGTCCGGTATCACGACGGCTAATCCTCGTCCTGCTACGGTTTCCCCGTCAAGGAACTCGACCCAGCGTCCACGAGGGGCTGCGGTGTTTGTCGTCGGACCGTCCGCAGCCAAGTTAAGCTGGTAAGTGCCGGCGGAGAGTTCTTGTCCGTCGGCCAGCACCGTTGAAGGAATGGTGACATCGCCTCGCGCCCGCCGGGCTGCTTCTTCTTCGCGAGCCTGTTCCAATTCAGCCACAAGTGTGGTGACTGCTCGGTTGATCGCGTTGGCCGAAGCGAGTGCAGATTCCGCCTCAGCGCGCGCTCCAATGAGTTGCTCTCCGGCTAAGAGTCGAGCCGTCTCTGCCAGCGACGATTCCACAGTTGCAAGATCTTCATCCCAAGTTGTCGCCTGTTCTTCCTCGAGATCGTTAGTTGGAATAGCCGCGATCGACGCTCGGGCGGTCGTGACGGCCCCTTCGGTATCGCCAACTAGCCGCTCGGTCTCGGTCCGCAATCTTGATTTCTCGGCCTCGATGGCATTCTCCACCGCATCGACCGCCGTTTCAACTGAACCGATTAGTTCGAGGGCGCGCTCGTACGAGCGAAACAGAACAAAACTGGCCGCCTGCGTGTCAAGTTCAGCATCAAGTGCTGTAGCAGCAGCTTCAGCGCTCCTGTATGCGTCGGCTGCGTAAGTATTTCCGTCGTTTGCGACGGCGTCTAATCGTGCGTTTGCGGCATCGACTCCCGCAGTCGGCGGCTCCGCACAGCCGACGAGGCAAATAGCGAGCGATAGTGTCAACAGCGTCAGTAGATTTCGGTTCTTCACTTGAGTCTCCGTGAAATGGGTCTCGCCGACCCGTCTAGCTTAGCGCGCTCCGGCGGGTGGTTCAATGTGGAAGTGCTACTGCTGTTTTGAGACTGGACCCATACGTTTGAGGTAGGCTGCGTTGTTCATGAACATATTACTGAAAACGATTGATGCGCACGTGGCGGGTCAACCGTTGCGATTGATTGTCGAGGGGTTTCCGACCCCTGTCGGCCCAACGATGCTTACCAAGCAACGGTGGCTTACTAAGCATCATGACGGACTTCGACGTTTACTCATGCTGGAACCTCGTGGTCACACGGATATGTGCGGTGCTGTCTTGACCGAGCCTGTAGAGACAGGGTCTCACGCTGGTGTGCTCTTCATGAATACTCAAGGTTTTGGATTTGTGTCTATTGACGGCGTGATTGGTGTTGTCACCGTCGCGCTTGAGAAAGGACTGTTGCAGGTGGCGGATGAGACAGATATTCGCTTGGATACACCCGTGGGAACCGTTCGCGCGGTGGCAACCCGTGAGGGTGACCGGGTGAATCAAGTGTCGGTCGTGGCGGTCCCTTCCTTCGTGTCCGTTCCTCGCCTCGACGTCAAACTTGGCGCACGTGACGTCAGTCTAGACGTCGCGTTTGGTGGGGGGTTCTACGTCATTATCGACAGCGAAACTGCCGGGGTACCGATTTTACCGAGTTATGCGCCTGCCCTCAGTGCACTAGGGATGGAGATCGCGGGCGTCGTTGAATCCAGGGTTAACGTCAGCCACCCGGAGCTGTCTCATCTCAGGGGACTCCATGGAACTATCTTTACTGGTTTGCCACACGCAGACGACGCCGATTTGAGAAGTGTGACGGTTTCTGTGAATGGACAGGTAGACCGGTCGCCAGGTGGGAACGGAACCGCCGCAGTGATGTCTGTACTTGATGCGATGAACCTGCTTCCAGTTGACCGACCCTTTGTGCACGAGAGCATCATCGGCACATCATTCGAAGGCAGGATTGAACAACGCATCTTGGTGGGTGAAACTTCGGCGATAGTGCCTAGCGTTACAGGAGCTGCGTGGATCACGGGAGACCATGCATTTTTTCTTGACGCTAGAGACCCAGTCGGCCATGGATTCTTACTTTGAGCGAACCCGGCTGTTTCGTCTATTGGTATCTCGAAAACTAGTGTAGTTATTTCGTTGCTCGGCCTGTCCGACGTATAGCATCGATGAACGAATCCAGTCGACTGCGTTGTTCGAAAAGAATGCGATGGTTCCATGTCGCGCGAAGCGTGTCGAGTACAGTTTCGTGGTACCAGACCATTTCCTCGGGCGAAGCCGAAAAAACATCCATATAGCTTCCGCCGTGTTCTAGAAGCCCTTGGGTCATGTTTGAGAGGTTGTGGATCTTATCTGCTGCCGCTACCGCAAATGATTCATGGCGTTGGCTCTTACGAAGACCTTCAATATAAGCGAGTTTTCGCTCGCGCCAATTCTTTTGCTTCGGTGGTTCCGTGACATCCTGGACAATGGCGAGCACTCGACTTCCAAACCGGGATTCGATGACCTCGACCGGAAGATGGGTATCCTCAAGTGTGTCATGTAAAACGGCAGCAATGAGGACGTCTTCATCGAAGCCGTAGTCCGAGACAATGGTCGCCACTGACAAAACGTGTGTAGCTTGAAAACCTGGTCCGGCCTTACGCCGGTTGAGTCCGTGTGCCTCGAGCATTGTCCTGACTGCGTCCTCGAATCTCTTGGAATACATTAGTGGTTATGAGCACTCTGTTGGGAAGGTCAAAGGGCTACCTATTTTAATGGTCCAGCACTAACAGCGGGCCTGCACGATGATATTGACATTTCCGTTCGAGTCAGACGTCCAGTTACAATCAGCATCAACGGCAAACTGAAAGAACTAGTGACAATTTGACGAGGTTAGCGAATGCTACCAGCTAAGGCAATGAGTCGCGGTTTGACAGCGTTTTCGGGACCGTGGAGCTGTTGTTCAAGACCTGGAGGTGATGCATGAAGCGATTAAGTTTGTTTGTTGTGGTCATGCTGTGTGCGGTACCGGTGGCTGCAGAGTTACCGGCGACGATTACCTCGCCGTATTTAAAACTGCAGGTTGGCCTTGCGGGTGATTCGATCAACGGTGTTTCCGAGCATGCTAGTGCCATGGCAGAGGCCGCGGTGGCACTTGGTGGTGATGCCGCTGCTGTCGTCGACGCTGCGAAAGTGCTGGCTGCTACCCAAGATATCGCATCGGCAAGGGAGGCTTTTGGGAGCTTGAGTGATGCGCTGATTCACTACTCGGAACTAGTTGGACTTGGTGAACTAAAAGTTGCTTATTGTCCGATGCTAGACAAGTCGTGGGTCCAGGAGGAGGGGCCAATTTCGAATCCATTCTACGGCGCGATGATGCTTACTTGCGGCTCATTTAGATAAAGAAGACGGCAGTTCCCACCTTGACCGACCAAAAAGGTCGGATATAGACTGGAACCCTGTAAATGAGACTGAGTCTCATTTTTTGATTGGTTCGCCACGGTGGCCTCACACTGTGGGTTTCAGGAGTTGTCCCCGGCTTGGACCAAGGCTTTTCCACATTAGACCAGTTGCCGATTGGCCAGAGCGCCGTGGTTAATGCTGTCGGTGGTGATCGGCAAGTGTCAGGCCGCCTCATGGAAATGGGGTTATTGCCTGGTACTCGGGTCGACGCCATCCGCAGAGCTCCACTGGGTGATCCACTGGAGATCAGACTGCGCGGCTATTCACTCTCGTTGCGACTAGCCGATGCTGGCAAGATTGAACTATTGCCAGAGTCAGCGAGTGTCGTCTCGCCGGTGTCTGTAGATCAGTTATTTCAGTTTCCGACCCACGAGGACAAAGTTGTTCCGACAACACACATTCCTAGAATCTTAGTAGCTGGCAATGCAAATTCGGGTAAGACCACAATCTTTAATGCACTGACGGGCAGCCGGGCGCAGGTTGGAAATTATCCGGGAGTTACCGTCACTCGTTCTTCCCGCAGGGTCACGTTACCAGGCGGCACACTTGCGGAAATTTGCGATCTTCCCGGTACTTATTCACTCAGTGCCCACTCCCCAGATGAGCAGGTAGCAGTTGATGCCGTGCATGGTCGGTTGGGAGGTCGTCCAGATGCAGTGGTTGTGGTTGTTGACGCTGGTTCGTTTGAGCGAAGTCTGTACTTAGTTTTACAGATCGCTGAGACCGGTGTACCGATCGTGATGACTTTGAACATGATCGATGAAGCAACCGCAAGTGGTATTAATTTCGATACCGATCGGCTGTCAAGCTGGCTTGGGGTGCCGGTGGTTTCCACTGTAGCGTCGCGAGGGGTTGGGCTTGATGAATTGCGCGAGGTTCTTTCGTCAACTCTTCGGCTGGCTTATAGGAACAACGTCGTGTGGACGGGATTTTCAGAAACGGTGGAGCAGGAGATCCTAGCGGTCGAAGAGTCCGTAGCTGAGGCGGAGTTGGGTGAGACGGCAGCTGCTCGACGTTCGTGGGCTCTTTGGTCATTACTTTCTGACGAAAGTGATGACGGTGTTAGTTCTGGAATTCCTCGGGCCGTGCGGGCGACAGTCGATCAGGTCAGACGACGGGCGGCCGAACAGCATCGGCCGATTGGCCAGGAAATCATTGGAGCACGGTACAAGTGGATTGAGAATGTTGCGCAGGACGTACGGACTACTGTCAGACCTGATACGCGTACCTGGACCAATCGCATAGACAGTGTTCTCACGCATCGAGTCGCCGGTATGGCGGTCTTTGCGGTCGTTATGGCCGTTTTGTTTGAGGCACTATTCTCATGGTCGGAACCGCTGATTGGGTTGATCGAAAGTCTGACCGCAAGGCTGCAGGTTGGTGCGACGGCGCTGCTTCCGGCTGGTCCGGTCAGCGGTTTGGTAGTGGACGGGGTTATAGCAGGTGTTGGCAATGTTGTGGTCTTTGTGCCACAGATTGCGATGCTTTTTCTCTTTATCGCGGTGCTTGAAGATGTGGGGTATCTAGCGCGTGTTGCGTTTGTGATTGATCGACTGATGGGGCAAGTTGGGTTACATGGTCGGGCCTTCGTGCCTATGTTATCTGGTTTTGCATGCGCCATTCCGGCCGTGATGGCGACGCGGACGATTGAGAGCCGTCGGGACCGACTTATCACGATGCTCACACTACCGATGGTCTCGTGCAGTGCTCGGTTACCAATCTATGCTTTGGTAACTGCCGTGGTTTTCTCGGCAGAATCCAGAGTGTTTGGAATCTTAAGCGTCGGCGCTGTCGTGTTATTTGCAATGTACGCATTGTCCGTAGTTGCAACTTTGTCTGCTGCAGCCGTTCTTCGTCGAACGGTGCTGCGAGGTCCGAGGCTTCCACTTGTTCTGGAACTTCCGCCTTATCGCATGCCGGTCTGGAGCAATGTTGGTCTGGTTACTTGGCGTCGAGTTCAAAAATTTCTATCGGATGCGGGCACAATTATTCTCACGATGACGATTATCTTGTGGGCTCTGTTGTCGTTTCCAAAGAGTGTTGATATTGAGGCCCGCTACGATGCCGAGCGAGCCGGCGTAACGGGTTTTTCAGACGCTGTCGCGCAAGAAGCCGAGCGTTCAAGACTGGATGGGTTGGAGGCGGCTGAACAGATTCGGTTTAGTATCGCGGGTCGAGTAGGGCAGGTGGTGGAGCCAGTGCTTGCGCCCCTCGGGTTTGATTGGCGCATTGGCGTTGGTATTTTGGGTGCTTTTGCGGCTCGAGAGGTTTTTGTCTCAACACTTGGAATCGTATTTGGTATTGAAGGGGCAGATGAGGAGAGTGGAACGCTCCGTTCCTCGCTACAGGCGGCCCGTCGGGAAGACGGGTCACCGTTGATGACACCGCTCGCTGGTGTATCGATTATGGTGTTCTTCGTGCTAGCGTGTCAGTGTATGAGTACGCTCGTAGTGGTTCGGAAAGAATCCGGAACGTGGCAGTGGCCACTTTTCATGCTTGCGTATATGTCGGTGTTGGCTTATGTGGCGTCACTGGCGGTTTACCAAACAGGTTTGTTTTTTGGCTGGGGTGTTGTGTGACTTGGCAGGAACCAGTAGTCGCGATCGTCGTTGGATTTGCTGTGGTGTCACTCTATCGACACGTGCGAGATCTGATTGGGGTGACGACGCCTGGGGAGCAGGCGTCATGTCACGGTTGCGATGAGTGTGAGGATGAGTCTGCCTCGGACACACACGTGGCAGACGCGTTAAACAGGAGGTCTGGGTGAGGTTATTGGACTGGACTACGGTACTTGGGTTTTGCTTGTGTTTATCCTGTTCGTCAGCGCCACCACAGGAAGTAGCGACGGAATCGAGAAGTGGACCGCCGTGCGATCCAGACAATGGTGGTTTGAAGCTTGCCGACGGCTTTTGCGCGGTGGTTGTGGCCGACGGTCTCCAGAACCCGCGCCATATTGATGTGGCTCCTAATGGCGATGTTTATGTTCATAACCGTGGAAATCGAGGACGTGCGGAGAACGAACCAGGTGGGGGTGTCGTGGTTCTGCGTGACGACGACGACGACGGCCGCGCCGATATTATTGAACGATTTTCAGACCATTATGGTACTGGCCTGCAGCTCCGTGGTGATTACCTGTATCTTTCGACGACGACGGCCATTTACCGCTATGCAAGGGCACCTGGCGAGCTAGTCCCGTCGGGTGAGGCTGAACTAGTGGTCGGAGGTTTTCCCGAACAGCGTAGCCATGCTTCGAAAGCATTTGCCTTCGATGGTGTTGGCAACCTCTATGTTAACGTTGGCGCTCCGTCCAATGCGTGTATGGAGGTGGCTCGAACGCGGGGGTCAAAGGGGCTGACCCCGTGTCCTCAACGTGTTCGACAGGCCAGTGTCTGGAGATTCGACGCTGACCGGCTTGACCAGACCCAAGAGAACGACGGACATCAATTTGTAACGGGCACGAGAAACATTGTGGGTATTGCGTGGGACCCTAGGACACGGGGTGTTTATGCAGCCCAGCATGGTCGCGACTCATTGGGCTCATTATGGGATTTTGATGACGAAGGCAATGCCGAAATTCCTTCAGAAGAGTTCTTTCAGTTGACCGACGGCGCAGATTTTGGGTGGCCGTTCTGTTATCACGATCGGTTTCAGAACAGGCGGCTGCTTGCCCCGGAGTACGGTGGTGACGGCCATGAAGTTGGTGAGTGTGCACAGTATGTTGACCCGTTGATAGCGTTCCCAGCGCATTGGGCGCCGAATGACTTGCTGTTTTACACAGGTGGCCAGTTTCCCGAGCGCTACCGAAATGGCGTATTGGTTGTGTTTCACGGTTCGTGGAATAGGGCACCTCGTGAGCAAGGTGGATATCAGGTCGCATTCGCTCCCCGCGTGGATGGTAAATTTACAGGGGATTGGGACATGTTTGCTGGTGGTTTTGAGGGTGAGAGTCCCCTGATGTCACCCCAGGATGCGAAACATCGACCCGTAGGTATTGCACAAGGTCCCGATGGGTCCGTTTTCGTCACCGATGATGTCGGCGGGCGTATTTGGAGAATCTTTTTCAAAGGAGAATAAAGCGGTTGTGGTTCACGCTGCCGTATCTAATCTATTCAGCTCAGCGTTTCAGAGTTGTGCAGGAGTTCGAGTCGTCGATTGTCAACCTACCTCCACACGAAAAACCCTACAAATCAGGGGAAAATAGTTCTTGCCCATGACCGATAGGCCTAGGACAACAACGAAGACGGTGCGTGAGCAGCTCGACACCGTACTGTCAGAGCGCGTGATCGTGCTTGATGGAGCCATGGGTACGATGCTCCAGCGCCGCGAGTTACAGGAAGAAGATTTTCGTGGGCAGCGTTTTACCGATCATTCTCATGACCTCAAGGGTAATTTTGATGTACTGGTCTTGACTAAACCATCACTCATTGCCGAAATCCACGCGGCATTTTTTAACGCGGGTGCTGACATTGTTGAAACGGACACGTTCAACGCGAATGCAATTGTTCAAGCTGACTACGGTCTTGAGTCGTTCGTTTACGAACTGAACTGTGAGGCGACCAAGATAGCTAAACAGGTTGCCAAGGACTGGAATCATCGAACGCCAGACCGACCACGGTTCGTGGCAGGTGCAATTGGTCCAACAAACAAGCCGTTGTCTATTTCTCCTGACGTAAACGATCCCACCGCCCGGTCAGTGAATTTCGATGATGTGCGAGAGGCATATGCCGAACAAACGCGCGGTCTCGTCGACGGGGGCTGCGATTTGCTTCTCGTCGAAACAATATTTGACACCTTGAATGCGAAGGCGGCAATCCTAGCGATTGGCGACGTTTTAGAAGAGAAAAATGTCGATCTTCCGCTGATGATTTCGGTAACGGTTACTGATCGAAGTGGCCGTACCCTTTCTGGTCAAACGATTGATGCTTTTTGGGTGTCAATAGCCCACGCTCGGCCATTTTCAGTTGGAGTTAATTGTTCGTTGGGTGCGCATGGCATGCGACCGTATGTTGCCGAGTTGGCACGAATTTCGCCGGCCTATATCAGCTGTTATCCAAATGCAGGACTACCGAATGCTTTCGGCGAATATGACGAGTCACCAGATCAAACTAGTCAACTACTTAAAGAGTTCGCGACAAGTGGGCTCGTCAATATGGTGGGCGGTTGTTGTGGAACTACACCCGACCATATCGAAGCGATCGCGCAATCAGTCAATGGGGTAAAACCGCGCCAGCGTCCCATGAACAAGGAATTAACTACGAAGTTTAGTGGTCTTGAAACAGTAACGATTCGTCCCGAAAGTAATTTCATTATGGTTGGCGAGCGGACGAATGTTACGGGATCTCGCAAGTTTGCGAATCTCATTACCTCGGACAATTTTACTGAGGCGGTTGAGGTGGCTGTTGAACAGGTTCGTGGCGGTGCGAACGTTCTGGACGTCAACATGGATGAAGGGATGCTTGATTCAGAACAGGCGATGACCAGATTTCTGAATTATATCGCGACGGAGCCAGAAATAGCGCGCGTGCCGATCATGATCGACAGTTCCAAATGGTCAGTGATCGAAGCTGGTCTCAAGTGCGTCCAAGGTAAGGCGATCATAAATTCCATCAGTCTGAAGGAGGGAGAACTCGATTTTCTTGAGAAGGCCAAACTCGCGCGACAATTCGGTGCGGGCGTTGTCGTTATGGCGTTCGATGAAACTGGACAGGCAGATACGGTTGCGCGAAAGGTTGAAATTTGCACACGGGCGTATCGGTTGCTGACAGAGCAGATTCGCTTTGATGCTCACGACATCATTTTCGATCCTAACGTGTTGGCGATTGCGACCGGTATCGAAGAGCACAACGACTACGCGGTTAATTACATAGAAGCGACGCGGCGTATTAAACAAGACTGTCCAGGTGCGAAGGTCAGTGGAGGTGTCAGCAATTTATCGTTTTCATTTCGCGGCAATGCTGTGGTGCGTGAGGCAATGCATTCTGCCTTCTTGTACCACGCGGTGCGAGCTGGTATGGATATGGGCATCGTAAATGCCGGTCAACTTGTTGTGTACGAGGATATTCCGGCCGACCTTTTGACTCATGTTGAGGATGTCATCTTTAACCGACGTGCTGATGCCACCGATCGGATGGTTGAGTTGGCGGCAACAGTAAGAGGTGAAGGTCAGAAACGTCAAGTGGATTTAGCCTGGCGCGAGGCCGACATTGATGATCGACTGGCGCATGCACTTGTACATGGCATCGTTGATTTTATTGAGACTGATGTCGAAGAGGCTCGGCAACAGAGTTCGCGTCCACTCGACGTTATCGAGGGTCCGCTGATGAACGGTATGAAAGTGGTCGGAGACCTCTTTGGTGCCGGCAAGATGTTTCTGCCACAGGTTGTTAAGAGTGCGAGGGCCATGAAGAAGGCAGTATCTTATCTTCAACCGTACATGGAGGCAGATCAGTCGAATGAAAAAATAGCTGCCAAAAAAATCGTGATGGCCACAGTTAAAGGTGACGTACACGATATCGGTAAAAATATTGTTGCAGTAGTGCTTCGGTGTAATGGATATGAAGTTATCGATTTAGGTGTGATGGTGCCATGTGACACAATTTTGCAGACTGCGGTCGATGAACAGGCAGAT
>Ga0310344_10002278_pt1 | contig 14447 bp, 11 predicted proteins | sample HC15DNA20200_MG_FD_203801 | JGI IMG/M metagenome (GOLD analysis project Ga0310344, IMG submission 203801) | Marine microbial communities from station ALOHA, North Pacific Subtropical Gyre - HC15-DNA-20-200_MG | ecosystem: Environmental > Aquatic > Marine > Oceanic | place: Pacific Ocean: North... | reverse complement strand
TTGCTCTGAGAACATTATTTACCACTTCGCCTCTTACAGTTACGTCATAATTGGTGGAAATTTTGTATGCAATTTCCTTTATGGTATGACGACCGTTGATGAATCGGATCAAATTGTCAACCAGTGTACTGCATGGAACGCCATCTGGTCTGGATTCTGAGTATAGGAGAGTGCCAGTTATAAATTCTCCGTCTCCCAGAACTGTGCCCCGTCTTACCGAAGTTCCAGGAGCGAGGCATGGAATCGTCTGGGTTATATATGATCCTAGTGAAGTGAGCTTACTTTCTCTGTCAGTTAATTCGTTTTGGTAATCTTTCATACCTTGATGGAAACTCTTCGGTAGTTGTCCTCGTTCAAGAACCATTCGTTCGTAACCGAGGTGAGATTGTCCTGCGACCGCCCGGATGAATGTTGAACGTGGATCATATTTATCCTTGTTTCCCAGTATTCTTCTAGCATGCCAGAAGTATGAATCTGTTGTCCTGTTACTGGAATAAAACAACCGAGCTAACTCTCGGAAGTGAGAATATTCCTCAAGGAAAATCCGTTCATATTCAGACGCGGCCGGTTTCGCCATGACTGGGTTCCGGAGAGTGGTGACTGCGACAGCAGAGGCGAGCACCCCTGACATCAGAGCTAAGTGAACTCCTGAAGAGAACAATGGGTCTATGAAACAGGCTGCATCACCCGCCATTACCCAATTAGTACCAGTCATATTATTGGCTCTATATGACCAATCCTTTACAATCCTGGTATTTCCCATTGGACGTGCGTGAGATAGCATTTCTTTGGAATAATGGGTTGAATCTATTTGGGATGATAAGAAAGAATCACTATCTTTCACATGACCCTTCCAACTATTGGCGTCGACTACCGTACCTACACTTGTTATGTTGTCTTTGAGTGGGATATTCCACATCCATCCATTTTGGTACGATTCAATAAAAATATTGTTCTCATTTGGAGAACTTAATTTTCCTCCCCCCGAGAAATAATTGTAAGCCGCCAAATTCTGAAAATTCGGATCCCATTTTCTGTTCCCCAGTCTTCGACTTAAAAGGGCTGACTGCCCGCTTGCATCTATGATAAATGTGGCCTTGATAGACTGTTTCTTGCCTGTTTTATCAAGGAAGTTAACTTTGGTTACAAGATCATGCTCTAGATCGATGTCGGTGACCTGGCTTTCTTCTCTCACATCTACACCCAAGGTTCTGGAATTGTTCAACAAGATGTTATCGAACTCAGCTCTTGAAACTTGGTATGAGCTAATATGTTCAGAGTTTGTCTCATCAAAACGCCAGGTCCATGGTGATTTATCAATTCCCCAGACCATAGTTGCACCAAATTTGGGTAGAAATCCTGCCTTGGAAATCTCATCCGCTGCGCCCAATGCTTCTAATAGGGGAATACTCGCTGGAAGTAGTGATTCGCCTATGTGGTGTCGGGGAAATTTTTCTCTTTCTAAGAGAGTTACAGAGAATCCTGCTTTAGCCGCCATCGAGGATGCTGCGCTTCCACATGGCCCCCCTCCCAGAACTAAAACGTCTGTAATGTCCATCTTGTACCTTTAACTGGTTGAGGAATTTTAAAGGACTAACCCAACTGTTCAGGGATTAAACATTTGAGGCCATCGAAGATAATCTGTTTCTGTGAGTTCTATTTATTTCAAATTAAGGCGGAGGGTTATTCTTGTAGTAATGTGGGACTGGTTCTTGGCGGGCCATACTGGGTTTGATCCAATGGTATCGTTTCATTTTGATAGATCTGTACCCTGAAAGATAAATGGTCGGGGATATACATCCTGCCTTTTTCATCAAGCCTCACAGATCGAGGGTCTCTGAGTTTTTTCTGAACTGACAAGTCCGACATATCTCGCAATCTGTTTGATCCCGCATTTGTCAGCATGTAATCCTTAGCACATTTAGCGAGTGTAGCGTCCCCAAGAAACTCCTGGACATAGGAACCCTCCTGGTTAAACAACTGGATTCGATTGTTGCCTGTATCTGCGACGTAAATGTCTCCGAAAGCATCGACGGCTATGCCAGAAGGACCCTGAAGATATCCATAGCCTGAGCCTTCTGATCCGAAACAGGCTATGAAGTTGCCCTGGCTATCAAATCGGCAAATTCTGTTGTTTCCCCAGTCAGAGACGTAGACGTCACCAAACCTGTCTACGGCTAAACCCCATGGCATATTGAGCTCACCGTGGGCCTGGCCAAATCCTCCCCAACCCTTTATGAACGTCCCTTCCGGAGTAAATTCTTGTATTCTGTGGTTTTTGGTATCTGAAACTAATAAGTTTCCGTTCTGGTTAAAGGCAATCCCAGATGGCCCGTCGATTTCCCCGGGTTTATTACCACTGGCCCCCCAGGAGTGCAGGTATTCACCTTGAGCTGAGAATGTCGTGATTCTGTTCAACGATTCATCTGAAACAACCAAATTCTTATCTGAATCTAGAATCACACTCACAGGCCATTGGAACTGTCCCTCTTCTTCTCCATATGATCCAATGTCCTCAAATCTGTCCGGTAACCGATCGGCGTCGTCAAAAAACCAAACCCTGATGAAGGTTGCTGCTCCATTACGGACTAACACATAGATTCTATTTTCACTTTCTATCGCCACATCTATGGGGCTATTCAAGATTCTTCTCATACCGATGGTTTTCAGATAAGGGAACCCCGCACGTAGTAACCCATAAGGAAATTTCTCTTCGGTCTGCACCTGTGTATTCATTTCACCAACCTCTATTCAGTAGAACCATTTCGGTATGGTTTTAGTTGTTCATATGATCCAAAAACCATTGGTTCAGGATCCAAACCTAGACATTGTTCTAAAACCGTTGCATAGACGCCTCTGAAGTCTACAGTGAATTTGAGGTTTTCACCGTCCTGCCATTCTGAAGGATCAAGTGGGGGATATTCTCCATACAACCCTCCATTTATACTTTCACCCACTATAAATGCTCCTCCTCCTGCTCCATGATCTGTTCCACTTCCATTATCACGCATTCTTCGGCCAAATTCAGTGAATATAAGTATGGTTACTTCCTCCGCCGCATCATGTTCCTTGAGGTCCTGCATAAAATCGTACACTGCATCACCAAGTTCCTTGAGTAATCGAGGATGGTTTGGTCCCTGATCCGCATGAGTGTCATAGCCCCCATGTTGTACGTAGAAAATTCGAGTGCCCATATCCGCCGTGTGTATTCTAGCGACATCCCTTAAGCTTTTTGCTATAGGATTATTGGCATATTCCACTGTAGATTCATACCTGCTCGGAACATCTTTTAAGAGCTCAGCACTGCTCAGTATGTCATTCCCCGTCCGACCCAAGAAGTCTGATACTGGGCCACTACCAATGGCCTGAGTGTACAAGTTCTTGAAGTTGTCTAACATGTTGGATCGATATGCCGCATCTTCAATAGAAGTCATAAGACCATAATTGTCTAAATCACCTACAGATGCGACGGGGACGCCGGTTAATGTCATAGCTCTAGGGAGTCCTCGGCCTATGTTCACTCCCGTCAAGACGTTCTTTTTCTGAGGGTCTATCTCCTGTATAGCCCTACCGAGCCAGCCTTGCGTGCCTATCTTGATGGGTTCGCAAGTATGCATGATGTCCATCGCTCGGAAGTGGGATCGACTGGAATTTTCATAACCTATGCCCTGTATGATAGCAACTTTATCCTCGTCATAGAGCTTCTTTAGAGAAGCGAATGCTGGATGGAAGGCTAATTCATTGGTGAATGGTAGAACATCATTTTGATCAGTCGCTAGTGTTGGACGAGAATCATAATAAATGCCATTGGTATATGGAATGATCGTATCCATAAAATCGTTTCCCCCGGTCAGCTGTAATACTACCAGGGTGTTCTCTTTGGCTTTAACGGTTGTTGTCATTTTTTCTCCCATACTGGACTGGAATTAGAGTCTTTAGGTCAACTGGTATTCAGGTGTTGAAACAATGCATTGTAAGTAGTTTACTATCTTTTCTTTTGTATCCCTGGTGTTGGTTTCAACCGTGTCATAGATTCTCTGTTTATCAGCTTCTGTTATGGAAAGGCCGGGGAACTCGCCCATACAATAATCAAATATTTTATCCGCTGTAGCATCATTAAGATGATTGGTGGCATTTTCATCCTGTGATATTTGGTTGACTCTGGTTTTTGACGTGTCACTAACGGACTCTACTGCGAAGTTGACTCTTTCACTCAAAATGCCTGCGTCTAGCCATTCTAGCCCTGTGTGCCAACCTTCAACCGTGGGAGGATTAAGCAATTCCTGTCCCATAAGTGTACCCATGGACCCGTAATCCGGGGTTATAACAGTGGGATCGCTATATTCCCCAGTTAATTTAAGAACGCCAACAATAAATTCTGTCGGAGATTTGACTTTCTTAAATCGAGAAGACTTAAAGAAGTCGGAATTCAGGAGTACTCTCATGACCCTCGTGATGTCCCCGTGACTTTTTTGAAATGTTTCTGCTAATAAATCTATTGCTTCAGGATCTTTAGGCGGATTTTCGTTCCAGGCGGGTACCTGGTACTCGTCAGCAACAAAGAAATTGTATAGATGTCGCGCGACGAATCTAGCTGTGGCAGGCTGTTTCACTATTATATCGATGATGTCTTCACCATTAAAATTACCCGTTTCTCCAAGGAATGTTTTTTCCGTAAAGTCGTGATCGTCGTGGTCGAATTTAAAGGTAGCTGGATAATCTCCATGCGGGTAGATAGGGACGGGTTGATTGAAAGTCCACCCTGTAAACGCCCGTGAGGCATTTTTTATGTCGTCTTCATCGTAATTTCCCACGCCCATTGAAAACAATTCTAACAATTCCCGGCCGTAGTTCTCGTTCGGCGAGCCATTATGATTCTCACTATTGTCTAGCCAATATATCATGGCAGGATCCTTGGACAATTCTACTAAAATGTCTCTGAAATTTGTCATCCCAACTCTTCTCAGCATATCTATTTGTATGCCCATCACTGTGGGGTGCTCGAGTTTGGATTGTCCCGTGGCGAAGACATGATGCCAGAAGAGTGCCATTTTTTCTTCGAGTGGATTCCTTGTATTAACCATCTTATAAATCCACTCATTTCTGTATATTTGATGGTGGGCGCCGTTGTGATAACGTCGCCATGTATCTATGTTTACCCCCGAGTCTTGGCTCGGGTCCAGTAGTGATTCAGCTATTTCTTCGTAATTCCTGCTCGATAACGCCGACAATTCATCCTTGGTTATCCCAAAGCCGGCTCTTCTGTACAGGTGGGCGATAAGTTCACATTTCTCACTAGTCATGGATCTGTTTTTCCTCCTGAAGAACTGTTATAAGAACACGGCAGACAGCACCTACATGGATAAATATACACCATGGATCTGTTTTGGAAGGATGTGCATTGATTACTCTAATTTACCTCTGAGCCTAGGATCCATATGGTCTCGTAGAGCATCCCCGAACAGGTTGAATGCCAGAATAGTAATTGTGATAGCCATACCCGGGAAAGCTACAAGCCACCACGGTGGCTTGAATGAGGCAACCAATACTCCACCCAGCATGTTTCCCCAACTCGGTTGTGGCGGGGGTACTCCTAGCCCAAGATAGCTGAGAGCGGCTTCCGTGAATATTGCTCCACCAAGGCTAGTACTTGCTACCACCACGAGTGGAGCTATGCATTGGGGTGAGACGTGCTGCAGCATTATCCTAGTTGGGTTGGCGCCGATAGTTCGGGCAGCCAAAACATAATCCATTTCTTTTACTGATAAGGCTACCGCTCTAATTATTCGAGTGGTACCTGCGATGCCTGTGGCGGCTATTGCTAATGTGACCGTACCAGTACCAGATCCGAGAGCTACCAGTAGCAACAGTGCAAGTATCACACTCGGGAAAGAGATCAATACATCGAGGACTCGCTGGCTGTATATGTCAAATCTACCGCCAAGATAACCACTCATGATTCCCCATGAAAATCCGATAATCTTGCTTACTACCACGGCCACGAAGGAAACCTGGAGGCTTAGCCTCGTGCCTGCGATTACTCGGCTGAAGGTATCACGCCCTAGACCATCAGTGCCCATTGGAAAGTCTGCGCCTGGAGGTTCCAAGAGCGCTCGATAGTTTGCCAGGAGAGGGTCTGTCGGAGTTATATAGGGGGCAAGGATTGCGACTACTGCTACAATTATTAGGACTATCATGGATGCGAATCCAAGAATAGAGGATCGGGCGAACCTCCAGATGACCCCAAAAAATGAGACAATATAACCTGATACGCCTCTCTGTTTGTTACCTGTGATTCCTTGACTCAAGGGTCAAATTTCCTCCATCGGTTGTCGAATTATTGATACCTTATTCTTGGATCGATTACGGCATAGGCAAGATCGACCACTAGGTTGATGATCACAAATACCACGCCATAGAGGAGAACCAAATTCTGGATGACCATCCAATCTCGTTCCTCAATTCCGAATACTAGGGCAGTTCCCAGTCCAGGAACTGAAAATGCTCTTTCGACCGCAACCGAACCTCCGAGTAAAAATGCGAACTGTAGGCCGGAAACAGTGATGACCGGCAGCAGGGCATTTCTTAAGACGTGGCGCCACATGACAGTTTTTTCTCTTAACCCTTTGGATCTCGCTGTACGTACGTAGTCCTCTCTATAGACTTCCAAAAGTTGAGTACGAGCCATTCTAGCTATGGAGGCTCCTAGCCCTATGCCCATTACGATTGATGGGCCTAGGATTATTTGAAAATTCTTCCAGGGGTCGGTCCACATTTGATGCACAGTTATCGGTGGTTTGTAGCTGAAGAAGAGGACGGTGCAAAGGATCGCCGTTAGGCCTAACCAGAAAGCTGGAATGGCCATAAATAACGTGATGAAAAATCTGGCTATATAGTCTATGGGAGAATTTCTCCACGCAGCAGCAACGATCCCTACGGGCAACCCTACAAGCCATGAGAGTGCGACCGAAAGGATGCCTATCTGCATGGTTACAGGGCCTCTTCTTAATATTGTGTCTGAGATTGGTTGATCTGTCCAAAAAGAGGATCCCATATCTCCTCGGCCGACATCAGCCATCCATGACAGGTACTGTACGACTAGAGGTTTGTCTAAGCCCAGGCTTTTCCGAGAGTCCTGCAATTCCTTCTCAGTCAAAAGATATATTCCGATGTTTTCGCCAAATATCATTTCAAGAGGGTCGCCTGGTAAGATACGCATGGCAACAAAAATTAGTATTGTCACACCGAACACTGTTGCGACTGCTAGTAATAGGCGTCTAAATATATATCTTTGCATTTATACCTTATCCGACATACTCGGTGAGTGATCTTTTAAAGTTATCACAGCCTTATAAAGAAAGGCGGGGCAGAGGCTAAGATTTGTGATCTCAGCTTCTGTCCCGCCTATTCTAAACTATTTTTTGTTTCAGATCTATCTGTCTAGTGGGGCTCCATCCATACTGTCTCAAATCTACCCCATTCTGCCTGGACTCTTGTTTCGAGTACGAGGCCTTTGACGTAGTTTCTCCACATAGGCATATGGCTAGTGAACCCGAAGTGGAACTGAGGAGGACTCGCATCAAGGATGTCCTCTCCCTCGGAGAAAAGGCCTTTCCTTTTTGCGGGGTCACCCTCGGCGTTCAGCTTCTTGACTACTGCGTCGAAGTCTGGATTAGAGTACTTGCCGAAGTTCTGTGATGCTCCGGTTGTCCACATTATAGTCCACAGCGGTGTGTGGTTCTTGATTGGCGAGTGGTAACTAGTGCTCAGTACCATGTCGTAGTCTTTCTTGAACTCTTCAGGCACTAGAGATCTTTCCACAGCGCTGATTTCTATTTCCATGCCCAGGTTTCGCTTCATCTGATCAGCGTAGAACGGGGCAAGGACTTCAGCGTGTCCAGGGACGGAAGCAGAGACCAGTTTGAATGTTCTCAGACCTTCTCCGTCTGCGAAACCAGCATCAGCCATTAATTTCTGTGCTTCTGCGACGTCCGCGGCGTTATCCTGTTTGTATCCTGGAATGGTTCTCACCACGTCGTCAGCGGTTGCGCCTTCACCACCGGGGGACATCCACCGGCTAAGGTTGTTAGTTTCTTCTCTGTATACCTCGATAGCATCATGTCGGTTTACAGCCAGGTGCATAGCCCTGCGAACTCTGTTATCGGTCCATGGGTCCTTGCCGTTATTCCACTTGACTTCAAGCGCGCCGAAGTTAGCCAGAAGTGCTGCTGAGATATCATCTCGGGAGTTACCTTCATCCCAGGTATCTCGCGATACATTCCATGAGAAGTCAGCCTGTCCGGTTAGGACTGCTGTTCCTCTGTCGGTCCATGCGGGCACGTGCTGCATCATGACCTTGTCTACGTAAGGTAGTTCTGGGTTCCAGTAGCTTGTGTTCGCATCAAATTCCCAGACTTCGCCTGGCTTGTTCTCAACGAACTTGAAAGGACCGGTTCCTGCGGACACTGAGGTCCTGAGGTCGTTGTTGTTAGCAGTCAGAACGGTGTCCGGGTAGACGACAGCGGCAGTGTTTGTGAAAAGGTCAAACTGCCATACACGCGGCTCACTCAAGGTGAACTTGACGGTATAGTCATCAACTTTCTCTATTCCTCCGATAGCGGAGAAGAGTGTTTGTGCAGTGCTTGTGACGCCTTCAGGTGGGAAAATAATCCTGTTGAAGGTTGCGGTCACGTCGTCTGCGTTGAAATCGGATCCGTCATGGAATGTAACGCCCTCTCTCAGCTTGAAAGAGAAGCTCATCTGGTCTGGTGCTACCTCCCAGCCTACGGCCAGTTCAGGTGAGATGGTTCTCAATCCGTCGGCCAGGTTGAGTCCGATCAACTTGTTGTAGAAGGAGGTCATAATATGAGCTGCTCCTCCCTGGTGTATATCGAAGTGCTTGGTTGTAGCACCCCAGGCGGTTTTAATGGTTCCACCGCGAATGGGGTTTGCATCAGGAGACTTGATACAACCTATGCAGTCATCAGCTGCCGTCGGGGCGGCCTTGGAAGCTTCAGGGGCTGGCTTAGGGGCTTCCTTCTCAGTATCTCTCTTACCTTGGTAATTCGATGTTCCAGAAGTAGCTGGCTTAATATTTGGAGTTGGTTCTACAACAACTTCATCATCTGACGAACAACCCACAGCCACTAGTGAAATCGAAAATGCCATTATCAATGTCATGAACAACATCGGCAATGATTTCTTCATAATATCTAACCCTCCTACAGGTATCTGTATAACACGACAACCGGCCGAGGTAAGCACCACGTCCTGTTGTTAGGGGCACTCTAGCATGGAGTTTCAGCAGGAGTCAAGATCTTTTGGCCTGTCGAATAGTGATTCAGTGATGGGCGACCCAATGATGGGATGATTGAAGTAAAAGGGTTGATACAGGTGGTAATTATTGCCGAGAGTAGGCACCATGACTGTGGAAGTTGCAATGTTGGTTTAGTCAGAGGTACTAGTTATTGTGCTTGGCATGAGTTGCATAGGCCGAAAAGTTCCAGGGAATGATCTCGAATAGTAATGGAATGCGTCTGTTCAATTTTTGATACTTCTTTATCCAAATTCTGTTCAAGTTGAAGACTCAACTCTATGTCTGTGATCAATCCGCATTTTTCGCAAAAAATGTGATGGTGGTGTTCTTCTTCTCCCCTGTTTAACTCGATAACAATGGTATTTTCGGGCGTATTGAATTCCGTAATTAACCCAAATTCCCTTAAATCATTAATAACTCTATACAAAGACGACAGGGCGATCTTTCCTCTCGATAGTTTAAGGATCTGGTCTATGGTGAGGGGGCATTCTTTTTTCAGCAGTAACTCTAGGACTAAAAGCCTGGGGTTTGTGATGGAAGCGTTCTTAGAGCTAAGAAGCGTCCTAGATTGTGCCCTTACCGAAACCATGAGGTGATTATACTTCCAAGGTTGTATATTGACAAAAGTCATATTTGAGAGCTATTCTCATTAAAGCGATAATGAGAATCGTTCTTGTTTAATATTTTGAAATTAAAATGGAAGTAAATTAAATGACTGTAAATCTAAGTAAAACAAAGTTTATCAATATTCTGTTAGCAGGTATCATATTGGTGATCATCGGCTGTGGCGGAACGAATCCGGAAAGCGAGATCACATCGGCTAATACGGAAGGCAAGTTTACGACGAAAGCTGTCTTCGATGGAGAAAGCCGAGTTCTGGCAACTAACCCGATGGTTGCTCACTGGGCGAACGTGGTAACTGGGACGCGAGCAACTGTTGAGTCAATATTGCCCTACTCCGTAGATCCACACACTTATAGCCCTGGGGCAAAGGATGTTGCACAGATCATAAAATCGGAATATATATTTGCAATCGGGCTAATGTATGAAGACATGTGGTTAACTGAAATCATTGATAACAATCCAGGGATTAAATTAGTGAATCTAGGAGCTTTTGTTTCCCCGATTGAATTTGAAGGGCATTCACACGGTCATGGTCATTCTGAAGATGATGAGCATTCCGAAGATGATGAGCATTCCGAAGATGATGGTCATTCTGAAGATGATGAGCATTCCGAAGATGATGAGCATTCCGAAGATGATGAGCATTCTGAAGATGATGAGCATTCTGAAGATGATGAGCATTCTGAAGATGATGAGCATTCTGAAGATGATGAGCATTCCGAAGATGATGAGCATTCCGAAGGTAAGGAAGTCCAGTATGATCCTCACTTCTGGTTTGATCCTCAGAGAGTTTCCATTGCAGTAGGAAAAATCGCGGAAGTGATGTCCGAAATTGATCCGGACGGAGCTTCCTATTATCAGGAGAATGCTGCGGCGTATAAAGTTGTTTTGGATAAACTAAATGAGACTATTGCGGGGAAAATAGCCGAGATACCGCAGCCCAAACGAAAGATCATATCCGAACATGAATCCCTGGGATATTTGGGGGAACGATATGGCATAGAGATCGTTGGTGCGGTCGTACCCAAACTTAGTACAGAGACTGGTTCTACGCCCAAGGATATGGTTAGCATTATAGAGCTTATAAAGGAGTATGATATATCTGTGATTTTCTTGGAAAGGGAGACTAATGATAAAGTTGCTGAGAGGGTCGCGGAGGAAACAGGGATAAAGGTGGCCCGTGGACTAAGGGTAGAGTCGCTTGAAGATGGCCAAAGCTATGTCGAGTTTTTGAAAAACAATGTTGACATAATCGTTTCCAATTTAGGAGATTGAGGTTATTAAAGCATGTCCGATTTGATCCCAAAATGTCCTTGTATGGAATCCCAATGTGATTGCTGTATTCAGGTTTTCGGCGCATGCGTTGAATTTGAGAATTTCCTAGCACTGGATGATGTTTCCTTCGCTATATCACCCGGAGTGTTGACCGGTGTGGTGGGACCTAATGGAGGGGGTAAGAGTACCCTGTTCAATGCTTTAGTAGGTTTGCAACCAACAGCTCATGGAAAGATTCTTGTTAATGGACTACCTCCTGGGAATTCAAAGGGCAGGGTGAGTTACGTTCCGCAAAAGGAACATGTTAATTGGAGATTCCCTCTATCGGTGCGAGATGTTGTGAGTCTTGGCAAAGTGAGTCAAGGTTCGTTGCTGAATAAACTGGGGCTGGGAGTAAGTAGCCTTGTTGAGGAATCTTTGAGGAAAGTTGATATGTGGGATAGTCGAGAGGACTTGGTGTCCAACCTATCCGGTGGTGAAAGACAGCGCACATTTATTGCACGTGCCCTCACCCAAGAGGCTGATATATTGATTCTAGATGAGGCGTTTAGTGGAGTGGACATATCATCTCAGGAAGGTGTTTTAAATGTTCTTCGAAGTCTCAGAGATGAGGGCAAGACAATACTTATGGCCACCCATGATTTGAATACACTGGCAGACAGATTCGATGATCTTCTTTGCTTGAACCGACACGTATGCGCTCATGGGAAGCCTGAGGTCGTATTTACTGAGGAAGTGCTGGTGGAGCTTTACGGTTCACACGGTGAGATGTTTGCGGAGCATCGAATAGGTCAGCATGCCCATGGGGATTGATCTGATAGTAGAACCATTTCAGTATAAATTTATGGTACGGGCATTGATTGTTTGTCTGGCTGTTGGGGTGATGTGTCCCTTTCTCGGTGCTCATGTCATCAATCGTGAAATGGGATTCATGGGGGACGCATTGGCCCATTCAGTTATGCCGGGCCTCGTAGCGGCCTCTGCAGTGGGGTTGACTCCGATGTTTGGGGCAATACCTCTGGGGATAACGGTAGCCTTGGTCATTGGTTACGTTGTGAAACGCTCCAATGTCTCCAATGATACTGCGATGGGTATTTTGTTTGCGGGGTTGTTTGCTCTGGGGCTTGTTTTACTTTCCCTACTAGGCGGCTCCGGTATAAACGTGGAAGATATTTTGCTGGGTCAGGTGATGGGCACGTCTGATATGGATGTATATGTAACAATTACGGTAACAGTATTAACACTTTTGCTCATGATATTGCTATATAAGCAGATGATTTTTGTAGGCTTTGATTTTGAAGGGGCTGTTGTAGCTGGATTACCTGCATCGAGGATTGATTATCTATTACTGGTGGTCTTGTCAATCGTAATAGTAGTGTCGCTTCAAGTGGTTGGGATCATACTGGTTGTAGGCATGTTGATTACTCCCGCTGCGTCCGCTAGTCTGATTGTAAAACGTTTTTCCCACGTTATCTCCCTAGGTATAGGGTTTGGAGTTATTTCCTCAGTGGTAGGTTTGTATTTCTCCTATTATTTCAACTTGCCATCAGGTCCCGCGATTGCCCTGGTTTCAACCGCTATATTCTTGATGTCCTTTATCGGTCATGGCCTGAAAAGATGATTTGCCAAGAAACGAATCTCCTGCATGCTCAAATCGATTTGGATGCTGTTCCCCTGAGTCTTTTTTGTCTTATGTGGTCTCGTATATCTTGGCAGCGAGACATCCGGTTATGAAAACATAATAGCTCTCCGTTATAGTTTTCGACCCCTGCTTAGCATAAAATTTAGGTGGGGGTTTTTTTATACGGGTTGTCTGCATGTCACAAGATGCTTGGGTACGAAAAACTATAAGTTATCGAGCCTTGCGTTCATCTGTTTCAAAATATCTAATGCGACTATTTATCTTGTGGGATGATGCTAGAAATTGGGACGGATAAAGCTCTTGCCAGGTTGACAAGGGCTGACATGGTGAGGTTCTGCTTCCCATTCTCAACTAAACTTATGTAAGCACGGTCAACACTGGCTTTTCTGGCTAGATCCCCTTGGTTCATTCCCCTAGTGACACGTGTTTCTTTGATCGTGCGACCCACTGTGCTTAATATGCTGTTTAGCGAATCGACATTAGATTTAAGTCCTAGCAGACTTTCTATTTTGGCTAGGCCGGAATAAAAATCTGACACAACGTAGCCTGCGCGAAAGTATGAAGGGTTTCTTATGACAGCATTACCTCCGAATAAGATCAAAGGAGATTTTTCTAGTGCAGTTAGAGCATGCGCGCATTCAGCTGCTCGCGGGATATTCGACTCTAGAATGATAGACAATGTAACCACGTCGATTCCGTTCTGTTCTACGTAAGCGGTTAAGTCTTGAGATGGAGTTTCGGAACCTAAGTAATGTACAGAAAATCCTTCAAGCGTTAAAAGGCTTGCAAACATTTTCGATGCTAGGACGTGTCTCTCACCTTCGACGGAGGTTGTAACAACACTGAATCCGTTATTCTGCGTGAGTGGAGATTGTCCCATTATTAAGTCGACGAGGCTATGGATGATCTCGGTGGATAGATGCTCGTGAGCGATTGTGGTTTTGCCTTCATGCCAGAGTTGGCCGATTTCACTTATTGCAGGAGAAAATATGAGTGTGTATATCATATTTGGCGAAAATCCAATTTTGAGGGTTTCATATGCCAACAGCTCGCATTTGGTTCGGTCACCTTTTAGGAGGTGTGTAACGAGATTGGCTGTCAGTTCTTCGATTAAAGCTTGGTTGCCTGGTGTTTGTTTCTTGGTCATTGTTCACTTAAACCTGAGTCGCATAATTTTTTGACGGTAGTTAAATATTCTTATGAGCAGGTATTTCACGAGAAGTTTGTGGGCAATCCTTCCGAATATTCCCAGAGGTAGTTTGTAATGTACTCTATCAAGCACTGTGGTGGTTTCATCAGGATTATTTAGGATTAGGTGCTGATGTCTCCACAGTTTATACGGTCCTCTTGTTTGCTCATCTGTGAAGGTGGTGTTGGGTTTCCATTCAAGGATATGTGTCATCCATGCCATGCTTACTGGACCGATTTTTATCTGATACTTCATCACTGATCCTTGTTCTATGGGCTCTTTGGCCTCAAGGATCTGGAAATTTAGCCAACCGGGAGTATACAGCCCCAAGTTCCACGGGGATGCAAAAAAGGAAAACGTATCATCAGAGTCGTTGGCAATAATCGTAGTTGCATATAGTT
>Ga0310344_10002277_pt1 | contig 14450 bp, 15 predicted proteins | sample HC15DNA20200_MG_FD_203801 | JGI IMG/M metagenome (GOLD analysis project Ga0310344, IMG submission 203801) | Marine microbial communities from station ALOHA, North Pacific Subtropical Gyre - HC15-DNA-20-200_MG | ecosystem: Environmental > Aquatic > Marine > Oceanic | place: Pacific Ocean: North... | reverse complement strand
GCGCACCTCTGGTTCGGCGACCTTGTGACGATGGCTTGGTGGGACGGTATATGGCTGAACGAAGCCTTCGCTACCTTTATGGAACTCAAGGTAATCGACACCTACCGACCGGACTGGAAGGTCTGGGAGAACCATGGACGGATAAGAAGCAGAGCTCTAAATATCGATTCACTTGCGACAACTCGCCCAATTGAGTACCCCGTGACAACTCCTGAGGAGGCAGAAGGGATGTTCGATACTGTCACTTATGAAAAGGGGGCATCCGTTGTTCGTATGCTGGAGCAATTCCTAGGCGAGACGGTATTTAGAAACGGAGTCCGAAAATACTTAGCGGACAATCTGTACGGAACCACCAATAATCAAGATCTCTGGGATGCCCTTGAAATAATTTCGAAACAGCCAGTTCGTGAACTAATGCACAATTGGATCTTATGTGGGGGGCATCCAATCATCGGAGTCGAGCCCATCGATTCTAAATCAGTGCAACTATCGCAAAAACCTCTTCGCTACGACGGGAAAGATGATGGCTCTCGTTGGAAAGTGCCAATAAGGCTGCGTTCCAACCATGGTGAACGGCGACTAATCCTCGATTCTCAGACAATGACTTTAAACGATTTGAGTTTTGATGAAATTCGTTCTATTAACGTGCACGCCTCGGGCTTCTACCGTACTTCTCTAGCTCCTGATCTGGACTCCCCAGCAATTGAGCGAGCTGCATACATGGCTGATTTATGGACCTTTGTCCTAGCCGGTCACCGGACCTACACAGACTTCCTCGATCTAGTGGAGGAATGGAATCAAGACATCGATCTTGGAATTTGGCAAGCCGCTTTAGAGGGTATAGAGGCACTAAACATCCTAGCTCCGGGACAATTCAGCGAAATCTCGCGCCAGCTCCTAGGGCCTATAGTCCGTTGCTTAGGCTGGAAAGCAGTAGCTGATGATGACGTCCGAACACTTGAGCTACGCGGTTTACTTATTGCTGCTTCGGGGATAATTGCGAAGGATCCGAAAACACTGGAACAGGTTAAATCTCTCAGAAACCAAGAAATCACCGATCCAAGTATCGCCTCAGCAGTCATTAGCGTCACTGCAGCTAACGGTGACACTGAGACGTACTTTGAGTACTGCGACAAATATCAAAAAGCTGATACAGCCCAGATGAAACAACGCTACCTTCGAGGACTCACACGCTTCCCAGCCTCAACTGAAGTTCAACTTCTACTTGAACAACTTTTGAATGGTTTTATACGTAGACAGGACTCTCCTTACTTGATAAAAGATCTACTCACCCATTCTCAGCACCGCGAAATGGTTTGGCAAACAATTACAAATCATTGGGCCGAGGTCCAGGAGAAGTTTCCGCCAAACAGCATCATCCGAATGATTGAGGGGATCACTTGGCTCATCGGAGATAAGACCGAACCAAATCCCGAAAGATTCTTCGTAGACAACCCAATCACCCAAGGTGCTTTACAACTAGACCAACATCTAGAACGCCGCCGACTTCATATTCGTCTGTCAAAACACCTACGTGAGTAAACTACGTCAACCTCTCGGAACAAGATCGGCGCGAAATTCTCCATCAGGACCCGCCAAAGTTGTAATAAATCGGTGCGTTCGTCGTGACCTATCAGTCACTCTGCAAATAAACTGTTCTCCTGAACGAGCAACACGAACTCCCGGTTCGCATCCCACTTCTTCAACATCCCCAAGATCTTGACTAAGCCGTCCTCCAAGCTCTTCTGCTACATCAGAAGCGTAAACAATTTTGACAGCGGTTGAGACTTTCATCTGACCATCGACATCGGGACGAGTCACCTTAATCCGTATTTCAGAACCGGCTAAAAAAGCAGTGCACAAGACCGGTCCCAACCCATCGAAAACGATCTCTGGGCAGACAACATCTGTCACTGCCTCTGGATACTCCGGCACTAGTTCAGCTGGTATCGCTTCAACAAGTGCGGAAATATCAACTGAATTCGGTCGATCGGCTGAGTTGCAAGCACCGGCTAATACCACCACAGTGGCTGTCACCGCTGGGACAAGTAACTTCTCTACTCCCACTCCGCGGCGACCGCCAACGCCTCATCCCAACCTATGCCGGCCTCAAGTAAAAGTTTGCCCTGCATGACATACCGAGGCCGATTCATACCTAGTACCGCTCTCAATTCCCCGCCAGCGCCATAAAAGGAAACAAACCTCCTCTCATCGGTTGATCCCTGGACTACCTGTACCTTGTCGTCAGAACTAGGCCAGCCAGCAAGCTGAATTTTGCGGTCATACTGGTCGCTCCAAAACCATGGAACCGGCATGTAAGGCTCAGCTTCCTCATCAGTTTTGAACAGTCTCCTAATGGCATGGCGGCCCTGCTCAACGGCATTATCCCAGTGTTCAACACGGATCTGTTTGCCAGAGCGCACGTCCGTCCAGCGAGCTACATCTCCAGCTGCTACAACATTCGGCGCCGCTAAGCAAGTTGCGTCACACAAGATGCCGTCATCGATTGAGAGCCCAGACCCCTCTAACCACTCAGTATTCGGAATAACTCCGATTCCAACGACTACAAGATCTGCCTCTATTTTGGTCCCATCGCTCAGTTCAACAATCGTTATACCAGTGTCTCCAGACACCGATGAGACCTCTATCCCGCAAAGCAAATTGACACCGTGGTCACTGTGCACTTCAGCTAAAACGGCTCCCATCTCTTCTCCAAGTACCCTGCCAAATGGGGCTGAAAGGGCCTCCACCATGGTAACGGAGACACCCAAATCGACAGCAACAGAGGTGACTTCCGCACCAATAAATCCAGCGCCGATTACCACCATATGTTGAGCACCACCCTCGAGACACTCCCGGATCGCAAGACAATCGTCAATGGTTCGTAAGGTGTAAACACCGGGCAAAGATTCGGTGCCAGGTAACGAGCGACACCTAGCTCCTGTTGCAATGAGCAATCCATCAAAATCCTCTGCCACACCATCTACCTCAAGCTGGTGAGCACTCACATCAAGTGCGGTAGCTGAAACACCAAGATTCAAATCAAGACTAAGGGGTTCCAGCTGCTCAGTCGTAGCCAAAAGTGCACGTTCAAGATCCCAATCACCAGCCAATATTTGTTTCGACAAAGGCGGCCGGTCGTATGGAATGTGTGGCTCCGCACCAATTAGACGTATACGGCCACCAAAACCATCTCGACGCAAAGTTTCTGCTGCCCGCAGCCCCGCAAGTGATGCTCCAACAATCGTAACGGATTCCCGCACAACCCTATATCCCCTTTTCGTTACAAGACAAAGGTGCTACCGATCAGTCCTTAATCGAGATCGCCTGCTTTGGGCAACGCTGGACTGCTTCTTCCATGGCCTCTCGGCGGTCCTCATCTGGTGTCTCGTTGAGAATATAAAGGAAGTCATCATCCCGCACTTCAAAAATGTCAGGAGCGACCGCCATACAAACGGCGTTGCTCTCACAAAGATCAAAATCAACAAGAATCTGCATTCGTAACTCCTACGGTTTGGACGGCTTAAACCGATTCTAGGCTTTTGTCAGCCGATCATGGGACTCTTTAGGGTTTATTCGACCCCACCACCCACATAGCAAAGTACTGAGCACCACCACCATAGGCATGACCGAGTGCCCTACGGGCACCATCAACCTGATGTTCTCCCGCCATCCCACGTACCTGGAGAGCCGCCTCAGCAAATCGAATCATGCCCGAAGCGCCGATTGGGTTTGAAGACAGAACACCCCCTGAACAGTTCACAGGGAGGTCACCTCCATCCAAGCAAGTGGACCCGTCCTCAACCATTCGCCACCCTTCATCACGCTCGGCAAACCCCAAGCTCTCGAGCCACATGGGCTCGTACCAGGAGAAGGGCACATAAATTTCGACCGCATCGATCTCCACCCTTGGGTTAGTTATGCCTGCTTGACGAAAAACGTCGATCGCACAATCTTGACTGGCCCGAGGATTTACTTCATCCCGTCCAGGAAAGTTGTTGGGCTCGGAGCGCATTGCAGCTCCGTGAATCCACGCCACCGGAGTGGACGAAGTATCACCTGCTAACTCATCACCAATAATTAATGCACAGGCACCGTCAGAAGAGGGGCACGTCTCTGAATAGCGGATCGGATCCCACAACATTGGAGCCTCCACCACCTTGTCAAAAGTAAGGTCATGTTGGTGAAGGTGTGCATAGGGATTCAAAAGGGCATTTCTCCGGTCTTTATACGCAACCATGCAACCAATAAGTTTAGGTGCTCCTGAACGTTCCATATACCGCCGAATGATCGGAGAGAAGTAGCCACCAGCACCGGCATTCACTGAGACTGAAAAGGGTTGCGGCAACGACAAGGCCCAAGTTGCATTGGACTCAGACTGCTTCTCAAAGCCAACTGTGAGTACCCGACGGTGGATACCAGCTTGAATCAGAGAAGCTGCCACGAGTGCTGTAGATCCGCCTACAGAGCCCGCTGTATGGACTCTTAGGATAGGTTTACCCACACAACCTAGAACATCAGCTAGGTATAACTCAGGCATCATCACGCCTTCAAAAAAATCTGGCGCTTTCCCAATTACAACCGCATCGACATCCCCCCAGCTGAGATCCGCATCCGCCAACGCCCGATGTGCTGCCTCCCGAACCAATCCTGCTATAGATACATCGTTTCTGGCCGACTCATATTTGGTTTGGCCAATTCCTAGTACCGCTGTAAGCCGGCTTGCCACAACTAAGCCCCCTCAAGGACGCATATAAGGTTCTGTTGAAGACAGGGGCCGGAAGTCGCATGGGCCAATGCTCGATCAGCCTCACCTTTGGAAATTCTGTCAGCCGCTTCTGCGATTCGCATGAGACCAGCAGCCATCAAAGTATTACCTGCAAGCGCTCCACCCGATGGGTTGATCTCAATCTCCGAACCCAGACCAATCTCTCTAAGAAGCAGCGCCTCTTGAGAAGTCGAGAGACTATGTAACTCTGCAAGATCAATCCGATCTTCCATCGCTCCCGCCAGCTGAGCAGCCGCAACTACTGAAGGAACAGTAGAAAGATCCCTAACACCTAGGGCCTGGGTATCGATACGATGATCAATACCCCGAATCCAGGCCGGTCGGTCGCATAGATCACGCGCCCGAGATCCCGTAGCCAAAACTACTGCACAGCCACCGTCTGCTTCTGCAGCCAAGTCACTGGGACGCAAGGGATCAGTAACTACTTCTTCCGCCAGTATGTCGCAAACTGTGACAGTAGAAGAGGCTCTCACGGCATTGGGGTTTCCAACTGCGTTACGCTGGCTACGTACTGCGATCTCCGCCAATCCCTCTAAAGACACAATTCCGAACTCAAGTAACTGACGGGCTTGAAGCGCGATAACTGCATCCGATGGAGGCCACAGGGGTGCCACGTAGTACGGATCGAATTGAAGGGCAAGAACATCACGTATCGAACCAGGAGAAGATTTGCCATACGAGTACACGAGAGCCGTATCGATTTCACCAATTTGAAGCTTTACCCAGGCCTCATAAAAGGCAAAAGCTCCATCCATTTCAACGTGACTTTCGCTTATCGGAGGAAAGGCTCCAACCGCATCAAGTGTTTGAACAAATGAAAAAGCCTGGCCCGCTAAAAAGTCGCTACTTCCTGAGCAAGTGAAGCCAATGTCTGCCTGCTCCAATCCTATGGAACTTCGAGCGGCTTCAAGTAATCGAACCATTAATTGAACTTCTGTCATATCAGTCATAGCTGAGAATTGCCGCATAGCTGTAGATACAACCGCCACATCACGCACGCCAGTAACTCTCTTTCTCAACTCATTCAGGACATACCCTGGGATGGGCCCTGAAATGCCTGGTTGCCAGAACGGCTTATCGGAACATCAGGCTCCCCTGTAGGTTCCCAGTGCATAATATTTTCTGCAGTTGCGGCTAGTTCATCGTCGGGCTTCCAAACTGCACGAACACGCATTCCTATGCGAACCTCACCTGTATGACAACCGCGGACGAGTCCAAGAAATCCCACAGATGCACCATCCAGATGTATCCAAGCACTCACATACGGAACTTCAAGTCCTTCTCGGCCAGGAATCGGTAGGTGTGTGATGCAGAAATTACCGATATGGCCTGTATCCGGCAACTCGACTTCTTCAAACGTAGCGACTCCAAACCTTGGGTCAACACCTCTAGGAGGAATGAACACAGCCCCATCGACAGGAGAGCGGTGACCAACGATCCGACGTTCGCTATAAGCCCAAAGGTAAGAGGCTGCCGCTGCACTCGGCCGATAGTCGTACCGGAGTCGAATCGGAGTCCTCACTGACTTAACCAGTTCGAAATCTCGAATACGCTCGGGCAGACGAACCTCTCCGTCATCAGTACTCAAGACCTCACCTCAGAAATAAATCCCAAAATATCGGTGATATGCCCCTCACGTTTATCTCGCCAAAGTGCAGTCACACGCATCCCAGTAAACAATTCTTCTGGTGAACCCGCAAAAACGGCATGCAACATCGCTGTATCAGCGCCGTCTAGCTTAATCAACGCTAGGCCGTGAGGTTTATCCCAGGGAGATTGGGGTCTAGGAGGATCCACCCAAGTCCATGAGATAATTTCTCCCGAATGGCCAACTTCAAGTAGCTCAGAGAGTTGTTCCCCGGTAACTGGATCGTACTCAACGGGAGGCACCATGACCGTTCCATCAGGTCGGCGAATGCCGAGAAGAACACCTTCACGAAGGCCCGTCAGAAATGCTCCAATAACTTTGCCCGTACTACGGCTAAAGGGATACTCAAGAACAAGATCGACTCGAAGATCTGTATCTCTCACATTGCCGTACCTTGTCTTAAACTCGTGCTTGGATTTATCAGAAGTCAATGACTTGCCGAATGATGTCGGCGTCTCCCATGGCCCCCATCGCATCATTAACCTCATCGAGACGAATCCGACGAGAAATCATGCCTTCTAGGTCAAGACTTCCGGCTTTATATAAGCGCAAGAACCGGTTGAAATCCGTTCGTACATCCGCTCCTCCGTACATAGAACCGACGAGGGTCTTCTCGGAGAAGAACATCTCGAATGCTGAAAGTTGAAAAGTCTCCTCTTGTCTCCCGACTCCGACAATGCAACAAGTGCCCCCACGGCGAGTCAGGTCAAAAGCTTGACGCATCGTGCCAGCTGTGCCAATGCACTCAAGCGTAAAATCGAAACCCTCCCCTCCTGTGATTTCGGCCAAAGCGGCCGGAACATCTTCGGGAATAACGCCATGGGTAGCACCAAAATCCTTTGCTCGATCTAGCTTGTCCTCATGAAGATCAACCGCGACGATATCGGCAGCACCGGCAATTCTCGCCCCTTGGATCGCTGCAACGCCTACCCCACCTGCACCTATTATGCACACTGAGGAACCAGCGCTGACTTTCGCTGTATTTATAGCTGCCCCAACCCCAGTGGTAACACCACAACCAATAAGCGCTGCGACATCGAGAGGTACATCCCCATCAATCTTGATAGCTGCAAAGCCCGGGACGATAGTTTCTTCTGCGAAGGTTCCACAACCGGTCATCGAACCTACAACCGTGTCACCTCGCAAAAACTGCTGTGATGTCGCCATAGTTATCATGCCAGTCATGCATAGATTCGGTTGCCCCCGGCCAGTGCAAAAAGGACAAGTGCCACAAGGCGGTGCGAAAGCGACGACCACATGATCACCAGGAACGACATGGGTAACCCCATCTCCTACTTCCAAAACAATGCCAGCCCCCTCATGGCCTAAAACACACGGCACTTCTTGGGGAATCGTGCCATTCATTACTGACAGGTCAGAATGGCACACTCCACTATGTTTAATTTTTATCCGTACATCGCCAGACGTCATTTCACGAAGTGTCACATCATCACAAACAACTAGTTGGCCGGAAGGCACAGTTTCGAGGATCGCTGCGAGCATTTGTTCTCCTGATCATCCTTTTCAATACAAGAACCGTAGTTGACTATGCACGGAGATGAGAACGCGGCAGATGCGGACTACCGTCATTTAGATAAACCGCCAGAAAGTGCCAAGAACTCCCGTATTCTCAAGCTATTCAAATCCTTTGTGAATCCAGATGGACCAAAATCCAGGATGAAAATGAATGTCAGCTGCTCGACTAGGCTTTCGTAAAAGAGTGCCCGCTCGGACCAAATCCTGCATGATCTCTTCGGTATGACAGTTCTCTATCGATCAGTTTCTTTGAGTGTCGTTCTTTTCCTCGGATGCTCAACTCCAACCACCTTGGAATCTGTAGATCAAAGTTCGTCGGGGCTTTCAGCAAAGCTTGTGGCAACGCTGGAACAACCGATAGCGCTTGTTCCCATTCCTCTATCGGAAGTACTACTCGCTGTCGAACGCGGTGGGCTAGTGCGCCCAATGTATCCAAACCAAGACGGCACCTTTCGAGTTGGGAAACCCATCCTTGACCTGACTGGTGAAGTGGGAATACAGGGTGAGGGAGGTCTTCTTGGTCTCGCTATCTCTACAGATGGATCAAAGCTTTATGTGAATTGGACTGATTCAAACACCACCACCCACATCGAGGAATACCTATTCAGTCTTGACTCTCTTACAACTTCATCGCGTAGAACGCTACTTATCTTGGATCAGCCCTATCAAAACCACAATGGAGGTCACCTCCTAGTCGACGAGGTAGGTAATCTCCTCGTCGGATTTGGTGATGGGGGTTATCGCGACGACCCTTTCGATCACAGCCAGAACCCTGAAACTTTTTTTGGAACAATCATCCGAATAGACCCCCGATTAGGGAATCCGTATGGCATACCACAGACCAATCCCTTCATTGATATGCCAAATCGCCGGGCTGAAATCCTAGTCTGGGGGCTTCGTAACCCTTGGAAATTTTCGATCGACCGGACAACTGGTGACCTCTGGATTGCCGATGTTGGTCAAGATCAAATCGAGGAAGTTACTCGCATCCCAGCTGAAGAGATAGACCTCGGATTAAATCTAGGTTGGCCAGCCCTAGAAGGAGATCAACTGACAGGCAAACCTGAACCCCAAGAACATCGTCTTCCTGACATCGTTTACACTCACCAAGGGACAGCATGTTCGGTCACCGGAGGCCATGTATACCGCGGCAAAGACATTCCAGATCTAAACGGGATCTATTTGTTTGGCGACTTCTGCGATGGTTTACTGCGTCTAGCCGAACAACAAGTTGATGGAACCGTCAAGTCGTGGGTTACAAACTTGGAGATCCCACTTCTCGTCGCATTTGGAGAGGACAATTACGGAGAGTCATACCTCATCTCTCTTCTGGGTGGCATCTATAGGATCGGCTGACTAGACGGGAAGTGAATCCTGAGACAAAACCATGGAAGCATCACCGTGCTAGTCACAGAGCCAGACGACAGAAATTAACGAGCTCAGGTCTGAAGAAACTGGTAGATCCGGTCTTTCGGCCTGCCAACACAGGCGAGTAACGGGCCATCGCCTTCAATATCACCTCGGACTAGAACTGGGCGCTGCAATAAAGCCTTACGCCGAACCAAAAGATCAACGACAGCGTCGGTGTTTCCAACATAGTCGTCTTCCACAAGTTCCAGCTTCCGAAATTGAGAATCTTTCCTCACAAGATCTTCGACCGCTCCATCAAGTCCCCGCGAGATCCGATACAACAACGACTCATCAGGGGGCTGTTTCATATAAAGAACCACATCGACTTCTACTCCCAGTTCCTCGGCGACCGCCAAGGCATTCTTACTGGCATGTCAATGCGGGTTATGAAAGATCGTGATACTGGCCATTTCGTTTCCTTCCTATTCGTCAACCCTAGTTAGTGCATCACTCGTATCCCTGAAGATCTATCCAACTATGCTCTGCGAGTCAACAAAGAACAACAAGTAAACCAATCATCGACTTTCCAATACCTTCAGAAAAAATATTCAGAACCCTCGCCACACGGGTTCCCGTCGCTCTTTGAAGCTAGCGATACCCTCACAAGCATCGTGAGTCAAATTGTTTATCTCAATGGCCCACGCCTCATTCTCGGCCAGTGCTGATCTATCTAAATCAAGTGAACGATTGATCAGCCATTTGCTCAACATAAAAGATTTCGTCGGACCCGAAGCTAGCCGTTCAGCCCATTCGGTAGCTATAGAAATAAGGTCGGCTGCAGGAACAACTCGGTTACATAGTCCAAGCCGATAAGCCTCTTCCGCTTCTATATCGTCACCAAAGAAAACAAGCTCTTTTGCTTTCTGGAGCCCAACCAGTCGCGGCAGCACCCAGGCCCCAAGGCCATCTGGCACCAACCCTCGGCGTGCAAATATTTCAATGAGTTTGGCGTTGTCAGCAACTAACACGAGGTCACAACAAAGAGCTAAGTGCACTCCGACTCCAGCTGCGGTTCCATTCACTGCGGCTACTACTGGAACATCGCAATCAAGGATTGCCGACATGAGTGCAATCTGACCATCGAGGAGGGTCCGTCGGATCTCCCCCACAGCTGATTCTGGTGCGCCTTCAAGCCGAGGTGCGGAGTCACGGGAAACTGTGAGATCTGCGCCGGTACAAAAGTGTCGCCTTCCAGAACCGGTAATTACTGCAGCCCGAGTTTCAAATCGACCATTCAAGCCTCTAAGGAGACCCCCTAGGCGATCTCTCATTGACGGTGAAATCGCATTCCCATGATCGGGATTGTGAATGGTGATCCACGCCACCTGCTTCCGTATCTCAAACAAGATCTGACCAGTACCGTCTCCCAAGCTTTCTGTCGAAGAATCAGACAAATACTCAAGCTCTCCGTGTTCTTCTACGCCATCCGCACTCATGATAGAACCATAGATGCACAGGGATAAGCCGAAGATGACAACAGACTCACGAGGGGTCTAACATCCTTACTCAGTCCTTAAAAACAGCAACTGGCCCACCAATAATGCGACCCTCAGACAGCATCTGGACCTCGTTCTCCAGTCCGGATTCGCACTAATGCGCCGATATCAGTCACCCAAACCTTGCCATCTCCAATTTTTTCAGTACGTGCAGCGGCCACTATCGCATTGACTACCGCATCTGCCTGACCATCTTCAATCACAACCTCTATCCGAGTCTTCGGAGTAAACAGCACCTTGTACTCCGTCCCCCGATATGTCTCGCTGTGTCCACCCTGACGACCAAAACCCTGGACCTCACTAACGGTCATACCTTGCACATCTAACTCTCCCAACGCGTCCTTTACGTCGTCAAGTTTAAAAGGCTTGATAACAGCAGTCACCAATTGCATCATTTCTCCTTCTCAGTCCCAGTAGCAGTCATACAAACAAGTAGCAAAATAGTAGTACAAATACTCATTCTTATCATTAACCGGTTCACAAAATACTAATATTGTTGCTATTAATTAATTTTGTATTGATACAATTAGTACAGATGTCTAGATCTACAAAGGTTATCTTTTCAGATCAGTACGGTTTCGACCGCATCCTCATTCTCCGCCTCAGCGACGAAAGCGTAGTTCCAATCTTCGAGCAGCTTCGTGCCCAAATCTCGGTCATGATCGCCGTTGGCCGTCTGGAACCTGGCTGCCGCCTGCCCACAGTCCGGTCGATGGCACAGCAACTTGCACTCGCTCCGGGCACTGTAGCGCGAACCTATCGCGAACTCGACAATGACAGATCATTATCTGGAAGAGGAAGACGTGGAAGTTTTGTCTCTGATGCACCCCCACATTCTGAGCCACTATTAGAACGCCAGCGTCGTTTGGAAGATTCGGCTCACCTCTTCGCCTCCGTCACTCAACAACTCGGGATTTCAAAAGATGATGCAATAGCGGCCTACCAGAATGCTCTCAGTCGTATCACAATCCAAGAATCTGATACTGAAAATCAGACCCCATAGACAGGAGCGACTTTAGGAGCAGCGGAAATAGAGGTGTGGACTGCCTCACCTATCTCACCAATAGCAAAGAGTCTATCCTTTGACTCCACAACAGGACCACGCTGCCAGCCATCACACACATTCAGGTGACCTCCTGTAATCTCAAATACCCGGCCAGTCACATCACAAGCTTCGCTGCCGAGCCAAACAACCAAAGGGGACACATTTGCCGGATCCTTGTCGTCCCAAACAACCCCCTCAGGAAAAGCTTCATAAATTAACCCCTCAGTCATGCGGGTTCTTGCATCGGGAGCAACGCCATTAACATGAACACCGTATCCGCTCCATTCCGCTGCCGCTTGTACTACAAGAAGAGCAATACCCGCTTTCGCTACTGCATAATTTCCCTGGCCAATACTGCCCATAAGACCTGCACCAGATGTGGTCATAACAATACGTCCGTTAACCTTCTCACCTCTTTTTGAACATTTACGCCAATGTTCAACAGCACGTCGGGCAGGTGCAAAATGGCCCTTAAGGTGGACGCGAAGGACGGCATCCCATTCTTCCTCAGACATATTTACAAGCATTCGATCGCGTAAAAACCCAGCATTACAGACAAGTGTGTCTAAACGGCCAAACAGGTCCACTGTCTCAACAACCATCGCTTCCGCCTGATCCCAATCCGACACATCTGCAACATTCGAAACCGCCGTACCGCCAGCAGCTTCTATTTCCGCCACAAGGTCAAGTGCTGGACTGGAATCAAAACCGAAACCTTCCCGAGATACACCCAAGTCATTGACGACTACGGTGGCGCCCTCTCGTGCAAATGCCAACGCATAAGCCCGGCCGAGGCCTCGTGCTGCACCCGTGACTATGACAACTCTTCCGTCACAATATCCCATCTAATTCCTCATCTACCCCACTAATTACTTATGTCGACCCTAATTTGCAACTGTCAATCACCTAATGCAGACCCGATAACTGCTCTGGGGTCCGCAGCTCCGACAAGGCCATCTTCGGTAACCTCTATACAGTGGGCGTGGCCATAATTCGACTCATCTACCCGGACATGATGGCCCCGTATTTCCAACCCACGTGCCCAATTATCGGGAGTGCTTTCCTCCAAAAGAACCTCAATAGTGTTGAGATTATCCCAAGTGTCAAAACCCCCTCCGTCACCGTGGAGCACCCAACGCCCACTACCGACCACATCACCAGGAGACGCTCCATCATGAAGCAACCGAACCAACATCTGCAAGATAATCTGAGGTTGGGCATCACCACCCATGGTCCCAAGAACGGCTCGAAGCGATCCGTCCGGACGAGTAACCAGGGCAGGTGCCAAAGTATGTGGTGGTCGCATCCCGGATTGGTAACGAGCGGGATGACCTTCTGCCGTGGAAAACCCTATACCCCGGTTGTGGAGAAAAACCCCTAAGTCAGGGAGCGCTAAATGGCTTCCAAAGCCATCAGCGTTGGATTGGATCAACGAAACTGCCATCCCGTCATTGTCGACAACACACAAATACATAGTGTCTCCATTGCTCCATTGATCTCCGAGCACGCTGACACAATCGGTGTCAATAGACTGTCGACGCGAATCAAGCCGTGCTGGATCAAGTAATGACTTTCCATCAGCCCCTTCGTAAAGCACTTCTGAACGATCATGCCCGGCCTGCCGTACAGACTCAATCAGTAGGTGAGCACGCAAAGCATCTGAATAAGCAGGCAATTCAAAGCTTTCTGCAATTAGTGCTGCGCTCAACGATAAGTAACCCTGTGAGTTGGGTGGCACTGTCCACACATCGTGACCCCAAACCCTTGCACTAAGGGGATCCACCCAATCAGCCTGCGAACGTTCAAGATCCGCCAACACAAATTCTCCGGCACCGACCTTGATCAGCTCGTTTCCAAAATCTCCCAGATATACCGCCTCTCGACCTCCCTCGACCAAAGCCCGAAGCACCCGCCCGACTCCCGGCCGACAGACCCGGTCACCGGCAGATCTTAAATGTTCGAAATCCTGAGCACCGGGAAGGCCACGAATCTCTTCAACCATCGGTACAAGTAAAGGAGAAGCAGCAAAACCATCAGTAGCCAATTGAATTGCCGGTCCCAAAATCATGCTGAATGGCATCGACCCATACCGTTTATGAAGCGCCATCCAGCCGTCTATAACACCTGGTACTGGGACGGAACGAATGTCACCGCGGTGAGGCATCTTTCGATGGCCTTCAGAAAGTAGCCGATCTACATCAGCTCCAGAGCCAGCTCGACCAGAGGCGTTGAGACAATCCGGTGTATTCCCGGGATTGTGCACTAAGGCAAAAAGGTCGCCACCAAGACCACAAAAGTGTTGGGCGGTAACACTCAACACAGCATTGGCGGCGATAGCAGCATCAGCAGCATTGCCCCCATTTCGAAGTAGATCGCGAGCCGCCGTCGAGGCCACCGATTCCACGGTTGACACCATCATGCGGGAGGAATGCACATCAATATGATCGAAGCGAAGTGACACCCGTAAAGCATGGCATGCCAAGAAACAAGAGGCCGACCCGAGCTCAAGAAGTGCGTTCTATTTGA
>Ga0310344_10002276_pt1 | contig 14462 bp, 12 predicted proteins | sample HC15DNA20200_MG_FD_203801 | JGI IMG/M metagenome (GOLD analysis project Ga0310344, IMG submission 203801) | Marine microbial communities from station ALOHA, North Pacific Subtropical Gyre - HC15-DNA-20-200_MG | ecosystem: Environmental > Aquatic > Marine > Oceanic | place: Pacific Ocean: North... | reverse complement strand
AATGTCAATTATTCCGTCATCTGTAACTATGCATGGTCGGAAATCGTTGTAAAAGCCAATTTTCATTGAGGTGGTCCTCCATTGTCTAAAAGTTCTAGCCAACAAGGCCTTAGAATCAAAATGCCAAGCATAAAAAATATAAGATGAGAATACATCCGTACATCACACAATGTCAAACGATATCTTGGGATATTTGTGCCTGTATGCTAGCAAACCATAACGCAAAGTAAGGCATATATCAGTGGGTTGTAGAAGTCAAAATATTACTAGGACTTAGGCGGAGACCTATAAATGTTGATATGATCTAGCAATGATAGAATGATGGTATTGGAGGGATTTAATAGATGAGACTACAGAATAAAGTAGCTATTATTACTGGAGCTGCTCAGGGAATAGGTCGATCTATAGCTTTTGCATTTGCATACGAAGGTGCAGAACTATTAGTCACTGACGTGCAGGAGGACAAGATTATTGCCCTTAGTGAGGAATTAAAGATTAGTGGGGCGAGAGTAGTGCCATATATTGCAGACGTAACAAGAAAATCTGATGTTGAATCTATGGCACGAGAATGTATAGCTGAATTCGGCAAGATAGATATATTGGTTAATAATGCTGGTGGGAGTGGAAATATAGGAATTAAAGATATTGAAGATGTCACTGAGCAGATATGGCTTGACCAAATAGCTCTTAATCTGAATGGGGCGTTTCTATCCTCTCAGGCAGTTGTACCATATATGAAACCGAATAATGCTGGCCGGATAGTAAATATTTCATCATATACATCTGAGGGATCATTTGGGCCATTAGGTACTTCTGGGGCAAGGCTCCCATATGCCGCTGCTAAAGCCGGTATTTTAGGAATGACTAAGCAATTGGCTAAAGATTTAGGCCCAGATGGCATTTATGTGAATGCAATAATGCCAGGTCTGATAGTTACTGAATTAGGAGCTCGAGTGCGTGGCCGCTATGATATGTTGGATGATAATACAAAGAAGAGGATAGACGAGGCAATTCCTTTAGGAAGGGCTGGGTCTCCTGAAGAAGTGGCCAAGGCTGTTTTATTCTTGGCATCGGAAGATGCTAGTTATATAACGGGGGCAATCTTGGAAGTCACAGGTGGTAGTTAAGGTTTTTCTGGTTAGCATTGCTCTTAGTATTTTAGTTTGGAGAGTGTTATGAAAGTTATATCAGGTGCTAGATTGATAGATGGTACAAACACTAATGTGGCAGAAGAATCTGTTGTTATAGTTAATGGTAACAAAATCGAGTACGTTGGAGACGGTATTGGGATATCAATACCAGACGAGGGCCAAGTTATAAATGCTAAAGGATTCACCCTACTTCCAGGGCTAATAGACTGCCATGATCATTTAGCTTCTTTTGGATATGATATAGCTGGCAGATGGCACTTGAATGAATATAGGAGCCTTAGAGATATGCGGATAGCTTCTGTATTGAGACAAACTCTGTATTCAGGCTATACAACTGTCCGCGATGCTGGAGGTTTAGACGCAGGCTTCAGGCAGGCTATAGACCAAGGATTGATTTTCGGCCCCAGGCTTCAAGTCTCTCTTAGCATCATCACTCCAACTGGTGGTGTCGGTGAAGATACCAGTTCTTCAGGTCATACCCGCCCTGGAGGTAGAGACCCCGCATTACCATCTGGGGTTGCAAATGGACCTGACAGTATGAGGGCAAAAGTTAGAGAAATGGTAAAAGCTGGAGCCGATGTTATCAAATTAGCCACAACGGGCGGGGCTAGTTCTAGGCCAGGCCTCGGACCAAAAGATATGGTAATAGGACGAGATGAAATAGACGCATTGGTTAGCGAAGCGCATCACCTTGGCAAAAAAGTGATGTGCCATGCACTAGGAGGGCCAGGGTTGAGAAATGCAATAGAAGCAGGTGTGGATTCTATTGAACATGGAGCATACTTGGACGAGGATCCAGAACTTCTAACTATTATGGCGGATAAGGGTATATTTCTCACCCCTACATTTAGTGTTTATGTATATCATGGGGAGATTGGTACACCTCATGGCAGAGAGAGGGCCGCAGATATGAAAGACCATCATATTAGGAGTGTCCAAATGGCATTGGCTTCAGGTGTTAAAGTCGTTGCCGGCACCGATGCTGGTGGTTGGGTTCATGGCAATAATGCACAAGAAATCACCTGTTTAGTAAACGCGGGTATGACCCCATTGGAGGCTCTAATCGCTGCCACAAGTCATGCATCTGAATGTATTGGTATGGATAAACAATTGGGAACAGTTAGTGTTGGGAAAGAGGCTGACATGGTATTAGTCGATGGCAATCCCCTAGAAGATATCTCGATATTGGAGAATGGCACAGGAGTTAAATTTGTCATGAAAGGCGGCGAGATTTACAGGAATGAGATTGGTTGATCTAGAAGTTTATCTAGATAATACTAGTATCAGCTAGAGTGGTCGTTCCTGGTATTTATCCAATAGTATAATGGCAGTGCAAATAGGAGGCTCCCAAGAACAGATAAAATAGGTAACCAGTACCACTTATACTTACCTATGGGATTGGATCTAAAGTATAAGGATATCAATGTCATTAATCCGAATACCTCTATAAATAGCGCTATGGCTATCGTGTTACTGAGAAATTGATCTAGATCAAATTCAAAGAATTGCCAGTATAGGTAAAGGTTGTTCACAATCAGCAATCCTAATAATGAGAAAGATAAAGCTACCTTGGATCCCATAAGTATTACCACCCTTCACTAATCTTGCAAACTATTTTTTGAATATTGGTATTGCCACTTCATTAAGGAAGTTTTCAGCCATTACCTTGTATCCTTCAGCATTGGGATGCAATCCGTCAGGTAGCATGTGTCCATATTGCTCTCCAAATATGGATAAACCATCTATGTAGTGTATGTTGCGATCACCATACGACTGGATCTTGCTCACAGCTTCCTGAATTTCATTCCGCATGATTTGGAGGCTTAAATCCCCTGTATTCAGTACAGTTTCTCTATCTGGAGAGTATATAGGGGATATTACAGCTAAGGGGGTATCTATATGTTTTTCCCTCAGTATTTCTATGAAACCTATTACAGAAGACCTGAAAGTTCTTATACTCAAACTTGAGGATCCATATATGTTGATACCAACCTTCATAGATATAAAATCGGCTGGCAGATCTCTGATCATTCGAGCGACCATCGGTTCTAAATGGCAATTGCCGCCATAGCCCAGGCATGTAAGATTGAGGCCATGCTTTCGTGAAACAATTGCTGGCCAGGTTTGGCTGGAGCTTGCAGCTGCCCTGCAGTGAGTTATTGAGCTTCCATATGTTATCCATTTGGGACGGGGGTCTTCGTATTGATCAATGTAGCTGCTGTCATCTATAGATATAGATCGTAATCCGAATCTCATAAATTGAGGAAGCCAGATTTCAATCAATTTATCTTCAGGAGGCAGACTAGTGAATTGAAATGTATTTTCACCCTTGATCTGAAATGTCTCATGGAAGGCACCATCACAGTAAAGATCTAGAGTAAATGAATCTTGCTCTTCTGGTAATGCGTACGGTTCTATTTCTCCATATACCGTAGTCGTATCACTTCGGAAGCTTATTCTGACGCCTGCGGGCTTCTCAGCTCGTTCAAGTAAGGCATCTGGTGGGAACAGATCTATCTTATCGTACGGTATGCGCCAAGGAATCAGAGAACGTTCTTTACTTTCAAACGAGATAGCTCCTTGCCATGAGATATGTGGACTATTTGGTGGTATTGTCTTTGCCAAAGATCTCCTTTATGACTTAGATTTCTTTAATTAAAAATTAGAGTCTGCGACGTAGTATTCTATTCTTTTGTCCATCGTGTCCATTGGGTGATTGCATCAAAGCCAGATGGTGATCTCTTATCTTCGGCTCTAGTATGTATATCCAATAGCACTGTTTGACCATTGGCATTTAATTCTTGCGCTTTCTTTAGTGCATTAGAAAGTTCAGCTGGTTTAGTTACTGTAATGCCAACGGCACCCATACCTTCGGCAATCTTGGCATAGTCCCCATACATATGGGACACATCGTAGGTTGTCCTTGCTATTGGTGAAAAATCTGGGTAAGTTGCCATGCCTCCATTGTTTAGTACTATAGTAGTTATAGGATTGCCGGATCTTACAGCCGTTTCTATATCTAATCCAGACATCCCAAAGGCGCCGTCTCCCATAAAATTCAAGCAGAATTTGTCAGGCATAGCTATTTTTGCACCTATCATCAAGGGTATTCCATATCCAAGATGAGTTGATTTCCCCCAACCTATATAACTATGCGGAGTAGTAGCAAGAAAAAATGGAACAAGCATGTCTCGAGGTGCTCCAGCATCATGAGTTACAATACTGTTTTCTAAGTCAAGCGTCTGATTCATTTCCCATATCACTCTATAGGGGTTTATGGGCTCAGTATCATCTGTTAGTACAGGCATCCATGTTTCCATCCATTCGTCCTTTATCTTAGATATCTCTGCGGCAGTATCAGTCTGACCTGCTCTGCCAGCGTGGCCGATTTGTGACCTGACTTCGTCTATCATTGCACTTAGCGTTGCTTTGGCATCTCCTGGCAATGCTATATGTACGTCAAAATCCTTATTAATATCTTCTACACTTAGGACGTTATGTATTATAGTTTTCCCGTCTGGTACTGCTTGCCCATAACCTGTTCTAGTCATACTTGATCCAACAGCAAACAGTACGTCAGATTCCTGTAGCCATTTATAGGCAGCTGGGGTAGTTGTACCGCTTCCTGCTCCTAAAGCTAGCGGGTGACGCTCATCTATGGCAGATTTCCCTGGCATGGAAGTATATACAGGTATTTCGGTCAGCTCTGCAAGTTCTCGAAGCTCATTTGTAGCTCCTGAAAGAAGTATTCCCATTCCAGCCCAGATCATTGGTTTATTAGCGTCTAAAAGTGTTTTTACTGCATCCTTAATATCTTGTCCGGTAGGAATCTGTATAGATACTTTTGGATAGTGTGTGGTTATATCTTTCTCATCGATTTCCTGAGCACATACGTCTATTGGCATTTCTACTATTACAGGTCCAGGTCTACCATTGCGGAGGGCGTGAAATGCTCTCCGCATAACTGATCCAACAATCTTAGGTGTTGAAATTGTTTCAATATGTTTAGATATATCCCTGTATGTGCTAGCTGCTCTGAAATATGGTCTGACTGCAGTTCGTTCTAATACTGAACCACGCGGCATGACTAGAATTGGCACATTGTCTGCAAAAGCCTGGCTTATTGCCCCCATTGCATTCTCAGCGCCAGCTTGATCTTGAACTATCACGACCCCAAACTTTCGCCGGCCATTCATACGGCTATAGCCATCAGCTGCCATGACTGCACCTCGCTCTTGGCGAAAGGCTATAGGTCTAATGCCTTCCTTGGCAACTGCCTCAATTAATGGACTACTCGGAAAACATGATATCCATTCAACACCCTCTGCTTTGAGGATTTTAGCTATAGCTTCAGTAACATTCATTAGGCAAATTCTTCCTTACGCTTAATACGGGCGTATTAAATTTCTACTCTTTTGATTATATCAATACATTACGAATGGATTCCACAATATTTTGGCTGAGTGTATAAGAAAATGCGATTCTCTTGCTGAATGTAATAATAGATAGCATATGTGCCTTGACAAGGTGTAGCTGTATGGGTGTTAGTATTGTTATTGTTACGGATTGGTTTCGCAATTTGTCTACGTAAATTGTATGTAGGTTTACTATATAAATCATAAATCCTGGAGGACATAATGAAACTGGTAAATTATATTATTCTGAGCTTAGTAATCACAGCCGTAGGGATAGCTTGCGGAGGAGGTGATACTGCTCCAGCACCGGCTGCTACTACAGCTCCAGTTGCTACGGCAGTTCCCAAGGCTACCGCAACAGCAGTTCCTAAGCCTACTAAAGCACCAGTAGCTACGGCAGTTTCTGAGCCTACGCCAGTGCCTCCGACTGCTACGCCAGTGACTCCGACTGCTACGCCAATACCTCCAACTGCTACGCCAATACCTCCAACTGCTACGCCAGTGCCTCCGACTGCTACGCCAGTACCCACACCAGTATTTCCCAGCACTGACCTTTTCACTAGTTTTTCGGCAGGTGGTTGGAATGCAAGTTATGCGATTGATAACGGCTCGCTGTTTCTTTTATCGACTGAAACCCCAGAAAGCAAGTCTGTTGAGAGTTTAAATCTGGATTTCATACCTGCTATGGTTGGGCAGACGCATTCTAATCTTAAAAACCAATCTTTAGGCTTTGCTTTACATGAATATACTAGAATAGAACTGGATATAAATAAGGGAACACAGGTGGTGTCTATACCTGCGGGGAAAACGCCATTCAAGTTGGATCTAAACATAGCTGTATCAGGGAAAGGATCAGATGGTAACCCATTTTCGACTATAATGCTAAAGGAGCAGTACACCCGTAGCGATGATTCTTATCCCAGTGCAGAGCTTTCTGTACCCAGCAACGGTATCCCGGACACGGACAAATACAAGCCATTTTCAATTCCTGCACCGACAGCTCAAGGTTTATTCTTAGCTACATCGCAGAGTAACTATGACGACAATTATGGAGAAGTCCGCGTAAATAATAGTGAAGGCTACTTTGTAAAGAAGCCCACGAGCACTTTACGGGTTGGTCTTTTTGGAGACGTCAAATCTGAGGACTATGAAACAATTCGTGATTATATTGAAGTCCTGGCAGTGGTAGCTCCTGATTTAGATATAGCTTGGGCAAATAACATTTCAGAAGTTACGTTGCCGATACATTTACTTTCGTGCACTGAGCTCATAAATGAGACTATTGACCAGCATTGCAATACGTCTGGTCCATCTGGTGGGTTTTCGGATCAGTGGGGTTCGGGCAATCTTGCGACAGGGTGGGGTTTCATTCGGGTATCAGATCAGCAAATGGGGTCCAGACATACGTTAACCCATGAGCTTGGACATGCTGTGGGTCTTTGGCATTCTGGAGTTGATGGGGTTAGCATGGGGCCACCAAATAACCAGGCTGGTTACTGGGCTGCTCATGATTTAATGGTTGTTGCTTTAGTTAATAATTCCGCTGTGGTATCAGGTCAAACCCGTGAAGAAATTAGAGTCGAATTTAATATAGCGGATGATGAGTTGCAGGGCTTTATTAACAATCCTGCTACATTGTCAAATACGCCTGATGCTGCTTGGGTTGAGCTTGGAGATAAGCTTAAGACCCAATTCGACAACTCGTCCATGGGGAAACGGTTACAAGGGGGATAGACTGCGTGTTAGGTATATGTAGCGTTTCTACTATACGGAGTAGACCTGATCTAATCTAACAATAAATTGAATGGAACAAAGCAATAGAATCGTCATTGACGTGTTCTCGGTAGGCAACTAAGGCATATACATAAGCCCTAGTTGCCTATTGTAATTTAAGTGATTCTTGAATATGAATAAGAGATAATTTCCACTAGGTTGGTTTTGGATGCTTGGCAAGAAAAATAAATAGGCCGGACATGGAATATAAACCTATGAATAGAATGTATGCTGGTTCATACGAACCGAATAGGTCAAATATGCCATTCATAAATATGGGCCCTATGGCACTAAATCCAAATACCAGAGGGAATCCAGTAGACCGAACTAGACCTAGGCTGGGTCTTCCATAGTAATCGGCCCACAATACTTCTTGTATGATCATCATTCCGGCGAATCCAGTTCCATAGGTGGCGACTGCAAGCCAAAGGAATACGGGGTTTTCTCCACCCAAGAATAGATATGCTCCGCATCCTTGCAATGCGAATGGTATAACTCTAATCATCACAGAAGATGCTTTTTCTATGATAACTCCCCAGGCTGGGAGTGCTGCCGCCATGAATACGGCCCTTACAGTAACAACGGTCGCAACAACGGCATCAGGATAGTTTAAATCCTGCATATAAGGAGCAAGGCTGATATTTATGCCTTGAAAGGCTAGATTTGCAATTGCTATGCTAGCTGTTAATAGCCAAAAAACAGGTGTCCTTAACACTTGTGTCCGAGTCCATATTCTATCTATTGTATTTGACTGCGTCTCATTTGTGTCATCGGAGTTGTGATCAAGGTTGTCATCGTCTCCATCAGGATTTAACCCTAAATCTTCTGGTTGTCTTCTCATAAATATAAGGGAGGGCAGCAGTACCATGGCCCAAGTTACGACAGCAAATACTACAAACATGGTCTGCCAGTTGTATACTGCTAGTACCCATACAGTCAGCGGAGTCATTATTACATTGCCAAGATTGCTGCCGATTCCCGAGAAGGCGATTGCTCTTCCTCGCTTTTTCACAAACCATTTGTTTATAGTCACATTTGTAACCATATGACCCATTAATGTAAATCCTATAGCAACTACGACTCCCCTCAGTAGCCAGAATTGCCATATGGACTCGACTTGAGTTGTTACTATCATGGCAATACCTACGATGATTGCTCCAAGAGGCATCAACAGTCGTGGGCCATGTTTGTCTATAACTGGTCCAACAAAAAAAGAAGCGCCAGCTTCCACAAACCTTGCTATGCTTTGAACAACAGATATTTCAGTGCGACTCCAGCCAAATGACTGATTGAGTGGACGCATAAAGAAGCCAAGTACGGAGGAATGATGCTCTGCATATGAGAGATGGGCAAGGAAAGATGCGAATACTATATTCCAACCATAGAAGTATCGGGGACGCTTCTTTGGCGGCTCTGGGGGACGCATCGCTTGTTAATTTGGAGGGGTCACATTATGCAATTAATGTGCCACATCTCCCCAGCGATTTACATCCTCCCAACTAATTATTGATTTGCTCAGAAGATCTTTGATATCTGACGCACTGTATCCTAACTCGCCTAATATCTTCTCGCTATGCTGTCCTCGTAAAGGCCCAGATCCTACCCGTGCTGGAGTCAGTGACAGGTCAACAACAGGGCCATATCTCCAATACTTGCCAAGCCGTAAATTTTCTACCTCGCGGATAAAGCCATTTTCTTGCAAATGTGGCTCATTAGAGTAGAAGTAAAACATGCTGCTTTCTTCTGCTTCGACGCAGGCAACATCATTTGCGGATAGTAAGTTTTCCCAGTCCTTGGCTGACCTGGAATTGAATAGTTCGCCGAGTTCTGTTGCTAGAGATTCATCGTTAGCTATTCTCGATTCAGGAGTAGAGAAGTTTGGGTTCTGAAGCAAATCTTTCCTATCAATAGTTTTGCACAAAGCTTCCCATTCGTCTTCATTTGGACAAGCTAGGAATATCCATCCTCCTTTAGCTTGATAGAGCCTATAGAGAGCATGTAATCCATATCCATCTCCATCAGGGATAACTCGCTCTGGTTTACCGTCGTATGCAAAGAAATCATCTGCATTTGCGTAGGCGTTGGCACCTAGCATTGTGGAGAGTATATACTGAGCTTTACCCACACGTTCTCTGGCATACAGTCCCAGAAGTATAGCTGCTGAAATCACGGCGGATGAATTAGGATCTGGATTGGTTTCATTAGCTCTCCCTAGCCGTCTCCCCATCTCGTCGATTTCATCAACTGACATCTTTGCATCAGTAGGGGGCATGACGTTTCGTCCTAATTGATTGAGCGCTCCTCCTATAACGGCCCCGCCTATTGGGTGCATAGCCGGTCTATGCGAATGTGGTCCAGAATCTCCGTATCCTCCGGCATATATGTAGACTATATTAGGATTGATTTTCTTTACTTGTTCGTATCCTGCTCCAAGTCTTTCTGGGGCACCAGGCCTCATATTGTGTACGAGTATATCCACATTGGCTACAAGTTTGTTCAATATTTCTTTTCCTTCAGGTGTTTGAAGGTTGATTGATATGTTTTCAGCTCCAGCCTGTGTTCGGTTAGCACCAAGGCCGTCATAATTTCTACGAGTTGTATCTCCTTCTAGGGTCTCTATCCTGATAACTCTGGCTCCAAGCTCATGGCTTAGGGAAGTTGATAGAGGACCAGCTATCACTGTCGACATATCCAGTATGGTGAAACCATCTAATGGATGCTTAGGTGGAGTCGCCTTGGATTTTTCTTTTGGTACAGCGAGATGACCATTGATCCCAGCAAGAATTTCCTCAGTATGTTGACCAATATTAGGGGCCTCGCCTTTTACTGAACCCGGAGTCTCTGCCATTCTAACTAGTACTCCAAGTTGGGTCATCCGCCCAACTCTTGAGTCTTCGATCTCAACTACATGTGGATTATATTCGACCTGTGAGTGTTCTAGTCCGTTCTTGGTCATCCTAAAAGGTTCAGCCGCTACGTTTGAAGTCTTATTAACGAAGATATCCATCCATTCGTCCAGGGTTTTCTCTAGCCCTTTTTCAATTATCAGCCGTCTTAACTCTTCCCTAGGTTCTTCCATAAGGGTAGGGGCCGTCTTGAATTTGGGATCTTCCAACAGATGCCCCAATTCCATAGACTCTAGTGAGGCACGGAACAGCCTTTGTATAATGTTGGCCATTTGGATCCAGTGACCATCTTTAGTTCTTATTGGTTGGTATCCTACTCCTGGTTTGCGGTTAGGGTCTGAGGCAGGATCCTCTTGAAATCTATCTGGAAACTTTAGCATCATTTGCCATATCAACCAATTCGTTATGTCAAAATGGCTTATACCTTGGAGCAGACTCGTCTCAACTTTTTGCCCATGACCGGTTTTGTCTCTGACTAACAAAGCTGCAATTATACCTCTTATAGTAGCCATTGCAGTTCCATGGTTGGCAACATTGACTGCTGCGTAATGAGGACCTGATCTCTTTGACTGACCTGAAAACACGGTGTACCTTCCAGATTTTGCTGCTACTATGCCTTCGTAGGATTTGTATTTCGCATAGGGGCCATGTTGTCCGAAAGATGTGATTGAGCAATAGATTAAATCGGGCTTGTTTTTGCTCAGAGTCTCATAGTCTATTCCTAATTTATTAGTTTCTCCAGGAGTGTAGCTCTCTAGTATCACGTCTGCTGTTTGGGACAGTTTCTGAGCCTTTTCCTGTCCCTCTTTAGTGGTTAGATCCAGAACTACACTTTTCTTACCTCTATTCCAAAGAAGACCTTGGGGCAATTTTCGTACGGGATCTCCTTCTGGTGGTTCAATTTTGATGACTTCTGCACCAAAATCTGACATAACCATTGTAGCTATAGATCCTGGCCATCCCGAGGAGAAGTCTAAGACTCTTAGGTTCTCTAGTATCTCTGACATGTTAACCTCCGTGGATTATCTTTATGCTCAAAATCACTTTGGTATGTATTCAAATGCAGAATTAGTATGGTGTTAAGTTGATTTTAACTCTTGCAGAAATTCAGTTACTACTATATTTACAACATAATAAACTTTCAGAAAACGCAATGCAATTACCCTAGCCCTTTATTAAGTCAAGTGGCGGCATAGATGGAATTATTCCTGCCTTTACGGCTCGACTTAGAAGAGTCTCAAGGGCTTTCTCTCCTTCTTCTCCCATGTCTATCGTATCTTCATTCACGTACATTCTGACGAATTTGCGGCAGGTTTCACGTTCTATTCCTCTGCTGAATTGAATAGCGTAGTCAAGAGCTTCATCTTCGTGTGCAAAAGCATACTCTATGCTTTCCCTTAAAGTCTTTGCCATTAGTTGAGCGACATCTTCTCCAAGATCTCGTCTGACCATGTCAAGCCCAAGAGGAATAGGTAATCCTGTATCTTTTCCCCACTCTTCCCCAAGATCTAAGACATTCTTAAGGCCCAATTGATCATAGGTAACTTGTCCTTCATGTATTAACAAACCAGCGTCTACTTCACCTTTTTGTACTGCTTCTACTATAGCATCGAATGCCATAGGTATAGCTTCGAATCCCTGAGCATAAAGGCGTAGCAATAGGTAAGCAGTTGTATAAATACCAGGTATTGCAACAGTTGAATTCTCAAAAGTGAAATTGTCCCTATCGGCTTTTGTAACAACTATGGGACCATAGTTTCTTCCGATTGAAGAGCCTACGCTCATGATTCTGTATAGGTGTGCCACTTGATGATAAGCCCCTGTGGAAATGGCAGTACCCTCTAATTCCCCTTGCAAAGCTCTTCTATTTAGCGCTTCAATTTCTTCAAGTACGTGCACGACCTCGTAATCTCCAACTTTTACTTTGCCGTGAGCAATTGCATAGTACATGAATGCATCATCTGCATCTGGACTATGACCTATCCTTATTATCGACATAATTCTCCCTACATAGATTGTATTTTCCCGAGTGATCACATTGGCTGAATAATATTATGAGAAAGATAGTTAATCTACAATAGCAAATTAGTCTATTTATTGTATTATTGGTCTCAATGCAATATGGATTTTCTTACCTCTTTCACCGCTTTGCTCACATCCTTACTTGTTGTGCTATTGATCAGGTCTATGTGCAGAGGTGTTATTGATATCCTTTTCCGTCTTATTGACCATATGTCCAACCCTTTTTCTAGTATCCATCCAGGTTTTTCTCTAGATATCCAGTAGTACTTTTTCCTACCGTCATCATTTTCTTTTATCACGTCCATATATGTTCGTCTACCAAGTTTTGTTATGGACACACCTTTAATCTTTTCCATAGGTTGGTTAGGAACGTTTACATTTAGCAACATTGGTGAGGACAATCTCTTTTCTGCTACTGACTTAGCTAATAGTCTTGCTACTATTGCAGCAGGGGAGTAATGTACATCCTGTAGGGCTGCTACTGACATGGCTATGGACGGTATTCCCCTGAAGAAGCCTTGCAATGCGGCACCCATAGTTCCTGATATTAGTACATCATTTCCCATATTAGCACCCCTGTTTATTCCCGAGACTACTAAGTCTACAGGATCCTCGATTAGAGATTCCAATGCCAATATTGCACTGTCAGCAGGAGTCCCTTCAATGGCATACGCCATTACGCCTTCTATACCCTTGTCAACTTCGGTGGCTCTTACAGGGTGGTTTAGCGATATAGCCGTTCCAACTCCACTCTGCTCTCTATCGGGTGCAGACACTACAATTTCTCCTACTTTCCTGAGCTCCTCAACCAGGGCCCAGAGGCCTTCGGCGTGGATACCATCATCATTTGTAACAAGAATTTTCAATTACGAATCCTCCAATTCGAACAGTTTAGCACATGACAAGAAAGTCTCAATGTCTGAGCATTAGGGTGGGTGGGTTTTGTGTACTGCTTAGCTTGCTTCATGCCTAAATATTACTAGCTATCTTAGCTCTTTTGGGTGTAGCACTATATTATCAATTAGACGAGTCGTCCCTATTTTTACAGCTATCGATACCAGGCATTCTACTTCTACAAATTCTAGTTCACACAAAGATTTAGTATCTGCAAGGCTAATATACTCTATGCTTGCAAGAGGCTCTTCATTGAGTACATTTTCAATTTCTTTGCGTATTGACCCAGCTGATTTCTCACCATTCAAGTAAATTCTAGAGGCAGTTTTCAGAGATCTGTACAGTACTGACGCGGCTATTCTCTGGTCCGAGGTCAGATATGAATTTCTGCTGCTCATAGCAAGTCCATCATGTTCCCTAACTATGGGCATTGAAACGATGTCTATACCAAAATTTAGATCCTTGTTCAATTCTTTAAGCACTAGTAGTTGCTGAGCATCTTTTTGTCCGAAATATGCTTTGCTTGGCCGCACTATGTTGAACAATTTTGCAACGACAGTTGAGACGCCGCGGAAATGGCCTGGCCGTATATGCCCCTCAAGTCGGGTTGTTAGCTCACCCACCTCTACCCAAGTATCGAAACCATCTGGGTACATCACATCACGGGTTGGAATGAATAGAATATCAACTCCTGCGGATTCGAGTAGTTTAATATCCCGTTCGATGTTGACTGGATATGACTCAAGGTCCTCACTGGGGCCGAATTGTGTCGGATTTACGAATATTGTGCCTACAACTGTTTTAGAGTCTTTTCTGGCCTGATTAAATAAAGACATATGGCCTTCATGGAGGAATCCCATTGTAGGGACGAGACCTACTGGTCCAGGTGACTTAAAGAGCAGGCTACGTATATCTTCTACAGTTCTAGCAATATTCATATTGCTAAGTCACCTGCTGACTCAGTTCACTCAGTATTTCTGGATTAAGTCTGTAACTATGTTCTGATGTCGGAAACTTAATTCCCCTTACTTCTTCGGCATATTGTTGTATAGACCCTCTAATTATATCGTTCAAATTCGTATATTGCTTGGTATGTTTTGGTTTGAAATCAGATAGAATGCCAAGCATGTCGTGGAATACTTGTACTTGACCGTCACAGTTTGGTCCTGCTCCGATTCCTATAGTTGGAATCGATAACTTCTCTGTTATAAGTGCGGATAGGTCTTCAGGGACACATTCTAGTACCACAGCGAATGCCCCGGCGTCTTCTAGCGCTCTGGCATCTTCCATTAGTCTCACAG
>Ga0310344_10002275_pt1 | contig 14468 bp, 17 predicted proteins | sample HC15DNA20200_MG_FD_203801 | JGI IMG/M metagenome (GOLD analysis project Ga0310344, IMG submission 203801) | Marine microbial communities from station ALOHA, North Pacific Subtropical Gyre - HC15-DNA-20-200_MG | ecosystem: Environmental > Aquatic > Marine > Oceanic | place: Pacific Ocean: North... | reverse complement strand
TGATAATGGTGTCTACTATTGTTATGGATGTTCTTTAAAAAACCGAGAAAAACCAAAGAAGAGAAAAAAAATGGTTAGTTTAAAACAAATGAAAAGTCTTATTAAGGATGTTTGTTCAAAAATGGGCGATAAATACGCCTCAGACTCTGCAGTAAACCTAGTTCTTGCAACGGGTATTGTAGAAAGCCGTTATGAATATATACGTCAAATGGGAGACGGGCCAGCTAGATCGTTTTTTCAAGTGGAAGCCGCTACCGCTGTAGATAACCTTGCTCATTACCTCAAACATCGTACTAAATTAATGGCTAAATGTGCAGAGGCTAGCGTAGTAGATATAAAGCATTGGCAAAATTTTGACGAAAAGAAGTGGGAAGAGATTTTAGAAAAAAATATTGCTGCAGGAATTGTGCATTGTAGATTAAAGTATTGGAGAGTTCCGAAAAGGATGCCTAGTAGTGTAGAAGGTTTAGCTGATTATTGGAAAAAATATTACAATACTGAGTTAGGTGCTGGTGATCCTGAGCATTTTGTAGAAGTTTATAACAAATATCTAAGATAAGGAGTCAATAATGGCTAAAGCAAAAAAGGCGACTAAAAAGGTCGCAGTTAAAGTTGCAAAGAAAGTAAAGGTTGAAGCCCCTAAGGTTGTACGTGGTACGTACTCTCAAAGAGGCAAATAACTTTATCTGTGAGATACGAAGTAGTATCTGGAAAAGAATACCCAGTTTATTCACGAAAAGAGGCGGATGAACTGGGTTTGTCATATAAACACCCTTTTAAAGTTTCTGAGGGAGAGTATGGCATCTCCTCTGATGGAGAAGTGGCCATATGTCTAAAACGTTTAGAAACTAAAAATGGATATTTAAATATTAAATACCCTTGGGGCCCGTCATTTATTAATTCTACCAAAAGCAAAGTAAATTCACAAGGTAGAGTTAACAATTACACTGTTAGTGGTAAAAATAATCGTGGTAAGTATTTAATCAATAGAGATGAATATAAAAAATTAGCATACTTACTAGCTCAACCTAAAATGACAAAGAAAAGAGCTATACACTTAGCTTTTGGTGCCCTTCCTTATAGTAAGAAATATGAAATAACTAAAATAACTAAAACAAAAGGTTTTCGTAATATGGTAAAAGATGAATTAGATAAGATTATTGAAAAATATCCTATTGGTAAAATGGATACAGCTAAAGCACTAGCTGCTGTACTGGATAAAGTTATGGACTGGGATGGAGAACAAATGGGAAAAGACGGTGATCCTAAAGTAGCTATGACAGTATTAGATAAACTAATGGATATGAACGATATGAAAAATAAAGGCAAGATGACAGTAACGCAACAAATTGAAGCATCTACTGTAGAAACAACTCTTGCAGACATCCAAGAAAAGAAAAAATTATTTAAAGCAACACAAACGGAGGTAACAGATGGGTTACAACAGACAGAAGGCAAAACAACAGAGCAAGTCACAGAAGAGAAAGAAAAATAGTGGAAAATCTTCTAGCCAAAGAACAACTCCAAAGTATTCAAAAAGAAAATGATTACGAAGCAACTTACGCTCTAGAGAAAGAAAAGTCTGGCTTTAGGAAGGATATGGGGTGGTTTGGTAAGTATTGTTTTCCAACAGCCTTGGCAAAAGAGACTCCACCTTTTCATAGAGATATTTATAAATCATTAAAAGATGATGACATAAAGCGTGTTCTTATAGCGGCTCCTCGTGGTACAGCAAAAAGCACAGTATGTTCTCTTATATTTCCCTTATATAAGATAGCGCATAAAGGGCCTAATGATGATTTGTTTATGGTTATTGTATCTGAATCTCAAGCTCAGTCAATAAACTTTTTATCTCGTATTAAATATCATTTAGAGCATAGTGAAAATTTTAGATCTATCTATGGAGACTTTAGTTCTACTACTGCAAAAAGATGGACTGGGACAGATGTAGTTTTAAAAAATGGTACTCGTATTATTGCAGTTGGTACAGGACAAAGAGTTCGTGGTTTTATTGAAGGTGATACAAGACCTAATGTTATTATTGTTGATGATTTTGAATCTGAGTTAAATGCTTTTACCCCAGAAGGTAGAACAAAAAATCGCAAATGGATGACAGAAGCTGTTATTCCATCCTTATCTGATGATGGTAGGATAATTATGATTGGTACTGTTATTTCTGAAGATTGTTTTTTATATTGGGCTAAGGATAGCCCTGCTTGGCAGACCTTATGGTACAGTATATGGAATGATGAAGAAAAAAGTATTTGGCCAGAACGCTTTCCAAAAGATAGAATACTTCAAATAAAAAGTGAATTTGAAAGCGTTGGAAATATAAACGGTTTCTATCAGGAGTATATGAATATTGCTCAATCTCCTGATGATGCCCCATTTAAACCAGATTATATAAAGTTACATCATTATGATTTTGAAAGAATTAATAACCAACCTTGTTTGTCTAGGAGTATTGCAGATGAAAAAAGAATTATACCAGTCGAGCTCTATACTGGGGTTGACCCTGCATCTAGTCTTAGTGCCCGTGCTGACTATTTTGTTATTGCTACCATTGCTATCGATGCTGATAATAATAAGTACATTGTCGACATTTTTAGAGAAAGGCTTGATCCAGCGTTACAACCTAAAAAGATTATTGAGATATATGAAAAATTCCGTCCTAAAAGGATGAAGATAGAGACAGTGGCATACCAAGAAGCTCTTCGTAGCTCTACAAGAGCTTTAATGCTTGAAAAGAATTTATATATACCTGGTTTAGAAAAAGGTGTAAAACCACGGAACAGAAAGAGTGAAAGATTGTTATCATTAGTACCTCCCTTTGCTAAAGGGGAGTTCTTCTTTAGGACTCAAGACCTTACAGCACAGCAAGAGTTCCTATCTTATCCAAGAGGTAAGAATGATGATATTATGGATGCAATATGGACTGCACTTGAAGGATCAAGGCCGTGTAGGATAAAAAAAGATGAATTTGACCCTAAAGAAGAACTTGAAATAAAAAGCAATAAAATACTTGACTGGTTAACTATGTAAGTATTAATTTTAAATGATGGCTTACTCTTCAAAAAATCAAAAAACTGGTAAAAAACTTGTTGATGAAACTCAACAAATATTTAAAACCTATTCAAAAAAGCGTGAGACTTGGGCAAACCATGCTCAAGAAGATAAAGAATTTAGATTAGGCAAGCAATGGACTTCTGACCAAAAAAGAATATTGGAAGAAAGAGGTCAAGCTGCTTTAGTAGTAAATCGTATTCATCCAGCAGTAGAAGCAGCAAAAGCACTTATAACTGCAAATAAACCTCAATTTAGAGTATCCCCTAGAGAAGATAGTGATAATCAAGTAGCCCAAGCTATGAATGGTTTACTTGAATATATATGGCAAATTTCTGAAGGCAATGCTGTAATGAGAAGAATTGTTGATGATTATTATGTAACTGGCCTTGGATGTGCACTTGTTTACATAGATCCAATGATGGATATGGGTAAAGGAGAAGTTTGCATTCATGATGTAGACCCTCTTGATGTCTATATTGACCCTAATTCAAGACATCCTTTTGCTGATGATGCAGAAAATGTTATTATATCAAGACTCTACACAAAAGAACAAGCAGCTTCTTTATACCCTATGTATGAAAAAGCAATTAAAAATGCTTCAACTGAAACTCATTTAACAGATAGACCTAGCACTTCTCGTGAAGATAATGGTGAAACAACTTGGCCTGAAACAACTGATACTCAAACAATAGCTAATTTTGGTGAAAGTAATGAGTATATAAGAGGATATGAAAGATATTATCCAATAATGGTTGATCATTATAGAATATTTGAAACAATGACTGGAGATGAAGATTTACTTAACGAAGAAGAATACACTGAATATTTACAACAGCCAGCTTGGATTATCCAAGGTCAAGTAATCGCTGAAAAAGAACAGGCAGAAAGAGCTATACAGCAATTACAATCTTTATATCAAGAAAAAGTTCAAGAAGCAACAGCTCAAGGCAGATTAGATATGCCAAAAGAACCTGAAGTGCAGCAAATTACATTTAAAGAATTAGTTGAAATGGGGCAAGTTGATGTAGTTGTAGTGCCAACTAAAAGAATTAAACAATGCGTGATTATGGGCGATAAGCATTTATATTCTCGTGTTTTACCAGTTGATAAGTATCCAATAGTGTTCTTTATGAACCAACATACCCGAACCCCCTATCCAATGAGTGATGTTCGCATGGTAAAGGGTATGCAGGAATATATCAATAAAACAAGAAGTCTTATTATCGCCCACGCTACTACTAGTACCAATACAAAGATTTTAATACCATCAGGTTCGGTAGATATGAGGGAGTTTGAGCAGAAATGGGCCCAGCCTGGAGTAGCCATCGAGGTTGATTTTGATCAGGGGCAGCCAACACCAGTTCAGCCAACTCCCTTGCCGAACGAATTATACTCTAATGAAAATACCGCTAAAAACGATATCGATCATCAGTTAGGTCTTTACGAAATGACAATGGGTAATTCTGCTGTAGCTCCTCATACATATAAAGCAACAGTTAGTCTAGATGAGTTTGGTCAGCGTAAAATGAAAAGTAAATTAGCTGATATTGAAGCTGGTCTTAATAGACTTGGCCAAATAGCTATTCCAATAATGCAGCAGCTTTATACTACCCAGAAAGTCGTTAGGCTTATACAGCCAAATAATAGTATAAATGAATATACTGTTAATAAGAGATTATTTGACGATAAAACTGGTGCAATAAAGATTTTAAATGATATTACTATAGGTAAATATGATGTTGTAGTCGTTACAGGTTCAACTATGCCAACTAATAGAATGGCACAGCTTGAAATGTATATGGATGCTTATGAAAAAGGCATTATTGATAAGCAAGAAGTATTGAAGAAAACAGAAGTATTCGATATGGAAGGTGTACTACAGAGAACAGATTTGATACAACAGTTGCAATCGCAAATACAGCAAGCAACTGAAACTATCGAACAAATGCAAGGAGACTTGCAAACGAGAGAGCGTGAAGTATATCACGCCAAGATGAAAGCCGAAATCGAAAAAACGAAGTCTGATTTAAAGGCAACTACAAATCGGGCAAAAATGTCTGGCACTCTTTTTGAGAAACGCCTAGATGACGCTTTAGGGTCAGTAAAAAAAGGAGTAGCTGATGCTACTTCAAAAACAGATTCACCTTCTTCTCGCCCTAAGAAGAAGCAATCTAAAAAATAGGAGAAATTATGGCTGAAGTACAAACAGTGGATACCCCTGTAGTTGAAGAACCACGTTCAGTGGAAGTTCAAGATGAGGGCTCTCTAGTTGATGATGTCATATTCGGTGGTGAAGAAGGAAGTCTTTCAGAAGCCTTTTCAAAGCCAGAAGTTCCAGTTGAACCAGATTTAGCTGCTCAACAGGATCAAACAGCACTTGAACAAGAACCTTCAAAAGAAATACAACCCGAGGACAATGAACAAGTAAGGTATCAATATTGGCAGTCTCAAGCAGATAAGCTGAAAAATGAGCGTGACCAGTTACAAGCACAATTTAATACATTGGCTACGCAACAGGCACCTCAGCAGCAGCAAGAGGCACTAGTTGTACCTGAACCTGAGTTTCCTGTTGCCCCAGAGAAGCCGCAAAGACCGTATAATTTTAATATGGATGAAGCAATGTCTGATCCTCAATCTGAGAGTGCTAAATTTGTTCGTGATGAGCAAACTTGGCGTGATGAGATGGATGATTACAAAACTATGCAATTTGATTATCAAATGGCAATGTTGCAAGACGAAAGAGACCAAATGCAACAACAACGTCAATCAGATATACAACGTGCACAGTATGAGCAACAACAGGCAAGTGAACTAAATGAAGTTAGAACGCAGGTTATGGATAAATTTAAAGTTGATTCACAAACAGCAGAAGATTTTGTTAAAGTTATGTCTGATCCTAGCTCGATCAGTCTTGATAATCTATGGAGAATATACGCTGCAGACAAAGGATTAGGTTCCCCTGCACCTCAAGCAGCTACTCCATCTGGAGAGTTTCAACAGGTAAAAAGGGCACAACAAGTTCCAGCGTCTATGGGAGTCATGCCTTCTCAAAATAGACAAACAGAGGGTAATATAGAAGATACTATTGTAGACAGTATGATAGCTGACTATAATAAACAAAACCCTTTTAATTAACTAAACGGAAACTATTTGGAGTAAATTATGGCAAATGTATATAGCATCAATAGTGGTGCTGGCATGAATAGCTCATCAGTTGACCATTCAAGACGAATGTTTAACTTCGGTGAGAGAGTTGCTGAACTCGCTCCTAAACAGTCTCCATTCTTCACATATTTGTCTAAAGTTGCAAAAAAACCAACTGACGATCCTGTTTTTAAATTTCTAGAGCAGCGTCATCAGTGGCAACGTCGTAATTTTGAAGTACAAACAGCAGCGGTAACTTCTGCTCATGGTGGCAGTGATGCTAACTTCAATATAACGAATTTGCAGGTAGATTGTCTTTATGATAAATATGGTCGTGTTGTAACTACAGCAACCCAACCTAACTTCTTACTTAACGGTCAGATGGTAGCGATTGAATGTGAATATGATGCCGATGGCAGTGATGGAAGTGATGTTCCAGCTATTGGTTATTGGAAAATATCAGCAGACCCAGATTTGACAACAAATTCTGCGTATGCTAGAATTACTGGTACATTCATAAAGGTTGTTTACAAACCAACTGCATCTGTTAGTGGTGAAATTACAGAAGCTTCTGCTTCTAAACTTCGCATTGACGCTGACACAAAAGGTCAGGTAGTTGGTTCAGCTTTTGCTGAAGGTTCAACTGATCCAGAAGGATGGAAAGACGAGTTTTACGATAGAGAAGGCTATACGCAGATTTTTAAAACTGCTATATCTCTCTTTAGTGGAACTTCATTAGCAACACGCTATCGTGGTGTGTCTAATGAGTACAAGCGAGTATGGCAAGAAAAACTAATGGAACACAAAATGGACTTAGAACACGCAATGTTGTTTGGTATAGGTTCAGACGACTCAACATCAACAGGGCCTGTAAGAAGGACATGGGGTATTGTACCTTACACAGAAGCTTATGGTAAAATTAAAAACTTTACTTATGCTTCTTCTTCTTATGATGACTTTATTGATGCAATGGAAGATGTGTTCTCACCTGAATCAGGAAATAGCGGTAACAAGCTAGTTCTTGCTTCTCGTAAGGTTCTATCTTACTTTAACAAGCTTGGCGGAAGTTCTTTCTTAGGAAACACAATGGCACTTGGACACACAGCTACAACTAGCGGTGGTTCAAATGGTTATAATATGGACATTCAGAACATTAAAGGTTCTTTTGGACATAATGTAACTAAAGTAAATACTCTTTACGGAGATTTACATCTTGTCGAACAGCCTCTATTTAGAGGTATGTGGGAAGATTATGCCGTCATGGTTGATCTTAAGAATGTAGCTTATCGTCCGTTAGCAGCTAATGGCACATCGAGAGATACGCACATTATTACTAACGTACAAAATAACAATGTTGATGGAAGAAAAGATATGGTCATGACCGAAGCTGGTCTTGAAATTTCTTTACCTGAAACTCATACCTTGTTAAAGTTCGCATAATTCAGTAATTTAAGGGGGGCTAAAATGCCCCCCTTTACTGGAGAATAATATGAAAATTGTAACAAGTAACGACATAGGTGGTAAATGGCAATCTGGAAAAGAAGAAGTAAATAATAATAGCAGACGCCAGCAAAACACCAAGAAAGCAAAAAGCAAAAAGAAATGACTAATGCTGTAATAAAATCTGTATTAAAAGCTATAAAAGATAACGATAGAGCGAGAATAAAAGCTATAGCTCAAGCTACAAGAACTACTCCTGGAAAGTTATTATCTTCTATTAAAAAACTTAAAAAGAAGAAAAAATAATGGCTTTTATAGATGAAGTAGGATATTACGCTGGTTCTACTACTAGCAAGAATACTGAGATATCAAAGTTCTTAGCTAATGGTGTGCAATGGGTTATTAATCAAATAGAAAAAACTAACCCTGATATGCTACCTTTGTTTGCTTCTTTACAAACATTAAATGATAGTGCTAGAACATTAACCCTAAGTACTAATGCAAAAATTATAGACGTAGTAAGAAGAAATGGGAATGCATCAGCTGGAGAAGAGCTGAAGTGTAGCCCAATAAATGCAGCTTTTAGAAGTAACGCTAAAAATGTAAATAGTATTTATTACGCAAGTAAAAATTCACCTGTTTATTATATTGATAACGCAGTACTTAATGTACTTCCAATCCCAGATAATGACGAAATAGTAAAAATAAGTATGGTATTACCAGATACTACAGTAGCTCATAGTGATAGTGCTATAGACAACTTCCCTTCTGAAATGTATCATGCTGTAGTTTTATATGCAGCTGGTCAATTAATATATAATAAGATGTCAGCTTCCAATGCTAAGCTTCCTACTGATCTAGATACAAATACTGTAGTTTTTGACGACATAACGGATTTATCCACTTCAATATCGGTAAGTGCTGACTTACCAGCTTCTTTTAATGAAAGCGATGTTGGTAGTGTCCCAAGTTTAAATATTCAGTCAAGCTTACCAACTGAGTATGCAGATGCTATGGCTATTGTAAAAGCACTTATAGATGTTGGAATAGCTACTGATGAAGCTAGCGGTTCTGGTCAAGATTCAACTACACAGAGTGTTGGATATTGGCTTGCAGATGAAGACGAAGAAATGACTCAAGCTACTTTAAATACTGCAGCACAAGAATTGCAAAGAGCAAATGCATGGCTAGCCAAATATCAAAATGATATTAATAAGGAAATACAAGAGTTTACTGTAGATATGCAAACTTATCAGGCAAAAATAGCTGAAGAATCTTCTAAGTCTGGTATAAATAGTACAAAATTTCAAAGTGAATTAGCCCTTAAACAAGCTCAAGCATCAGAAGCTTTAGCAGAATTTAATGCTAATGTGCAAAAAAAGATTACATTATATACTACTATTATTGGTAAATTAACCACAGATTACCAGTGGTTGCAAGGTCAATACCAGATCGTTAAACAAGAATTAGCTGAGTTTATGGCACCTTATACAACTGCTGGAACTTTAGATTCAACAGTAGAAGGAGTTAGAAGATGAAACTTAAAGAAATGGTTGAACTAGTACAGCAACATCATTCTGACCTTGGGGTTACAGAAATAGTAAAAATGTTAAATACTGCTCAAGAAGAATACAGTCAAAGAACAAGAATGCTTGAAAGAGCTACACAATTTGATTTAGATGGCAATAATAGTCAAAGATATTATGCTTTAGATGAATCAATTCTTGAAATAAAATCAGTCGATATGGAAGGTGCTGATGGTTCTACTGACCATGTTAATATACCTAAATTAATTGGAAGACCAGTAAGAAGGGACTTAACATAATGGCTGGAACTTATGTAGATAATTATAGCAAAAGATATGCTACTAATAAATGGGTTTGGTGGACAGAAAGAGATGCTATTGGAATTGCTAAATATGATCCTGCAGCTGAAAAGTTTTATTCAGCTGATGCAGACCAACATGGCAAAACAATTACTCTGTTTTATTACAAAAAAGCAGCAGCTTTTACAGAACCTTCTTCAGACACTTTTTCTTGGACAGCTACTAGTGATTTTCCAGGTCAATTTCATGACTACATAGTTGCAAAAGCAATAGCTCTTGGTTATGAAAAAAAGCCAGAGCAACTACCTTTAGCTCAATATTTTCATGAAAAATTTGAAAAAGGAGTAAAAGAAGGTAGAAATTATGCCTATCGTGCTAGAGCTGGAACAGTTAAATATATTAAACCAGTGGACTTTTAATGGCTATAAATACTAGAGCATACGATTGGTCAACTAATAACTTTGGTTTAGCTGAATGGGACGACATAGGATGGTCATTTAGTGAACTTGGCGATGGTCAGCATTTTAATTCTTATAGTGCTGATAATTTTACCCCTAAAGACGCACCAGATGATTTTAGTTACACAGCTTCTACTAGACCAACTGCTCCTACGTTGAGTGCAGCGAGTAATATATCTGCTCCTACGTATACAGCAGTAACAGTGGGTTCTGAAAATTTTACAGATACTAGTATTGCTTCAGTTACATTTACTGAGCTAGTAATATCGGGAGAGCATTAATGCCTGGAACTTTATCAGCACCAAACAAAATTAAAGATGTTTATACCAAACTTGTCTTTAAAGGTGATGACGGTAATCTTTATATTGATAACGGAACTGCAGATCAAATTGTACAAAATCTGCCAATGCAGGGAGTAACTGCAAGTGCTTCAGCACCAAGTTCTGGTATCACTGAGGGAGACCTTTTTTATGATACAGATGATGATGTGTTTTACGTTAGAGATGAAGACTCTTGGAATGAAGTCCTAGTGGCTGGAGCTTCTACACTTAACGGTGGAACATTTACTTAATAGGAGATAAGCATGGCTAATACCATTCAGATAAAACGCCATAGTAGCAATACTGATACAAGTGCACCTAGCTCATTAGTTAGCGGTGAACTTGCATTAAGTCAAGCTGGTAAAAAACTGTATGTAGGCCGTCATAATAATAGCAGCGTGGAAGTGTTTCACTTACCAACACTACAAGATATTACTTATGGTAATGGTGTTAGTGGAACAGTAGCTTCTGGTAGTAATGATAATTCAGTAACTGTAGCAGTTGATGTGACTGATTCTAATATATTTGGTACAACTAGTGCCAAAGGTATAGCTCAGTTTAATTCAGATAATTTTGCTGTAAGTTCTGGTGTTGTTACAATTAAAGATAATGGTGTAATACTTAGTACAGAAACAACAGGTGATTATGTAGAAAGTCTTGTTGCTGGTACGGGTATATCGTTAACTAATAATTCTGGAGAAGGTGCTACACCTACCGTTGCTATTGATACAAGTTCTAGTCCAACAGTTGCTGGTGTAACAGCTGGTAATGTTAAAGTTGGTGTTACTGCTGATGGAGAGATTGACACTTCTAGTGGAAATCTTGTAATAGATTCAGCAGGTGGAACAGTTCAAGTTGATGATAACTTAACGGTTACTGGAAACTTGACAGTTAATGGAACTACTACGACGGTTAATTCGACAACAATAACAATAGATGATCCAATTATGACTTTGGGTGGAGATTCTGCCCCAGGTTCAGATGATAATAAAGACAGAGGTGTCTTAGCACAATATTATGATAGCAGTGCTAAAAAGATGTTCTTTGGTATGGATGATAGTAATTCTCATAGATTTACTTATATTCCTGTAGCAACTGAATCTACTGGTGTAATATCGGGTTCTGTTGGTGATTGTCAATTTGCAACAGGTTATTTTACAGCTATCAGTGGAGCGACTATTGATGGCGGAACATTTAGTGATTAGGAGTAATAATGGCAAATACTATCAAGTTAAAAAAGGATGGAAGTGCTGGTGGAACACCTACAGTTAATTCTGATGCATCAGAAACTAGTAATGGTTTGGCTGCAGGTGAAGTGGCTATTAATTACCGTGACGGAAAACTTTACTATGCTAAATATAATGGTTCCTCTTATTCCAGGGGCCATTTTCCAGATAATGACAATGTTCAAGGAGATGCAACCGCTCTTGCGATTGCCTTAGGCTAATAAATGGCAAATACTTTTAAATTAAAAACAGATGCTAATTCTTCAACAAGCTTATCAGCTGTTTACACTGTACCTTCATCTACTACAGCTATTGTAATAGGATGTACATTGTCAAATACAAGTGGCAACGCTATAACAGCAGATATTAAGATTGTTACAGATAGCTCATCTGGAGAAAACGGAGACGATGTATATATCGTCAAAGGAGCACCTATCCCACAAGGAGGATCGCTTGAGGTAATGTCTGGCAATAAAATTGTCCTAGAAGCCGCAGATGCATTGCAAGCACTATCTAGTGCCAGTAATGCTTTAGACGTTGTACTCTCAATTATGGAGATTACCTAATGGGTTACATAGGTAAAGTTCCAGCAGACGTATTAATAGACCCCCATGTTGATTCAGCATCAATAGTTGATTCTACTATTGTAACTGCTGATATTGCTAACGATGCAGTTACATCAGCAAAACTAGCAGCTAATTCAGTAGATAGTTCAGAGCTTATAGATGGATCAGTGGATAATTCACATCTAGCTGGTTCTATAGCAATAAATAAAACTTTACTAGCTGGAGGTACAGGCTTAACGCTAAGTACAAACACGCTTAATGTAGACGCAGCACAAACTCAAATAACTTCAGTAGGAACTATAGGCACAGGCGTATGGCAGGGGACTAAGGTTGCAAGTGCCTACCTTGATGACGATACTGCTCATTTATCAGGTAGTACATTTACAGGAACAGTTTCATTAGGTGATTTAGATATAATACCAACTTCATCTAATGTATCTGTTATAAAACACGATAGTGGTAGCGGTTCATTAACCTTGCAAGGTGATCAAGTTAATATTAAAAATAGAGCAGCAGATGAAACAGGTTTAAGTTATAATGATGGTGGTGGCGTTACTTTCCCAAATAATGTAATTATAGGTGGAGAAAATGCTACTCCTGAAGTTGAATTGTTTTACAATCATTCTAACGGTAGTGATTATAAAGCATATTTACAATTAGCTGGTAATGATTTAGAAGTTCGTAGTAGTAGTGGAACTATGGAATTTTATACAGGTGCAGTAGATGGAACATCGTCAACTGAAAGAATGAGAATTACAGCAGGAGGTTATGTAGGAATACAAACTGTTGATAATTCAGGTGATTATACAGCACAAACTATATCAGCACCATTACATGTTCTTCAAAAAACTGCAAGCCAAACTTATGGATTAGTTGTTCAAGGTAATTCAAATGCTAATGGTGGTAGAATAGGTATTGGAGAAGCAGATAGTAATTTTACCACAAGAGCCAATGTAATTGATATTGGATTTGATAGTAGTACAGATTTTATCTGGTCAAGAACTGGTAAAGAAATGCTTATCGGAGTAGATAATTCTGAAAAAGTTCGTATTAAGACTTCTGCTACAATTTTTAGTGGAGATAATTTAGTAGGTATTGGTCAGGGTACGCCAACATCTAGTCCTTTAGAAGTTAATTTAACACAAACAAATGCAACTGTAGGATCAAGTGGCTTTGCTCATTTTGGAAGCTCAGGGACAACTGATGGGTATATACAAGGTATATCGTTAGGATTTAGAGAAAGTAATGCAAATTATAGAAAAGTTGCAATAGCTGCACGAGGTAAAGGTGATGGAGCTGCAAGAAGTGATTTAGTTTTTTTAGTAGACACAGCTAATGACGCAGCAAGTGCATCTTTAGGGGATGCTAAGATTACTATTGATGGTGTTTCAGGAAACACTTCTATACACAATGACCTTCTTACTTCTAGAAGGATTAGCCATCATGGTCTTAATGTTTATGTTAAAGATACAGATGTAGCAAGTAGTAGTGGTTCAACTTTTACAATACTTAGGTCTTGGCATGATACAGCTAATTGGGGTCAGAGTATGTATTTAGTTGAAATATTTCAGTATTATTATTCTGCTGACACTCACAATTACGCAGCTTATAATTGTGCTTATGGTTATGCTAGTAGTACCACAGTAGTAGAAGAAGTTGCAAATACAGGTAGTATTAATGCACCTGCTTGGACTGGCGAAACAACTATTAGTGGAAATTTAAAACATCGAAATTTAGAGTTATCTGTAGGTGCTTATCAGTATGTTAAAATTAGAGTTACAACACCTGATACTTATACAGATGACCCTGATAATAACAATAACAATACAGTACACATATATCCATAGGAATTGATATGAATATAAAAATGCCACACAAAAAAATTATGGAAAAACTTATGGAAATTGATGGATGGATGGGAAAAAGAAGGTATCCTTTTTGGAAGAAACAATTTGAAATGTTATATGATGATATAAAAGATGGGAAGTTTGGAGAAGAAGCAAAAACTGGAAAGTTTTTTACTACTACTGATAAGATTAAAACGGATAATCCAAAACCTGAAAATCCTGATAAGCTGAGAAAAGAATTAAAAGAATTAGAAAAAAAATATGGCACTGACTAAAATAAAAACAGGTAGTATAGCAGATAATGCAGTAACTGACGCAAAAGTCGCAGATAATATAACTGCAGGAACTGCTGCTACACTAGCAACAGCAAGAAACATTAACGGAGTTTCGTTTAATGGATCATCGGCTATAACTGTAACTGCAGCAGCTGGTACATTAACGGGTAACACTTTAGCTAGTGGAGTAACTGCAAGTTCATTAACCTCAGTAGGTACAATTGGTACTGGAGTTTGGAATGGTACTAAAGTAGCTAGTGCTTATCTTGATGATGATACTGCTCATTTATCTACAAATCAA
>Ga0310344_10002272_pt1 | contig 14471 bp, 15 predicted proteins | sample HC15DNA20200_MG_FD_203801 | JGI IMG/M metagenome (GOLD analysis project Ga0310344, IMG submission 203801) | Marine microbial communities from station ALOHA, North Pacific Subtropical Gyre - HC15-DNA-20-200_MG | ecosystem: Environmental > Aquatic > Marine > Oceanic | place: Pacific Ocean: North... | reverse complement strand
GACTATCCCTCTGAAGTTTATTTTATTAGCTTGAGCTTTTTCAGCTTAGGTTCTATAATAAATCTGCAGTAAGGTGCTTTTGGATTATTATTAAAATAATCTTGATGGTAGTTTTCTGCTAAATAGAATTTACCAAGGGGCTTAATTTCTGTAACAATGGGATTCTTAAAAAGTTTTGATTCTTCAGCTTTTTCCAGTGATTTTTTTGCCATTTCATTTTGTTGTTCAGTGTGAGTATAAATACCAGATCTATACTGAGTACCAATATCTGCACCCTGTCGATTAAGTGTCGTAGGATCATGAGACTTCCAAAATACTTCAAGGATTTCTAAGAATGAAATTTCATTTGGATTAAATGTTATTTGTGTTACTTCTGCATGACCAGTATTTCCAGTACAAACAGCTTCATAAGTAGGATTTTTTACATGCCCATCAGTATAACCTGCTACGACATCAACTACTCCATTAATTCTTTCAAATACAGCTTCAACGCACCAAAAGCATCCAGCTCCTAAGGTAGCTTGCTCCACATCTTTCATTTTTTCTTCTCCAACTGATAATGTCACCATGGAGGCGATAGTAAAAATTATTAGTTTCAATTCTATAGATAATTGTATTTTATTTATAATAATTCTAATAATAGATATCTTTTTATACTAATTCAAAAATGAAGAACCTCCATTGTTATTAAGGACCTTTTTTAGTCTGTAGCAATGATTATTAAAGATTTAAGTAAAAGTAAATTTGAGATCAATTAATAATTATAGATAAATATAACAATAATGTTGAAAATGACACTAAAATTTATATTTAGACGATTTCTTTGTCGGTTAGCACTCTCTTGTTAAGTTTTAACTAATCTTGGAATAAAAAAATATGTCAAAAGTATGCGAAATATGTGGCAAAGGACCTAAGACAGGCAATAGTGTCAGTCATGCTCACAATAAGAATCGTCGTAGGTGGCTTCCAAACCTACAGCGTGTAAAGGCACAAATTAATGGCTCTGTTAAAAGAGTTCGCGTCTGCACTTCTTGTCTTCGATCTGGGAAAGTACTGAAAGCGGTTTAATTATTTAAAAGGAAAAGGATAAAGTAAAACGTTCTTAGATCGTTGGCATTATCCTTTTCACTAATCTTTTTTTTCTTAAAAAATTAGACTTTTCAACTTTTGCTTTTTCTTGAGAAAATAAACCTCAATTCATAAGTTTAAAGTCACGGGATTATGATTCACGAAAAAAATCAGGCCAAAAAAATATGAAGAAATCTAAACCTTCTCTAGGATCAATTAATCCAGAAGATGTTTTGAAAAATGCCCCTCAAAATATTAAGGACTACATTTCACTTCTAGAAGAGCAAATTGAACATTTAAGCGATATTGGAATCGCTTTGTCTAAAGAAAAAAATATGCAACTTCTTTTAGAAATGATATTAGAGGAAGCTAGAAGAATTACAAATTGCGATGGAAGAACTCTGTATATGATGACTGGGGATGATAAGTTAAAATTTGAGATTGTCCGTACAGATTCGCTCAAATTTCATATGGGGGGTACTAGTGGTGAAGAGATTCCTTTTTATCCAGTCAAACTTTATACAGAAGAAGGAAAGCCAAATCATGGAATGATTGCTGCTTATGCTGGATTAACAGGTGAAGCCATTAATATTCCTGATGCTTATAAAGCTGATGGATTTGATTTTTCAGGTACAAAAATGTTTGATGAAAAGACTGGTTATCGATCGAAATCTTTCCTTACCGTCCCTCTAACTAATCACCTAGATGAAATTATTGGAGTTATACAATTACTTAATGCACAGAATCCACAAACTGGAGAGGTTATTCCCTTTTCTGAAGAGGCACAGAAATTAGTTGAATCTCTTTGCTCTCAAGCGGCTGTAGCAATAACAAATAAACAACTTATTGAACAATTAGAGGAATTGTTTGAGGCTTTTATAAAACTTATTGCTACGGCTATTGATAAAAAATCACCTTATACCGGTGGCCATTGTACAAGAGTTCCAGTGTTGACAATGATGTTAGCGGATGCTGTAGAGGATGTTAATTATGGCCCATATAAAAATTTTTCTATGACTGATGAAGAGAGGTATGAGCTATATATTGCAGGTTGGTTGCATGATTGTGGAAAAGTTGCTACACCAACTCATGTAGTAGATAAAGGTACAAAGCTTGAAACAATTTTTGATCGTATAGAAACTATAAATACAAGGTTCGAAGTACTTAAGCGAGATGTAAAGATTGATTATTTGCAAAAAATATTGGATACCAAACCATCTAGTGATAAGGCAATAAAAGTATTAGAAAATGAATATAAATCTAAGCTTCGGAAAATACGTAAAGATCAAATGTTCATACAAGCCTGTAATGTTGGAGGTGAGTATATGGCAAAAGAATTGCAAGAGAGGGTAATCAAAATTAGTAATTATCCTTATCGACAGAATGGCAAGAAGCGGTCATTCCTTTCAAAGGAAGAGGTTCGAAACTTAAATATTCCTAAAGGTACACTTTTGCCAGAGGAGAGACAAATAATCAATGATCATATCGTGATCACAATTGATATGTTAAATCAATTACCTTATCCAAAACATTTAAAAAACGTCCCGGAATTTGCTGGTGGACATCATGAAAAGTTGGATGGAACAGGCTATCCTCAAGGTTTAACTCATGATGAAATGTCGCCTCAAGCTAAAATTATGGCTATTGCTGATGTATATGAGGCATTAACTGCTGCAGATAGACCATATAAAGATGGTAAGAAACTATCATTAGCAATGCGAATTATGGGTTTTATGAGGGATGACTATCATATAGATCCTGATCTTTTTGAAATCTTTGTTAAAGAAGGTGTTTATAAGAAATATGCTGAAGAGCATGTAAAGTTTAGCCAAATTGATGATGTGGATCAGGGGTCAATTTTGGGTTGAAAACTAAACAGCTTACCTCGATGGATAGAGATAGTCTTAAGGAGTATCTTTTCGAAATTCAGGACTTTATTGATTTAAACCTTAATAAGGGGCAAGATATTGATGATTTATTAGACAATACAGATATCTTCGACGAATTTGAAAAAGTACTTCCAGATGAAGAATATCCAGTCTTTGTGATATCTATACTTAATAAAATTCGAAGTGAATATATTATCAATAAAATGCTCGATGTAATTGAAATTTCTATTAAACAACAATCTTCTACATAATTAATTATCATCATTTCTTCCTAGATATAATGAAGATCAATATATGATTCCCGAAACACTAATTTTTCTTTTTATAATTTTATTAGCGTTAATTCTTTTTATAAAAGAAGTGTTACCAATTGATGTCACAGCATTAGCTCTTTTAGTTGTGCTTCTTTTTTCAGGGTTTTTAACACTTGATGAGGCAATCTCAGGTTTTAGTAACAAGGCTGTATTGACTGTGGCTTTGATGTTTATCTTAAGCTCATCTTTGGTAAAGACAGGGTTTGTAGAAGTAATGGCCGAAAAACTCAGTATTTTAGGGGGGAACAAGTGGGTTAGCATTTCCCTTTTTCTAATTACAACTAGTTTTGTTTCTGCCTTTATTAATAATACGGCCGCCGTTGCAATTTTTATTCCTTTAGCACTTAATCTAAGTAGTCGATTTCAGATTTCACCATCTAAACTTTTGATACCACTTTCTTATGCAGGAATATATGGTGGAACAATGACGCTTATAGGTACCTCTACAAACTTATTAGTCAGTTCAATGGCCGAACAATATGGAATTATTCCATTTACGATGTTTGAATTTTTAAAATTGGGAGCTGTGTTTTTTGTTGTAGGTACTATTTATAACTTGATTGTCACACCTAAATTATTACCTTCCCGTGCTGGCATTTCATCCCTAACACGTAGTTACCACATGTCTCCTTATCTTACAGAGCTTAAAGTTGATGAAAAATCACCATTAGTTGGTTCAACTCTTTTACAAAGACAGATTAACCTAAAATATGATGTAACTGTACTTGTAATCATTCGAGAAAAGATTCGCTATGAGCAAAACCTCCGGAATTTTGTTCTCCAAGATGGTGATATTTTATTAGTTAGAGGAACATTAGATAATTTTATGACTTTTAGGGATGAAGAAAAACTTCTTCTACTTACAGACATGAAAATGAATCAATCTGAACTTGCTGGAGAAGAAAATACAGTAGTTGAAGGATTAGTTACACAGAACTCTCAACTTATAGGGATGACATTAAAAGAGCTTGATTTTAGAAAGTCATTTAGTGCTTTTGTATTAGCTGTGAGGCGAGAAGGAAGAACATTAAGAGAAAAGATAGCAAGGATAAGATTGCATTTTGGTGACACTCTACTAATTTTTTTGCCAAAAGACCGTATAGGGAATATGCTAAATAACCCAGACCTTGCTATACTTCAAGAGCATAAAGTTCAATTGCATAAGGTGCGCTTTTGGTGGCTTTCGGTTGCAGTGATTCCTGGGATGATGATTTCAGCGGCTTTAGGATGGATAGATATACTCCAAGCAGCACTTTTAGCAGTGGTAATATTATTAATTGTAAATAGCATTACTATTCAAGAGGCTTATCGAGCTGTAAATTGGTCTGTAGTTATTCTTATCGCCGCTTTTGTGCCAGTGGGGATTGCTATGGAGCGTTCTGGAGCTGCGAATTATTTAGGATCATTTATTGCTCAAGTTGGTCATTATTTTTCTCCTGAAATAGCTCCCCAGATAGCACTTTCACTGTTTTTCCTCTTTGCGGTTATTTTAACCGCTGTATTATCGAACAATACAGCAGCAATTGTTTTAGTACCTGTAGCACTTGCTGTAGCACAATCATTAGAAGTTGAATCAAGAGGTTTCTTATTTGCAGTATGTTTTGGTGCCTCTACGTCATTTATGACTCCAATGGGATATCAAACAAATTTAATGGTATATGGTCCTGGTCGTTATCGTTTCATTGATTTTCTTAAAGCTGGAGCTCCTTTGAATTTCATCTTTTGGATTTTAGCTACTTTCTTAATTCCTGTCTTTTGGCCGTTCTAATATTTTATTAAATTTGATTTAGTAAAACTTAATGATAAAGCTTTCACCTTCAATTCTTGCAGCTGATTTTTCTAATCTTTCAAATGTAGTTAATCAGTGCAAACAAGCTAAAGTCTCTATGATTCATATTGATGTCATGGATGGTCACTTTGTTCCAAATATTACTATGGGTCCAATTGTTGTTAAAGGAATTAGAAGTATTGCCGAGCAAAAATTGGATGTACACCTAATGATAGAAAAACCCGAGAAATATATTAAAAGCTTTGCTGAGTCTGGCGCTGATATAATTACTGTACATATTGAAACATGTGAAGATCCTAATTCTGTGTTCAATCAAATAAAGGATGAGGGTGTAAGTGCTGGGATTACACTTTGTCCCTCTACTTCGCTTGAAAAAATTGAAGATTATATTGACTCTGTTGATTTGATCTTAGTGATGTCTGTTGAACCAGGTTTTGGTGGTCAGACATTTTTGCCTGAAATGATGTCAAGAATATCAGAAGTAAAAGAGCTTGTACAAAGAATCGAAAAAAATAGGCCTGAAATTTCAGTAGATGGGGATGTTAAACTTGAGAATGCGAAAGAAGTTTTAGCAGCAGGAGCTGATATCCTTGTATCTGGAACTGGTATATTTGGAACATTAGATCCAGTGAAAACAATGAGAAAATTTTTAGCTTTTGGATAAAACATTTTCTATAATTATAAAAATGAAATATGTTAGTTTAGTTACTGTTTTTATATCCCCAATAGTTATTATATGATTATTCACATTGCTACAGATCATGCAGGTCTTGATTTAAAAAATTCTTTAAAAGAATATCTTAATAGTAAAGGTTATGAGGTTGTTGATCACGGTGCATTTGAATATGATCCTAAGGACGACTATCCAGACTTTATTTTCCCATGCGCTAAAGCTGTAGCATCTGATAAAAATAGTAAAGGTGTAATATTAGGTGGTTCAGGACAGGGAGAAGCAATGGCGGCCAATCGAATCAAGGGTGTTAGAGCAGCTGTATACTATGGATCAGAGTTTGATATACCTATCTTATCTAGACGGCATAATAATTCGAATATTCTTTCAATTGGTGCTAGGTTTGTTTCGAAGAAAGAAATTTATGCTATTCTAGATAAGTGGCTATCTGAACCTTTTACTGGAGGAAGGCATCAGAAACGAATTGATAAACTTGATATATAAATCATGTTTTTCAAAATAAGAGAGTATTCCAAACAACATTTTTTCTAAAATGAAAGTTTAATTTGAGGTTTTATTCTCCTCTATAGATTTAATTCTTTTCCAATCTTCCCAACTGTTCATATTTGTTAATTCTTGATTCCAAGATTCCACAGTTATTTTTCTTACCCGACTTTCATTTACAAGCTTCTGTAAGCTTAGGGATTCATTCTTTATTGCCTTTTCTACTTCACCTATTAAGTTTTTTTTATATAAAGCACAGGTGACTTGATTTATTCCATTTAAATTTGGTAAAATAATATCAGCTTTATTATCTCTTGCACCCCAGATTTTTTTCAACAAATTTTTGGTCAGAAGGGGCAGGTCGCATGATAATAAAAGATTCCATTTATATTCTGAGTTGTATAGTAGAGTATAAAGTCCAAAGATAGGAGCTTGAGAAACTGTTAGATCAGATAAAAATGGTTTTTTTATTTGATTAGGTTTTGACTTACCTATAACTACTCTTTTTTCAAAATCAGAGCAGACATCCCAAAGCATATCAAGGACTGAAGTTTTACCAATTTTTGCATTCCATTTGGGTGACCCAAAACGTTGGCTTTTCCCCCCAATAAGGATCCCGGCCATGGCGGAGATAGAATTATGATTTGACATTAGTTGAAAGATAAAAAAAAGAAATCATGCTAGAAGTTATTGATTCATAATAATAAAATTTATGTTTTAATTTTTTTTTGTATCTGGCGGTCAACTAATTAATAAATTCTAATAAATAAAATTTTAATTATTCAATATGAACAAGATTAATCAAATAAGACTTAGACCTTTTTTTTTCATTTTTATCTTTTATCTAATAGCTCCATTTATTGTTTTTTCTCAAGATAATAGACTGCAACCTTATATTCTTATTGGTGAAACTGGTAAGGATTTTGAAGGTACCGAAGAATCAATCATTCAAAAATTCTTCATGAATGATGTAGAAATAATTGGAAAATATCGACCTCTTGATGATCCAAATCGTTTCATGTTTTTTATTACAACTAAGCATTTAAAAAAGGCATCCCGGAATGGTGGAGAATATGGTTCCTTTTTAGGTGTATTACATCTATCTATAGATATAAAAAATGAGAAGGTTTATCTATCTGTCCAAAATATTGATTATTGGGGAAATTTATTTTTAGGAGATGATTATGACAGAGTTCGAAAGGCAACGACTCAATTCAAGTCAGAGTTACCAAGACTACTTCCAAAAATGAGAGGTAGATTTATGCGATCTTTTGGGAGTGTTGAGCCCTTATCAATTGATCAGTTGCGAAAATATAGGTATATGAAGCGTTTTCCAACAAAAGAACAAATGATTGAAATTGGAAATTTTGAAAGTCATGCTGATGCTCTACAATCAGTTAATGATGGACTCGCAAAATCAGAGGATTTAATTAAGCTTTTTGAATATAATGTAATAAAAAAGGACGCCACCTTATTTGGTATACAGCTTTCCCAAGAAAAAGAAATAGCTAAAATATTAGATGTTCAAGATCGTAAAGCAACACCTTTTTATCCATGGCAAATTGCCGTTGTAGGTGGTCGAATTTTTTCTCCAAATCCACTTTTTAAAATACCAGCAGGTTTCCCGGATGTTTCCTTAATTCAAATGTTTAAATTAAGGAAACTTTCAAAGGATATTGAACTATCACTTTCTAGCCTTAAGAATAATTAAAAAAAACTTAGTTGTTTTCTATAAAAATAAAATTTCTAATTTTTCTATACTACCTTAGTTTAGTGGCTTATAAAGAAAATAATGGTTAATAAGGGAAATCGTTCGTTTTTCAAATGAAGAGATGTTAATAAATATAATTTTTTGGGTAACTCAGAGAAAATGGTTAATAATAGCCTTTCTCTTTGGTATAGTGCTTTATTTATTTCCACCTCCACAGGGGTTAACTCTCAATGGCTATCGGACCTTTGTTATTCTTTTAATTTCCATCATGTTAATTATTTTTGAGCCAATTCCTCTTCCTGCCGTAGCTATGTTGATATTGGTCTTCCAAGTATTTTTTGGAATAGCGTCTCCCAATGAAGTTGCTGCGTCTTTTATGACTGATGCTGTGTTTTTTATTATGGGATCACTTATGATGGCTGTAGCTATTGTTTCACAAGGATTAGATAAGCGACTGGCTCTTGGTATAATTAATATTACTGGGCATCATACAATTAGGATTGTTACTGGATTTGTATCTTTTTGCGCGGTTCTTTCATCATTTATTGGAGAGCATACTGTTACAGCAATGATGATGCCTGTAGGACTCACTCTTGTTAGGCATTCAAGCGATGATCCTAAAAAAACAGGTAAATTAACTTTACTTATTCTTTTTTCTATAGCTTATGGAAGTGCTATAGGATCCATTGGGACTCCATCTGGTGGAGGTAGAAATGTAATTATGTTAGGTTATCTCTCTCAATTTGAAATGGGGAACCTTTCATATTTGCAATGGATGAAGTATACATACCCAATTTTACTTGTAGAAATTCCATTTGCTATAATTCTTTTATGGTGGACCTTCAAGCCGGAAAAAAAAACCCTCGATTCAGCTGTAAGAAAACTTAAGGTGCAAGTTGCTAAATCTGGAAAAATTACAGGTCGTCAGATTACATCCATAAGTATTTTTTTATTTATATTTCTTGGATGGGTTTTTCTTAGCCCAAGTGTAGGACTTGGAATTATTTCGCTTTTTGGAGTTGTATTATATCTTTCTTTTGGACTAGTAGAATGGAAGGAAATAAATCGGAATACAAATTGGGGTGCAATTATGCTCTTTGGTTCAGCAATTTCACTTGGATTCCAGATGAAAGATACTGGAGCAGCTATTTGGGTAGCTTCTGAATTAATTGAGGGTCTAAAAATTCTTACTGATGATATTGATTTTATTCGCTCATTCGTATCAATTTTTGTGACTGTTGGATTAACTAATTTTCTTAGTAGTGCTGGTACAGTTTCGGTTTTGGGCCCTATTGTATTAAATATGGGTGGAGATTCCATAATTATTGCTCTTTCTACTGCTATGGCGTCAGCATTTGCATACCTTACAGTAGTTGCTTCTCCCACTTGTATGATAATACACTCTAGTGGGCTAGTTAAATCCTCTGATTATTTGCGTTGTGGGTGGAAAATGACAATCATGTCTATAATTATTCTGTTAATGTTTATTCATCTATTTTGGCCATTGTCCACTTAATTATATGTTGATAAAATGTTAAGGAATATTCATAGCAAAGGTTGAGGTGTTGGAATTATGAACTTTCTTTTAGCAGTGAGTAGTGATAAGTACTCAGGACCTACCCTAAGGATAGGATCCCAAATTGCTAAATCATTTAAGGCAAAATTGACTATTGTTTATGTTGGGCCAAAGCCTAAAGAATTATTTGCTGGCAAGGTTTCTTTTGCTCGAGACTCTCTTGCAAAGTGGAAAATCTATCATCCTGGAATTGAAGTGCTTCGGTGGGCTTTTAATGATTTGCAATCCTGTGGATATCTTAATAAAGATAAAGAGACCACTTTCGACCCAATTAATATGGTTGAAGGGAAGGATCGTTATCGCATGGTTTTACCTAGTAGGAATGGGCAAGAAGTTGATCTTGTATTGCGAGAAGGAGAAATTATTGATCAACTTCGGAAAGAATGTAATGAGCAAAATTATACTATTTCAATTATTGGTGGGAGTAAAGAACGAAATATGGCCCATGATTTAATTCAGTATCTTCCAACATCGGTTTTTGTAATGAAAAATGTGAATTTGAAAAAAAAATACAACTTAATTATTTGTGTAGATGATTCTTCCGCGACGAAAAGGGCTGTACGATTTGTCGCTATTATTGCAAAACAAATGGGAATGTCGGTAACCTTGTTAACTGTTTCTAGGAATGAAACTTTTGGTCAAGATTATCTAGAATCAGCAAAATCTGCATCTTCACATCTTGATTCACTTAAATTATCTTATGATCAAAAATTCATTAGTGGGGATCCAGTTAAAACTTTTATTGAATTGGCTGGAGAAGATCATATAATTGTTATGGGAGCTTCAACCCGTTCTGCTTTTGCAAAGTTTTTTCTTGGGAGTAAACCAATCAAGACACTGCAAAAAGCTAATTGTCCAATTTTGATAGTAAAAGGAGAATAATGAAAAAAGATTCCTGGAAGAGTAAATATGGAGAGTGGGCTTTGGTTACTGGGGCATCGGCTGGAATAGGAGAAGAGTTTTGTGTCCAGCTCGCTGAAAAAGGCATGAATATTATTTCTGTCGCTAGACGAAAAGATCGTCTAGACAAACTAGGTGAAAAACTTAAATCCGATTATGGTATCAACACTTTAGAGCTCTCAATTGACCTTTTCAATTCTGAAGCTGTAAATGAGATTGAGAAACATGTGTCGGATCTTGAGGTTGGTTTGTTGGTAAATAATGCGGGTTTTGGACATATTGGAAATTTCCACAAAAAAAATCCTTCAAGAGATGAAGAGATGATTCGTTTAAATTGTATTGTGCCTGTTGTTTTAACGCATAAATTTTTACCAAAAATGGTTGAGCGTAAAAAAGGAGGAGTAATTTTTTTGTCTTCTACATCAGCATATCAAGCTACACCGTACTTTACAGTTTATAGCGCAACTAAAGTTTTTAATCTTTATTTAGGTGAGGGACTATGGGAAGAATATCGAAAAAAAGGCATCGATATTATGGCTCTTTCTCCAGGTTATACTAACACTGAATTTCAGAAATCAGCGGGATTAACTGAAGATATAAAAGGATTGCTCTGGGAAAAACCAAATAGTGTAGTGAATACAGCATTAAAAAACCTTGGAAGAAAACAATCTGTTATTCATGGTAGCGTTAATCGTCTTTTTGCTATTTCAAATCGATTTTCTCCTAGGAAATGGAGTACTATAATTGCGGGGAAAGTCTGTAGGTTAAATTCTTAAATCTTTTTTGTTTAATAGATTAAGTAGAAAGAATTATTTAAAGTTGATTGAATTAATATCTCAGTTTATAGAGAATTCCCATTTTTTAGTTATTCACTTTTCAATAGCTTTATTACCTAGTGCATTTTTGCTTGATACAATAGCTATCTTGTTCAAGAGTTCGTCAGCTGAGAATGGTAGTTGGTGGTGTCTTGTTCTAGGCTCTTTGGGGTCTATTTTCGCCATTATCACTGGATTTATGGCGGACAATATTTATGGACACATGTCTTTCCCTTTCCCTATTCTTACAACACATGGAGCGATACAAATTATTGCTAGTTTATTATTTTCCTTTCTATTGTTATGGCGCTTTGAAAATAAACATGAGATACCTTGTGGTAAGTTGCGTAAATATTATTTTTTCATTGAAAGTATAGCAGTCGCGACTATTTTTTACGGTAGTCATCTCGGTGCTATTCTTTCAGGTAGAATTTAAGGTGGTAGCATATTGGAGTTTGACCACATACTTTGCCACTATTCAGAGATTGGACTTAAAGGGAAAAATCGAAAGTATTTCGAAAATCAGCTTAGGAATAATATTTTAGATTCCATTCTTCCTTTATACCCTGGTTCCATAAAGGCTGTAAAGCGATACTATGGTAGATTAGTAGTGGAACTAACTGAGTCATCATATAATGTGATTGAAATTATTGATGATTTGAAAGAAGTGCCTGGACTTGCATATTGTGCCCCTGCATTTGAGTCATCCCAAGAAATTAATCATTTAAAAATGGATGCTTATAAATTGTTGTCAAGTTTGAATTTCCAGAATTTTAGAATTACGGCACGATGTGGAAGCGCTAAATCGAATCTTACAGTTCGCAAAATAAATGAAGAAGTGGGTGCACATATCAAGAATAGTCTAAGTAAAAAAGTTCAATTAAAAATGTCTGAAGTTAATTGTTGGATTGATCTTTTTGATAACAAGGCTTTTTTATATCATAAAAGAGTTCCAGGAAGAGGAGGTCTTCCAGTAGGAGTAAGTGGTAAAGTTGTTGCTATGATTTCTGGAGGAATTGATTCTCCTGTTGGGGCCTATTTTGCTATGAAAAGAGGGGCAAGAGTGATTTTTGTTCATTTTCATTCCGTTCCTTATACAACACCAGCCTCCATTGAAAAGGTTAAAGAAGTGGTCACATCTCTAAATAAATTTCAAATTAAATCAAGACTTTACTTAGTTGAATTAGCTCCGATTCAAAAACAGATTATGGATAATACTCTAGCAAGATTTCGAGTTTTGCTTTATCGTCGTTTTATGTTGAGGATTAGCGAACAAATTGCTATTAAGGAAAATGCAAAAGGTATTGTAACAGGAGAATCGTTAGGTCAAGTAGCATCTCAAACCCTTGAAAATATGGAAGCTGTTGGGAATATTTCTGATATTTCCATCCTGCGACCTTTAATTGGTTTTGACAAGCAAGAGATCATTGATAAGGCTAAGGATATTAGTACATATGATATTTCAATTCAACCAGATCAAGATTGTTGTTCACTTTTTACCCCTAAGAATCCTGCGACTAAAGCTAAATCAGAACAATTGGATTTAGAGGAGAAGAAACTAAACGTGGATTTTCTTGTCAAAAAGGCTCTTGGTTCTGCAATAACAGAAATAATTTAATTAAATATTTTTCCCTAATCTTTTCATTTATTTTCTCTTGAAAATCGAATTTTGGTAATAGAATGAAAAAGGATTGTTGTCATTACAATGCCCCCCCCTAAAAGTGCCCATTCTCCAGGAAACTCTTGATAAATAAGGAATACCCATATAGGGTTTAGGATTGGCTCTAAGCTTGTGATTAAAACTGCATCAATAGCTCTAACCTTTTGAATTGCTCTAGAATATAGAACATATGACAAGCCGAGTTGGAAAACTCCCATTACCACCAAGAGAATGATTCCTTTTGGGTTAGGAACTTTTTCAAAAAAAAAGAATGGTAGACATATTATTGCTGTAAGAAAATTTCCTAATAAGACTGATTCAGAAGGAGATTTCCTCTTTTGCCTACGAAGGAAGAGGGTCATCCAAGCAAATGTTATTCCGCTAAGTATTGCTAGTATATTTCCAATTAATCCATCACTTGAAAGGTTGTCAAAGAAAAAGATTGTTATTCCGATTATTACAACAGTCACGATTAACCAATCTCTAGAACTAGTTTTTTCATTAAGGAACCAAGGTCCGAAAATTATTACATATATGGGTGCAGAGTACATTAGAAGAACCACATTTGCAGCAGCGGTCATTTTATTTGCTACTACATAGAGAATAACCGTAGCTGAGTAGCATATTGCACCCCCAATCTGAAAAATTGACCAGGTTAGTTGTGGTCTACCCAGAGCTAGCCAGAGAATAATGCCAGCAATAAAACTTCTCGTTCCAGCAATTGCCATTGGATTCCATGCAATCCCTTTTATAAGAACACCACCACTACTCCATAATAAAGCTGTAATAATTAGCATAGAGTAATAAACTGATTGTTTATGAGAAATTGATTTCATAGGCTTATTAATATATGAAGTCTGCAACCATTGCGTAAATCGAAATTCATTTTTATTTGTTATCTTGGTAAATTCAGCATTGGGTTCACATCAATTATTTAGAAGAAGGGGTCTTTTGTGAAATGGGATAAGAATAAATTTTTGGAAGAGTTAAGAAAAAATTGCTCCCGAGAGGTAGCAAAAGTAGGTGAGGCACTTTGTGGTTTTGCAGAGAAAGATTCTGATGAAGTTTCTTGGGGAAGAGGGGATGAATATGGAACCATGACTTATAAATCAAAATCAGACTTTGGGCTAATCTCGGTGTTTCAGATTACCTCAAGAGGGCAAATCAAGTTTTGTTTGAACCTCCTTCGACAAAAGGATGTGCCAAAGAATATTATGCGTGACTATGTAATTAAACTAGAGTCAAATTTTCTAAGAGACTATGATGTTGTTAATTACCCTATTGATAGTTTTGAAGATATGGGTGAATTGTTTACTACTGGAGCGCAGCTAGACAAATTAATTCACTGTATTGAAGGCATTGCATATCGACTTAGGCAGTGAATTAGAAATTCATTTTATCTTTTCTCCCGGTGTTTTCTTTTTAGACCTATCCCAATTTTCTTTCAAAGTTTTGAATAGGAGCCTATTTTGATATATATAATCTGGCTTATATTTTTTGGGATTATTTTGTTTCTTAGTGGGGTTCTTTTTTGGACTCTCAAGAGTGATCAAAGTCCAGAAACAACAGAAACTT
>Ga0310344_10002270_pt1 | contig 14476 bp, 11 predicted proteins | sample HC15DNA20200_MG_FD_203801 | JGI IMG/M metagenome (GOLD analysis project Ga0310344, IMG submission 203801) | Marine microbial communities from station ALOHA, North Pacific Subtropical Gyre - HC15-DNA-20-200_MG | ecosystem: Environmental > Aquatic > Marine > Oceanic | place: Pacific Ocean: North... | reverse complement strand
AAACCATCTAATTCATTGGCTACTTTAATTGCAGTAGACACCTCAGACCCAGAGGCAAATATGGTTGCATCAGTACCTTCAGATACCAAATAAGCACCTTCTAAAAATTCAGAATATTGAATGCTTACATTTATTGGATAAATATTCTGCCTAGTGAGAATAATGGCTGTGGGGCTTTTTTTATTTGAAAAAGCGAATCTGTAAGCATGATTAACTTCATCACTATTTGAAGGACGAACTACATCTAAGTTAGGGATCAATCTAAGAGACATGAGGTGTTCAATAGGTTGATGAGTGGGCCCATCTTCACCAAGAAAAATTGAATCATGAGTAAAAATAAAAACTGAACTTATTTCCATAAGTGCAGCTAGACGTATACTGGGACGCATATAGTCTGAAAAAACTAAGAAAGTTGAACCAAAAGCCTTTAGTTGGCTGTGTAGTGTGATCCCGTTAACTATTGAGGCCATTGCATGTTCACGGACTCCAAATTCAATCAATCTACCACTAGAATTTTTCTTAGAAAAAAAATCATTATTCAACAATTGCATAGTGGAACCTGCAAGATCAGCTGAACCGCCAATAACAAATTGATTTTCCTTTGATATTTCCTCTAAGACCTTCCCTCCAGAAAGACGAGATGAAGATTTATCTTTAAACATCAAATCCTGGAATTCAATTTCTCCGGATATAAATTCTTCCCAAATTTTTTTAAAACTTGGAGACTTAAGTTTTACACTTAATGTATCCTCCCATTCATTATATTTTTTTAAAGACTTAGACCTCTTCTCAGAAAAGTACTCGTAAACATTCTCAGGGTGACTAAATACATCCCCAGACCAACCTAAATTATTCAGGAACCCTTCCATTTCATCTTTTCCTAAGGGAGAACCATGTATAGATTCTGTATTTGCTTTTGTTGGTGAATATTTTCCAATTTCAGACTTTGCTATTATAAGGCTAGGTTGTTCAGTATTTTTCACAGCTGAATTTAATCCATCTATAACTTCTTCCTTTTTGTGAGCATCTACATCTAGCACTTCCCAACCCATTGAGGAGAATTTAGCCTTTTGGTCTGTCGATGAAACTTTTTCAACTTTTCCATCTATGGAAATATTATTACTATCAAAAACATAAATAATTTTTCCCAATCCCCAGTGACCTGCAAGCTCAGCTGCTTCTGTTGATATTCCTTCCATGAGGTCTCCATCAGAGACTATTCCGTAGACATTGTGGTTTATGATCTCTTCCCCTAATTTCTCTCGAAGAAATTTCTCTGCTACTGCCATTCCTACTCCGTTTGCAAAACCCTGCCCAAGTGGACCTGTTGTTGTGTCTATTCCAAATTTTGAGCTGTACTCTGGATGGCCCGGTGTATTTGATTCTAATTGCCGAAATTTTTTTATATCCTCAATACTTATTTTGTATCCATTAAAATGTAGCAAGCTATATAACAACATTGATCCGTGACCTGCAGATAAAACAAAACGATCCCTATTTATCCAATCAGATTTTTCTGGTGTGATATTAAGAAACTCACTAAATAAAACTGTTCCGACTTCAGCCATTCCCAAAGGCATTCCAGGATGGCCAGAGTTTGCATTCTCAACAGCCGCAGCTGAAAGTACTCTTACTGACTTTGTAACATCTTCAAACATTTTTCATCACTATATAAATATTATTACCTTATACAGAAGAAGCGAAAGATTCTTTTGCATGATAAGAAGATCTGACTAATGGTCCAGCTTCAATATGAGGAATTCCTAGAGAAATCCCAACTGATTTATAGTTCTCAAATTCCTCAAGAGGTGCATATCTTTTCACAGCTCGATGTCTTGCAGAGGGTCTTAAATATTGACCAATAGTAACTATGTCTATATTAAGAGCTCTAAGGTCTTCCAAAACAGAACATACCTCTTCATAAGTTTCTCCCATCCCTACTATTAAACCAGTTTTTAATCTTCCACGGAATCCAGTATCTCTTGCAAATTGTAATAATGAAAGAGACCTCCCGTATGAAGCTGCCGTCCTAATCTCTCTTTGTAGTCTTGGAACTGTTTCCAAGTTATGGTTTAAGACATCCGGATTTGCTTGAACTATTTTCTCTATTGCATCTCTAGAACCTTTAAAATCTGGGATTAGAACTTCAATATCACAATTGGGGTTATGTATTCTTATTTCTTCAATAGTTTTTGCAAAAAATGTAGATCCTCCATCATCCAAATCATCACGATTAACAGATGTAACTACAGCATGCTTCAGTTCCATATTTTGAACACTTTTAGCTACCCTAAAGGGTTCGTCCCAATCCAAAGAGCAAGGCTTTCCTGTATTGACATCACAAAACCCGCATGCTCTAGTACAAGTATCTCCCATTATCATAAATGTTGCAGTCCCTGCTGTCCAACATTCGTAAATATTGGGACATCCGGCTTCTTCACAAACTGTGTTAAGGTTGTTTGAATCGATAAGGTTCTTTAATTCTATGTACTCACTCCCAAGACTTGCTTTAACTTTCATCCATTCGGGTCTTTTAGGTTCATTGTCTAAAAGTCCATTTATTGTAATTGGAACCTTCATATTCTTTTTTGATGAAAATGTACCCTTCTTAATTAATCTATCAACCTCGAAAGAAGTATGCATTTTTGACTGAGAAGGTGTGAAAGCAGAAAATTGACGGTCATAATCTTGATAGTCAAACTCTTTAATAAAATTATCTACAACTTGACTAACTACATCTTGGTAGGAAATTTCAGAATTGTAATGATGAACAGAAGTAATATTAGTTGAATCAAAACCACAAGGATTAATCACACTGAAACCATCTATGTTGTCATGAATGTTCAAAGCAAATCCATGTAACGTTGTCCATTTACTAACTTTTATACCTATTGAGGCAATTTTCCCTTTTTTAGTCCAAACTCCAGTTGCATTCTCTTTTTGAAAGCCCTCAATTTCAAACTCTTTTAAAGTATTAATTAAGACTTTTTCAAGTGATTTAACGTAGGGAATGACCTTTTTTGGGTCGGAAAGACGAATTATGGGGTATCCTATAAGTTGACCTTTCCCATGAAAAGTTACATCGCCCCCTCGATCAACTTCATGAACCTTAATACCCCTGCTATTTAAAACTTTTTCTGTTTCAAGGACATTCTCTTTATTTGCTTTTCTTCCTTTAGTAATTACTGAGTTATGCTCCATAAGTAGGAGATAGTCTGCATTGTCTTTTGAAGAACTGACATGGGTATGGAAACCACGCTGCAAAGTAAGCGCCTCTCCATAAGGAAGATAACCTAACCACCTTATATTTAAGGTATTCACTCTAACTCACCCTTCCAATCAGACTTTTCCAATTTTTCTTTAATAGAGTTAAGAAATAAAAGTGCTGTAGATCCATCAAATACTCGATGATCCCATGTTAGACTAAGTATTCCAACATGCCTTATCATTATGGAGTCTGAACCCTCCAAATCCTCTATGACAACTGGCCTTTTCTTTACTGATTCTGTTGAAAGAATTCCTACATTTGGTTGGTTGATAATAGGCGATGTTAAAAATGAATTAAAACTTCCGTTATTTGATATTGTAAATGTACTACCTGTGACATTATCAACTTTATATTTTTCCTCTCTTAGCAAATTGGAGATCTCAGAAATCTTTCTTGCTAGTTCAACTATATTGTATGACTCAATTAGTGGGATTGTTCCTACAAGTAAGCCTTTTTGGTTTAAATCTACAGCAATACCAAGATTTACTTCTTCGTGGATAATAAATTCTCCCTTCTCTAGATCAAATGAACTATTAACTATGGGATATTTCCTAAGTGCTTCTTCTGTAGCTTTAGCAATAAAAGGAAGGTACGTTAAAGAAAAACCTTCTGCCTCCTTGAAACCTTCTTTATATTTTTCACGAAACTGTTCTATGCCTTCATAATCAACCTCAACTGAAGTCATTACATGTGCTGAGGTTTGTTTTGACATAATCATATTTTCAGCAATCTTCTTCCTTAGCCTAGGAATTGGTTGTTTCCCTTGTTCCTTGCTATCAGAATCTGTTGACTCCGATCTTTCTATTGTTTTTTCATCTTTACTTGAGGCAATATGAGATTCAATATCTTTTCTTGTAATTCTCTGATTTGTCCCCGTTCCAACAATCTTTGATAAATCAATCTTGTTCTCACTCACCAACTTCCTAACAATAGGAGAGAGGTTCTGCTCAACATCCTCTTTGAGAGGTTCTTTTGTCTCTTGCTTAACTTTATTTATCACTTCTTTTCTAGGATTTTGATTCTCTAGTTGTTCTTCTGGGATGTTTACTGGTGTATCACCTTCAACTTCTAATTCAAGCAATGGAGCCCCTACCTCCACTGTTTCTCCTTCTTCTGCAAACAATGATGTAACCTTTCCTTCAAATGGACTGGGTACTTCAGTATCAACTTTATCTGTTGAAATTTCTAATATTGGATCATCAGTTTTGACTATATCTCCAACTTTTACTAGCCAACGTAAAACTTTTCCTTCAGTAACAGTTTCCCCTAGTTGAGGCATTGTAATTATTTCAATCATTTTTTACCTTTAATACAGAAGCACTTTTTTTTCTTATCGACTATATTAATGCTCTCATTTATGTATCTAATTCTATAATAGCCTTGACTACTGAGTCAACATTTGGGACAAATGCATCTTCTAAGACTGGAGCAAATGGAATATGAGTATTAGGTGGTGTAACTCTTTTTATTGGGTTATCTAAACTCCAAAAACCTTTCTCAACAACTATTGATGAAATTTCAGAAGCAACTGAGGAAAAAGGAACATCCTCTTGTAAAATGCATAAATTTGAAGTCTTTTCTACTGACTTCAAAATAGTTTCTTCATCTAATGGAATAATTGAACGAAGGTCGATAAGTTCAACTGAAATTCCCTCTTCTTTTAACTTAAATGAGGCTTCCTCAGCCACAGAAACCATTCCGGACCAAGCAATAAGAGTTACATCTGAACCCTCTAATAAAACTCTTGCCTTACCAAGGTCTACCTCATATAAACCAATTGGAACATCCATTTTTAGTTCTGGTTTTCTGTAAAGCTTTTTATGCTCCAAGTACATTACTGGATTCGGATCGTTAATTGCAGAAATTAGTAACCCTTTAGCATCATAAGGATTAGAGGGTGTAACTACTTTAAGACCAGGATGGTGTGAAAGTAATGATTCAGGACTAATTGAGTGAAATGGTCCTGAACGAGTCCCTGCTCCAGTTGGCCCTCTAACTACCATTGGAACTGCTCTGCCTGCCTTCCAATAGTATTTTGCAGCTTCTGTAGTTAATTGGTCTAAAGCAGGATATAAAAAATCATAAAACTGTAATTCAACTATTGGCAGTTTTCCTGCAAGAGCAGCTCCAACAGCTGCTCCTACAAAACCTGCTTCAGAAATAGGAGTATCAATTACTCGCTCTGACCCATATTTGTCATATAAACCTTTTGTTGCCTTAAATGCCCCCTCAAACTGACCAATATCTTCTCCCATGATAAATACATCTTCATTTTCTTCCATCGCCTCATCTAATGAATTGTTAATTGCCTCAATATAGTTCATTGTCTTTTTTTCCTTTTCATCATTAATTGAACCAAGGATATCTTTTGTATAGAAGATTTCATTTATTTCTATTGATGGATCAGGATCGTCTTGTTTTTTCGCCCAATTAAGTGTTTCTACTACAGTTTCTTCTAATTCTTTTTCAGTGTCATCAAAAAAGTCCTTAGTAAAAAGACCTTCCTTAATAAGGGAGTCCTCAAAACGAGTTATAGGATCTCTTTCAAGCCAAAAAGACCTAACTTCTTCCTCAACGTATTCTGCAGGATCATGACCTGCATGCCCATAATGTCTAAATGTGACTAGTTCGAGTAAAGTAGGACCTCCTCCCCTTCTCGCATTTTCACATGCTTCATATACAGAATCAATAACTGAATATATATTATTACCATCAACAATGTAAGAAGGTAGTCCATAACCATCAGCTCTATCTGCAACATTAGGAGTACGAAATTCGGTTTTGTTTGGTGAAGAGTATGCAAATTGATTATTTTGAACTGTGAAGACTATTGGTAATTTGAGTACTCCCGCGAGGTTTATGCTTTCATGCCATGTCCCTGTAGCAGTAGCTCCTTCACCACAATTTGCTATTGTTACTACATCTGACTTACTTTGTTTGGAAGCTAAAGCCCAACCAACAGCAACAGGTGCAGAATCTGGAAGAGGAGAAACAACCATTAATGTCCCTTTATCTAAAACACCAAAGTGACTATTTCCGTCTCTTCCTTTTGAAGGGCCCTCTTTTTTTCCATAAAAATTCAATGCTATTTCTTGTAAAGTAACTCCCCTCATAATTTGAACTCCGAGATCTCTATGAGTCCCTCCAAAAATATCTTTTGGACCCATTCCTGCACCAATGCCTGCCATAGAAGCTTCTTGACCAATTCCTGGATAAACGGCCCCTGATAGTTGGCCACCCTTATACATCTTTAGCAAACGATCCTCTAAGACCCTTTGTGTTTTCATTGATTTATATATTGTAAAAAGATCTTCTTTCGATAGAGAAGTAGCATAGCCTACCCTCTCTATCGGATCCAAAGACATTTAATGAAGTCCCTTTCCAGATGCTGACATTAAGGCTTCTCCTACAGCTTCACTTAAAGTCGGGTGTGCATGAATAAAATCAGCTGCTTCTTTAGGGAGAACTTCCCAACCAACCATATACATTAATTCATGTATTACTTCTCCTGCATCAGGTCCACAAATACTAGCCCCAACAATTGGTCCTTCTTCTTCATAAAAAACTTTAACTAGACCATTATTTTGGTTCTGTATAATTGCTCTTCCCACACCAGCAAAACTGTGTTGTGCATTAGATATGTTGATATCCTTGGCCTTTGTATGTTCAGCATTAATTCCTACTTCAGCAACCTCTGGAGAAGAATAAACTACATAAGGTATCGCATCATAGTTAATATTTGATTTTTCTCCCGTTGCAATGTGCTTGATAGCGGCAATTCCTTCTGCAAAACCTACGTGAGCAAGCTGAGGTGTTCCTAAAACAATATCACCTACTGCGTATATATTTTCTACAGAAGTCTGAAAGGTTGAGATGTCAACTTCAATAAAACCTTTATTTCTATTTACTCCAATTTCATCTAATCCAATATTATCTGTAAGAGGACTCCTGCCTATTGAGATAAGAACACAGTCAAAATCTTCTGATGAATTATCAGAAAAGTTTACTTTTTTTGTATTCTTATCAACACTACTTATAGATGTAGCTAGTTTGAATTCTACTCCTCTCTTTGACAATTGCTTACGAAGCTCTCCTGCTATTCTTTTATCCATTCCTGGAAGAATCTCTTTTTCTAACTCAACAACTGTTGTCTTAGAACCTAGATCAATGAGTAGACTTGCAAATTCACAACCTATTGCTCCTGCACCTACAATACAAACTTTTTTTGGTGGCTCAATCCAATCTAAAGCTTCGTCAGAAGAGAGAATAAAGTCATTGTCAAAATCAAATCCTTGGAGAACTCTTGGAACAGAACCAGTAGCAAGCATAATGTAATCAGCAGTAATTTTCTCCTCTACACCATCAGGCTTCTTTACAAGAACCGTGTTTTTTCCAACTACACTTGCCCACCCTTCAACTATTTTTACATTCTTTGATTCAAGTAATGTTGTAACGCCTCCAGTTAATTTTTTGATTACTCCATTTCTTGCAGTTGATGTTTTTGCCCAATCGTTAGTTACATTCCCAACATTTATCCCAATTTCTTCAGATTCATGTATTTCTCTGTTAACTTCAGCAACATGAAGCCAATGCTTTGCAGGGATACAACCTCGATTAAGACAAGTCCCCCCAACAGCATCCGATTCAATTAGAGTGATCTCCAGGTCAAAGTGGCTAGCGTATAAGCCTGCAGCATAACCTGCTGGACCACCGCCTATAATAATTACTTTTTTCAAAATGCCTCTTCTTAGTCAGGGTTACTCACTATTAAAAGTCATAACTACTTGCATCTAAAGGGTTTCTTTGAATACAAGATTCTTGTCTCCCTACTTACTAATTTAGTAGGCGAATTGATTAATAGCTAGCAAATAGAAGCTAATCAAATCAGTATTAAACCGTAAGTTTAAGAAAAATTATTTATTTCGAAAAGGAGATACAATTAAATAATGCAAACGAGGCATCTGATTATAGCTTCCTTAGTAACAGCTTTGGTGATATTGATATCTGGATCGATATGGCTGTTAACTATTTAAATTATGCATGATCCAAATAAAAACAAAGTCGAGATTGCAATTGAAACTATTGCTGCTGGAATATACCGATGTATTATTCCGTTACCTTGGTCAAGTCCAGATTTTGTCAATGTTTATTTAATTGAAGATCAAAACAAATACATAATGATTGATTGTGGGGTCGCTGGAGATATAGAATTTGATGTTTTGACTAATACATTAAATGAACTTGATCTAGTCTGGGCAGATATAAAACTTCTTATAGGAACACATTTACATAGTGATCACATTGGCTTATCAGAAAGAATTAGAAAAGAAGGGGTCCCTCTTGGTCTTTACGAAAATTCAGTTGAGTATGTAGAGAAATACAATGACTGGAATTTAAGATTTAAAAATTTAGCTAATTACTCAAAACGAGAAGGGGCACCAAAAGAGTTCTTAGAGGACATGAAAATGATTGAAACACCTAAGTTTGCGGGAACCTTAACGAACCCCGACATTTTGATTAAAGATGGTGAAAGCCCAGACAAGACAACAAAGGGAAGACTCAAAGCTATTTTTACACCTGGACATGATGCAAGCGAAGTGTCTTTCATCGACAATAAATCAAAAATACTCTTCTCTGGAGACCATATTCTGCCAAGGATTACACCATTTGTCCCAGTTGAAAATGAGAACTCAAATACCCTCGAAGATTTCCTAGAATCATTAGAAAAAACCTTACCTTTTGATAAATCAAAAATTGCACCTGGACATGGTGAAATAATAGAAAGTCCTAACAAACGAATTAAACAAATGATTCTGCATCATAAAAGAAGATTGGAAAGAGTCCTAAAGCTATTAGGCGAAGAAGAACTAACTGGATGGGAAGTCTGCCAAAAGCTTTTTCCAGAAAGACTAGATATCATGAATAGGCGTCTAGCTCTTCAAGAAACTCTTTCACATTTGCTATACCTTAAGAATCAAGGTAGAGTTTTGCATAATACAGACAATCAATACTTCCTATGGTCAACTGTTAAGGAAAAATAAGATGAATAATAATTCGGAATTCATAAATATTGATATTGAATCTGGTGTTTGTACTGTAACAATGAACAGACTTGAGAAAAAGAATGCCATCAACTCACAGTTTGCTATAGAGCTTTGTAATGCTTGGGATGTTATAGATAATGATGAAAAAATAAGAGTTGCTGTCTTAAAAAGTTCAGACCCAAGTATTTTCTCAGCTGGAGCTGATTTAAAAGAATTGATTCCTTTATTAAAAGGTGAGGTTGAACCAAGTAATGATTACGAGAAACAACTGCTAAGTGAAGATTTTCTTTTAAAAGCATGGAGAAAAGATAAGATAAGAACGAAACCTTTAATAGGTATAGCTAGCGGCTATTGCCTTGCTGGTGGGTTTGAACTCTTACTTTGTTGTGATTTTAGATTGGTTGAAGAAAACTCTGTTATAGGTTTCCCTGAAACTGGTATAGGTCTACTTCCAATAGCTGGAGGAGTTTCTAGAATTGGTCACGAGGTATCAAGACCGAAAGCACTAGAGATATTATTTAATTCAGCCAACCTAGACGTACAAGAGTTAAAAAATCTTGGGGTTGTAAATGACGTTTTTAAAACAAATGAACTGGATGAAACTCTTCAGAAATATATTGAGAAAATAACAACCAGTACTACAGAAAGTGTAGAAGTATTAATGAAAAACATTGATAAGGTTAGAAGTTTAAATATGCAAGATAGCTTTTTGCTTGAAGAGGAAATGGGTAAAGAGTTATTTTAAATCCCTATAAGGGTACCAACTCTATCTCGTGCATCTTTTGAGCTTCCTAGCATAAGACTATCAGACTTAGCTCTTTTAAAGTAAAGATGTGCTGGGTGTTCCCAAGTAAATCCAATACCAGCATGAATTTGAATATTATCTCCAGAAATTTTATTAAATGCATCTGAGCAGTAGGCCCTAGCAATATTAGCAATCATCTCAAATTCAACTAAATCTCCTGATGAGCTTCTACAAGCTGCATATGCTGTAGATTTTGCACTTTCAAGTTGTAGCAACATGTCTGCACATAAATGCTGCACCGCCTGAAATGATCCTATAGGTCTTCCAAACTGAATTCTATCTTTTGCATACTGAACACTCATTTCTAGACATGCAGTTGCTCCTCCAACCTGTTCAATTGATAATGCAGCAGTAGTAAGTAACAACATTCTCTTCCAAGCTGAAACTAAATCTTCTCCATCTAATAAAAGATTATCCTCATCAATCTGAACATTATTAAATTCTATTGAAGCTAGTGGCCGTGTTTGGTCTAGTGATGTAGTTGGAGTACAAACTACACCTTGATCGTCTGAGCTCAAAAGAACTAACTGCTGAGATTTACCCATATGTGCAATTACCAAGTAATAATCTGATGAATCTCCGAATAGAACATATTCTTTGGTCCCATTTAAGACATACTTATTACCCTTTTTATTTAAGCTTGTTTTAACTGTTGAAATATCATCCCAACTGGTTGATTGTTCGGTGTAAGCTACTGTACCAATCTTATCTCCAATTAAAATCTCACCAAGAACATCCTTTTTGTTTGTTTGTAAAATTAGATTCTTAAACATTACTCCAGAACTAAGAAACGGCACCATGGGCAAGTAATATCCGAGAGCTTCATGAAGAATACTTTGTTCAGTAAAGCTGAACCCTACACCCCCCTGCTCTTCAGGAATATCTAAGGCTAACCAACCCTGCTCAACAATTAGCTTCCATAAATCCGAATCTATTCTTAAATTATTAGATACCTGTTCTATCAATCTTTGATGATCAATATTCTCTTTAAGGAGCCTTTCAGCATTTTCTTTAACTTCAATTTGTTGTTCGTCTAAGGAAAACTGCATAAATAGTATTGTAAACAACTTTTCGATATTTTCATATAAAGATTAAGCCAAAAGACACCTATTCTTATAGTGAGAAATAAATGTTAAAAATAAATAATTTACATGCAGCTGTTGAGGGAAAGGAAATCCTAAGGGGTATTAATTTAGAAATAAATTCTGGGGAAGTACATGCAATAATGGGGCCTAATGGATCTGGAAAGTCAACTCTAGCAAATGTAATTATGGGTAATCCTACATATGAAGTTACAGATGGAAGCCTTGAATATATGGGTAAAGAAATCACAGAAGACCCAGCTGATAAAAGAGCCAAGAAAAGAATATTTATGGCATTTCAATATCCTGAATCAATACCAGGAGTAACCATTGTCACAATGTTAAAAGCTGCTCTTTCAAATATTACAGATACTGAACTTACAACAGTAGAACTAAGATTGAAAGTAGCAGAAGCAATGAAAGACCTAGGTCTTGAACCAGATTTTGTAGATAGATACTTAAATGAAGGGTTCTCTGGAGGTGAAAGAAAAAGAAACGAGATTCTTCAACTAGCTGTGTTAGAACCTAAATTAGCTATTTTGGATGAAACTGATTCAGGATTAGACGTAGATGGATTAAAAATAGTGGGAGAAGGTGTAGACCAATTACGAAGTGAAGACAGATCTTTTCTAATTGTTACACACTACCAAAGATTACTTAACTTCGTAAAACCAGACTTTGTTCATGTATTCATAAACGGTGATATCGTAGAGACAGGTAACTACGAATTGTCACAAAAGTTGGAACGAGAAGGTTATGATTCGTATATATGATAAATGTAGATAAACTTAAAAAAGATTTTCCAATATTTGAACGTAAAATCAATAACTTACCTCTTACCTATTTAGATTCTGGTGCTACCAGTCAAAAGCCACAACAAGTTCTTGATGCCATGAACATGATCTACACAAACTCAAATGCAAATGTCCATCGTGGAACATATGTGCTGTCTGCTGAAACTACAGAAGCATATGAAAATGTACGAAATAAGTGTAAAGAATTTATCAATGCCCCTTCTTCTGATGAAATTATTTTTACTAGAGGAACAACTGATGGATATAATCTTTTAGCAAAAGCTCTAACAAGTAAGAGGCTAGACCCAGGAGATGAAATCCTTTTATCAGAAATAGAACACCATGCAAATATTATTCCGTGGCAGCTAGTAGCAAAAGAACACGATTTAAAAATAAAATATGTAGATGTTGATGATACTTATGAATTAAATCTTGAAGACCTCTCTAAAAAATTAAGTAAAAAAACAAAGATTGTTTCTTTAACAGGTGAATCAAATATTTCAGGAACAATTCCAAACATTAAAAAAATTAATTCATTGGTTCGAGAGAGTTCAGATGCAATTTTTATAATTGATGGAGCACAACTAGTACCCCACAGGGCTGTTGATGTTCAAGATATGGGGATTGATTTTATAACTTTTTCAGGACATAAAATGCTAGGACCTACAGGTATAGGAGTCGTTTGGGGTAAAAGGGAGCTACTTGATGAGCTAGAACCTGTTTCAGGAGGTGGAGATATGATTGAAGAGGTTTATTTTGATAGTGCAAAATGGGCTCCTGTCCCCCATAAATTTGAAGCAGGTACGCCCCCTTATGTAGAAGCAATTGGTCTTGGTGCAGCAATCGATTATTTAAATAATTTAGGAATGGATAACGTTGAAAATCATTCTGATCAACTTCGCAATTATGGAATAAAGTTACTTGAGCAAATTAAAGATTTAAATATAATTCACTCTAGAGCAGATCAGGCAGGATCCACATTCAGTTTATACATGGAAGGAGTCCATGCAACAGACCTTTCAGTAATGCTAGATACATACGGAGTAGCAGTACGAGCTGGTCATCATTGTGTTCAGCCTTTTCATAGAAAATTAGGCGTTGATGCAACATTTCGTGCAACTTGTTACGTATATAATCAAGAAAGTGACCTCGACAATTTGAAAGATAGTATAGAAAAATCTCTAGAGATTTTGGTTTAGTTATGTCTATCGATAGTAAAGTAAAAAAATATAAAGACATCTTAGATGTTCTACCAACACCTCAAGAAAAGTATCAATATCTTGTAGAACAAGCTAAGGAAACAAAAGAATTCCCAGATGAACTAAGGCAAGATGTATTTAAAGTACCGGGATGTCAAAGTCAAGTTTGGTTAGTCCCAGAGGAAAAAGAAAACTATTTAAACTTTCTTTGTGACTCTGATGCCCTAATAGCGAAAGGGCTAGTTAACATGATTACAGATATATATTCAGGTGAGACTCCTGAATCAATTAATAACTCAAAGATAGACCTTATGGAAGAATTTGATCTTGGAGTAATTCTCAGCCCTGCAAGAAGGAATGGTGCATTCAATATGCTAAAAAAAATTAAAGATTACGCTGAATCTCTTTTGTAGAAGAAACCTTAATTACTTATAAAAAATAATTTAATTATGAAATATAAATTACCAAAATTTAGTGCAAGGAATGTATTGTTAATTGGAATTTTTTCATTCTTATTAATACAAATTTTTTTAAAAGATAAAACATACTACGAATTAGGTGTTTATGAAATAGTAAACAAAAAAGATGTACAAAAGATTTATATTGGAGTTAAAGAAATAGACTATATAAAGATAACTATTGAAGAAAATTATAAAAATTTAAGATTTGATAACTGTTCATTAGATAAAATACGTTTCATTGGAAACCTTAGGTCAGCTACAAGGATGCAGGTCAGAATTAGAGTCGAAGACATAGAAACCTCAAAGAAATCAATTACTGAAAAAAAATTTGAAGAAACTGAGCCAACAAGAAACTACAACCAAAAACCAATATTCTGGAAAACTCTTGATACAAATTGTAAAGGCGAGTATTTAATAGTTGATTTTGAAGAGAAGATAGATTTACATTTTATTGAATTTGAAAAGTTAATTACTGAAAATAATTTTGTATCTAGTCTTCCGCGCTTAGTTTCAATAGTTGTTGGAAGATAACATTAAACTATCGATTATAAAGAAAATAAATCAACACTACCAACAATAAATATAGAAGGTAAGTCAACTTTCCTACTACTTCCATAGTTTTTGTTTTTTTTATGCCATATTCTCCACAAAGTTCACATGTTAAAAACATTCGTTTTGAAATAAATTGTAACCATACTGAAGAAGTAAGGCATGCTTTACAGTCCATGATCCATCTCTAAGGAGAAGGAGTTAGGTGCATAACTGATTTTTTATTTGCTTCAATTACCTCCCTACCAAAATATTGTGGAAGCATATTATTTTG
>Ga0310344_10002269_pt1 | contig 14481 bp, 5 predicted proteins | sample HC15DNA20200_MG_FD_203801 | JGI IMG/M metagenome (GOLD analysis project Ga0310344, IMG submission 203801) | Marine microbial communities from station ALOHA, North Pacific Subtropical Gyre - HC15-DNA-20-200_MG | ecosystem: Environmental > Aquatic > Marine > Oceanic | place: Pacific Ocean: North... | reverse complement strand
ATGACCCATCAGAAAAATTCGATATGTCTAATCCATTACTAGGCATGTCAACCTCTGTTCCATCAAGCAAATAAGTGACAGTGTGAATGTTATCTTCAATTATTTCTGGTAAAATTTTATTTTCTTTGTTGACAATGCTTGGAATTTCTAATATTATTTCTGGTGGAACGTTATCTGAGGTAACTGTTGTAAATTTAGCTGCAAGTGTAATTGGTTCCGTTACATCTTTCCCTTCAAACAATGTTGAATGAACCAAAATTGAATGTGTACCAGTTTGGTTTATTGGTGCAAACAAAACAGTTGAAGTGTCATCTTTATTTTTTACAGGGAAGAATCCTCCTCCTTGACTGAAAGGTGTTGTACCAAGCCAATCAAGAGATGCCCATCCTAAAAAGTGACCAAATACTCCAGTTGGTACATTAGTTGAAATAATTTTTCCTTCAGGATCTAAAACAAATACAGAGAGATTTGTATTTTTTTCTTTCCATGAAAATTCTATGGCTCCGGAATTAATTGAGTTGTCATCAACATCTAAAAAGTATTGACGCCAGTCCCCTGCCATGTACCTATTTGTCATATCAAATGCTCCTTTAACAAAACCATTTCCATAATTCACATTTTCTTGTTCACCTTTTATTACAATTGGAATATCTTTTTCTACTGAACGTATAACAGAGTAACTAACTGGAAGACTTAGCTCATGAAATTCTCCTTCAAACATTAAAAATCCATCATATATTCCAGTCTCTTGGTCTGAATTTGTTCTGATAGTAGAAGTAATCTCTACATTACTTAATGGTGGAATAGAAATATTGTTTTGATCAACTGATATATTATTCCAATTTACTTTCTTGAAATAATTTGCAGTTAGTGAATAGTCCATGGATGTTGCATTTTGTTTATTGTCACCAATCCAAAATGAATACTTCGAGGGAACTGGATAAACACCTACTAACGGTGTATCTTCAAATTTTTCGGCTGGATCACTAACACGCATCTCTTGAACTGTTCCCCAAGATCCACCTCTATTTACAAGAGAAAGTTCATTGCTTGTCACATTACCATCTTGATTATTATCTTTCCAATCATAAAGATAAAGGGAAGAAATTCGCAAATCATCAGCATAAATTGGATTTGTTTGGTTCATGAATGTTTCAAATTCAAAATTTGCATTTAATACAAGAAGAGATGATTCGTCATTCAAGCCTTTTGTGGCTGTTGTGTTTTGCCCAGAATGAATTTGTGATGAAAAATCTGATAATGGTATATAATTTGGTCTATACGTTTTTGATTTATTCATTATAGAATCTTGCAAAAGTGGTTCTGTTGCAGCGTTAAGGATTAATTTATCAACTAACTCAAGTTTTTGAGGTGTTATTTTGATATCCAAAGTCTTGTTGGTAGGATTTGCAATGGTAAATATTGTAGAACTTGAATCTCCAGGCATTATTCTTCCACCAAACCAGCTAGTCTGTGGAATATCTTTTAATGAAATCTGAAATTTTTCCATTCCAAGTGCAGTTGAATTTACACTATTGAATGAATCTTTGAGTATTGATTCTATATTTGATGATGACTCTGAATTGTAAACTGTGAATGTTCCACCATTCCCATTAACGGCTCTTATGGCTTCTAATGCATCAACAAGTCCTACACCTTGTGTAAACACATCATTTTCTAGGTCCTCTGCTGACGACATTAAGATGATTTTAATATCATTAGGTGTGAATGATTGTGATTTTTCACGAAGACTTTCCATCACTAATGCTGCACTTCCAGAAACAATTGGTGCTGACATGCTTGTACCTCCAAATAATCCAAATGGTTCATTAGGAGAATCTTTAGTGGATTTTGTAATGGAAGACGGAGTAAAGCTATATGCACCAACACTCATCAAGTCAGGTTTTGGATCTCCAATTATACTAGGTCCTCTACTTGAAAAATCTACAACATGATCTGAATGATTTGTTGTGTTACCAAATCTTGGTTCATCTTTGAATGGTCCATAGCCAACAAAAAGATTGTTGGTAGTTGCACCAACACTTATTCCAAGCGGACTCGCATTTGGTAATCCTATTGTACCATATCCGTGACCTGAATTTCCTGCACTGCTTACCATCAACACGCCAGGATAGTCATCAGAAATTGATCCTGGTGCAGACAGAGCTGTCATTATCAAAGAAATTAGATCGTGACCTGGTGCATGTTCAAAGACTGGAAAATTAGATACACCCCAACTGTTAGAAATTATATCTGCACGAGGTAGACCAGAAAATTTCCATTCTACATTCTCATTATCAAATCCTGCAGACCATAACCATGCATAAACAATATCACCAAACCATAATGCCTTCACTGGAATTATTTTCGCATCAGGTGCTATTCCTTTTATTGAAAATTTCTTGGTATTATTGTAAATGTCGTATTCTTGTAATCCTTTTGACACAATTGTTCCCGCACTACCAGTTCCATGACCGAATGGATCAGTCATAACTCCAAAAAATTCTCCTTTTCGGTCAATTGGTGGAAGCAATGTTCCGTTGATTGCTCCTATGGTTTCATCAATTTCTGCTTTATTACTAATTACACCGTAAACATCGAGAACCTGTGCACCTAACGTGCCTCCACTATAATCAAATTTTCCATCATTATCAAAATCATAGATTAGAAACTCGTTTCCCCCTCCAATTTTTCTTTTAATTTCGTCTGTAAAGTCAAAATCATATTCTGGATCTTTGCCATTATTTTCCTCCTTGGTAAAGTCCTTCCATGATGTTGACATATCTGCAATTATCGTATCGTAAAACCCAGGTTCTTCCGAGTCAATAACTAAAACCGGAATAACTTGTAGTTGAGTTGGTAATCCCTGATACATAACACCCAACCGGTATATACCACTCTGTGAGATAATATAGTCATGTTTGTCTTTACCAATTTTCATATCATCACTAATAGTCCCGTTTAGTAATGGTGAGCTGCCCATCATAGGATAAAATGAATTGTAGACAAGAAGACTGGTTCCATCACCATCTTGTCCAATATTTAGAAACACTCCACCACTTCTTGGTTTGACATAAACTGATGATGTTGTGTTTAATGCGTCAATCTTAGATTTTGTAAAATTTTTAATTGTTCCATATTTGTCAATGTTAGCTGCAAACGTAGCATTTGTAAGAATTATTCCCTGACCATCCGCATCAAGCATTATTGGAACGTTATCTACGTTTCTTGCAAGTGAATGTTGCATATCTGGATTTGAAAAATCAACACCAGTATCTATTATAGCAATCTTGATGTCTTTTCCAGTTATGTTGTACAAATCATGAACATCTTCTGAGTTTGCAATATTACTAATTTTAGAAACTCCTGATTCATTGTTTTCTGTTATATATTTTGAATGAAAATCAAGTTGAAAGTCTTCTATAATATGAAGGCCTTTTGATTTCAAGTTTGCAATATTACTTTCATTAAGAGTTACAATAGAAAAAAATCCATTAGAGGAAGAAATTGACGATGAAATTCCTTGTGTTATAGTTTTTATGTCGTTTACATTACCATCTCCAAATACAATGTAACGTTTTATTTTTTCATGAGTTTTTTTTTCATTTATTGTAATTATGTCAGATGTTCTTTTCATCTCATCATAATTAAAAGAAAATTCATTTTCATGGATCATATCACCGCCAAAATATGCAAGCGATTGACCAATAAGCAGTGGTACAAGAATTAGTGAAAAAATTATTATTAATAATTTGTTCATGGCTACAACATAATATTTTGAATAATTATAGCTATCTTCGTCTTGCTATTATGACAATTTGTAATGCAAGTATAATTGCAATGGAGGCAACGATTGGGAATAGTAAGGCGTTAAGTTGGGATGAACCTTCTTCTATGTTAGATACAGATACCGATACTGTGGATACACTTTCGTCAATTTTATTACTTGCAGATTCAAGTGTTGAACCAAATTGTGATGTCTCATCTTTTAGTTTTTGAAGCTCGTTTGCGGTTTCCTCTAAGGCCTTGTTTAGTTCCACAATTTGTCTAGATATTCCACCAATATCATGGGAAAGAACAGTTGTTGCAGCACTTCCGTGGGATATGTTTCCCTCATCGAATGTGACCATGTGAAACACATATGTTCCTTCTAATGCAGGAAGATAATCTACATAATACAAACCCTGATGTAAAATTTTCAAATCTGATTCAAGACTTTGAACTTGGCCATTAGGTAAATGCACATGTGAAGTTCCAAGAATTTCTGCTGGATTGTCTCCAATTAACAAACCATCACTAGATGTTTGTACAAACACTCTAAACGCATTACTAACTGCTCCCGTTTCTGGTGCAAATACTATCGTACTAACATTTCTTTCAATTGGAACACTGATGTATTCTGAGGAACCAGTAAATTTAATATTAAATGATTTAGATATGCCGCCCTGTTGATTACTAATTACTTCTAAAATGTAAGTACCAAATGGTAAATTCTCTTTTGGAAAATCCCATTCCATCAAATAATGATGAAAAGATCCATCTTCTTTTGTCATTATTTGTTCAAATTCTGCTATCGTACTGTCTGGAGCAAATAGACGTATTATCAAAGGTTCTTTTGGTGTAGCCTGACCATAAACAAACATTGGTTCTCCAGGTGCAAATACAACTTGATTTGTATACACATCAAGTGTACCTTCTAGTCTTTCCTGAAATACCTCAGAAAATCCGTTTACTGAAAATAGTGGAAGTAATAATATCATTCCAAGTATTATTTTGAGCTTCATTTTGATTTATTGTGAATTAGCTAGTAGATATTATTTTAGAAAAATTTGTTCCAGATTTTAGTCTATAACTATCGTTAGGAGGTGTTCAAAAAAAAGAAAAAAAGGGAAAGTTTGATGTCTAATTTTGTCCTTATACTACGCGTATGCTTACAGATACGGTATCAGATAATGCAGTTGGATTGTCTACGCTCTCCCATACAAAGACAGTTGCTTCGTATGTTCCGGATGCGTCAGGTATCCATGACAATGCTGGGCTGAATGATTGTCCAGCTGCCAATTGACCAGTGATCCATGCTAGTGAGACAGTTACTCCGTTGCCATCCTGGACTTGTACCAAGTATGCGAATGATTGATCATTATCCTGACCGTTTACCAAATCAGCTTCAATCTGTACCTGTTGGTCAACTGATACCTCAGCTAGTGAGTTACCAAATGAATCAACTACTCTTGCGTTGCTCGCTGGAGCGCGCTCAAGTGGTGGTACGACTGTTCCGATAATGGCTGTGCCAGTGATATCGAGGTCATCTGCTCTTGTGTATGGGTCTGGAAGTGTATTATCCTCATATTCAGCGGTGATTGTGTCACCTTCTGCGGCTCTGAGTCTGTGACCAGATGATTCGTCGTCAGTTGTAAAGCTTACACTGCCTTCGAATATACCGGTTGCCTCATTAGTCTCAGTTACTGTTAAGGAAATACCGCCTGCGTCAGAATCTGACCAAACGTCAACTTCAAAGTTGTCTACATTTTCTGGATCCCAGTTCATATCTGGGTCGACTATTCTAACTACACCTGATCCGGATCCTGGATATGAAGATTCGAGCCATTGTACTTCACCTATGTTCCATCTGACCAAAGCAGATCCTACAACTACCTCATCCTCGTTATACTCGTATGAGATTGTAAGACCGTCTTCGTCTTCGGCTTTAACTTGACCATCAGTTGGACCACTGCCTGAGGCAGTAGCTATACCTGTTACATCATAACCGTTTGTACCAGTTGCTGGGTCACCGTCAGCATCATGGCTGAATCCTTTAAGGATTACTTCGCCAGTGAAAATGCCAGTGTCAGTTCCAGTCTCTGCTAGCTTATAGCCAGTGAGTTTCTGTGTTCTGGTTTGTACGATTAATGGATCATCGTCAGTATCACCAATCTTGTCAACGAGTCCGCTGTCAAAGTTGTGATCTGGAGCGACAATTGTAACATAGACTTTGTCAGTCCATGTGTATACTTTTTGGTCTAATTCGATTGTTGCACCGAAGTTGGATGTGTATAGGTCAACGCCAACGTCTACATATTCTTCACCTACCCAATTTGCGCCTGATGGACCCCAGTCAGTATATTCTAATTCGATGAGCTCACCTCTGTCTAGAGCACTACCACCAAGGTTTGCTGGTGTTTCGATAACAATCTGGAAGATTCCAGTACTGTCACCAGTTTCTCTAAAGTCAGATGGTTCTGGGTCGAAGCTTGATGCAGAACCGCCTTGGTCACCCATGGCTAGTGTTGCTGCGTCAGAATCCCACTCGATCAAGTCGAGGTCCCAGGTTTCTGCTTCATCGGATTCTAAGTCAAGGTCTGGTTCAATCAATGTAAGGATAATATCGCTTCCAATGATGTAAACAGACTTGTCTGTTTGTAATACACCGTTTCTAAGGTCAAAGGTTGCAGAGTCATATGCTACTGCGGAGTTACCACCTGCGTCTGCTGGATCTGAGTATTCTACGGTGATTACATCACCTTGTAGGATACAATAGTTACCAGTGGATGCTGCAGTCAAGAAACGATCAGTTTCTGCACTGCCTGTTCCTCCGTTGGTTGCCGTCCATGTGCTGCCCTTTGATGGACAATCACTGCTGGATGGACCGTCAGTATATCTCACAGTAAAGTCAAGTTCGAATACACCAGAATCTGGTGCGGTTTCTGCGATTGGTCCCATTTCTCTGGTATTACCCTTATCAACAGAGTTTGTTGTGGTAATGAATCGCTCGTTAGCGGTATCTCCACCTGCGGTTGCAAGTACGATTGCATCAGAACCTCTGGAGACATAAATCTTCAATGGTCCTCTTGCATCTCCGCCAGCTGCGACTGTACCAGATGTGACGTTTGCATTGATGAAGTCTTCACCAGCGCCAGATATATCCCAGTCTGGGTCATCTACACGAATGTGGATAACCAAGTCACCGTTACCTAAGGTCTCGGTGTCAGCACTCAAAGTGGAATCAGTGATTCCAGTTGCGTGGATTGGGAATAAGGATCTGCCGTCAGGTGTACCTTTGGTTGATGTGGATTGGTCACCAACTGTACCGAATGGTACTGGGTAAACAGTTCTGTCAAGACTGACTGAACCAGTGTTTGCCCTGATGCCTGCTCCATCACCTACTTCGATGATTTCACCAGATGCGTCTCTATAATCGACATAATTAACTTCCATGTCTGTTCCTAGAACAGTTGCTGGGGTTGATGAGCTACCTGAACAGTATTTCTTTGGAACCTGGAAGTCACCAGTGAATACACCAGTGGCAAGACCAGTTTCTACTAAAGTAAATCCTGTTGCTGCTAGGCCGTCACTACCGTCACCACTGCCAAGGGCATCACAATCTGTGTTGCCATTTTCGCTGTGTTGTGCGGCTGCGAGCCATATGGTATCATCAAAAGTGACATCTAAGAGTCTTCCAAAGTTGTCACCTTCGGTGTTCTGACCATAGCCGGCTGTGCCTACTTGGTCATATGCATCATTACCTACAGTTCCAGTAGTTGTTACGACTGTAAATATGTCGATAACTTCTGAATCAACGTTTAGGTCCATGTCTGTTAATGTTATTGTTACTGTGTCTGCTTCCTTGTAACTATCAGAGTCAAATTCTACAACACCGGAGTGTGTAGGTGCTGCTAATTGGTCTGCAACTTGTGTTTCAACACCGTCAGCGCCGAAGTCAAGATAATTGATTCGGATTTCATCTTCATCAGTACTGTCCTGGTGGACAATAATGGTTACGCCATCATCGAATGTAGATGTACCGTTGTAAGTTGAAGTTTGGTTAACGTTCAACTGGTTGAGCATAATATACTCAACACCACCCTCGAATACACCACTGTCTAGAGCGGTTTCTTCGAGTTCTAATCGATAAATTGCGTTATGATGTCTGTCGGATTGTAATACACCGTCGTTGCTGCTACCAAAGTTGATGATGTCCAATGCAAATGGATAAGAAGTGTCTGCTGCCATTCCTGTCAATACGTTAGCAGTGCTAGCGGTACTTGCGGTCGTATGTGTGAAGTTAGCCATGATGACAAGTGGGTTAGCCATTGTAAGGGCACCCCATGTGTCGTCAAATCTAGCATCGTGACCGTTTGAGCCGATAACTCTTGATGCGTCTGTAAAGACTTCTGGAACAACTCCGTTAATTAATGCAAGTCCTTGTAATCCACTACCAAATCTGGCTCCCTTATTACCGGAATCGCCAGCTGCTAGTGTTAATTCATCACTACAATCTTCACCGGATCCACCAGTTGGTGCACAACCAAGTCGGTTGTCTGCATTAGTTGGAGGTCCATCGTAGATTGTAAAGTTAACATTAACTGATCCATTATTGGAGTTTCCGTTGAATGAACGGAAGTCATAGTTAATGTATGTGAATGCTGCGGTTCCATTGGCGCCACCAATCAAGTCCTTCAATGTTTGAAGGGTTGTACCGGAGTTCCAAGTGAAAACTAGAGCATCTTGGTTAGTGATGTCGATTGCATTTTGTGCGAGAACTATAGATCTTTCACTATATTTCTCATAACAGTTATTGTACGAAGCGTTAGTTCCAACAGCGTAGTTTGAACTACATTGTGTTCCGTCCATACCACTTCCTACTTTGGTCATTGCGCCATCAGTGGCGCCACCAACGTCGGTTTCACCAGTCCAATAGACTGATTCAATTCCTGCGGATGTGATTGGGCTTCCAATTTTAATTGCTGGTACGACAGTTTGGTTAGAGTATGTATTCATTGCATCCTCACTTCTATCGTCAAAGTTCATATCCATGTCGTCAAGTGTGACGTAAACTTCCTCACCGGAGTTCCATTCGTCACCAACTGTGTCTGGATGATACTTTACTTCAGCAAATGCTGGCATGTGCAAGATAGAGTAGTCGGAATCATTCCACGTAAAGGTGGCAGTTGTTCCTCTTGCAGCAGAACTTGCTATGTACATATTTGTTGTTAATCCTTCATCCCAGTTAACGAAAGTACCTGTGTTAGCACCTGTCTCAGTGAATGTGACGGCTTGTGATGCAGTGTTAAGATTTGCTGTACCACATTTTCCGCCAGCTACACCACTAGTACAGCTTACTAATTGTGTATCTGCGTTATCCTGGAATGCAACTACATTGGTACCAGTTCCTTGTGTATCCATGTTGATTGCCATTGTACTATCTGACTGACCCCACTTGCCTGACATTGCGTCACCATCGTTGGCCACGTCGAGATTAGTATTGGCTGTTGAACCTGCAACTACTGCGCCGTTTTCATCAAACGATTGATAGTTTGCAGTTTGGTTATCTGGGTTTGAGCCAAAGGTCCAAGAGTCTTCGTCAGTTGGATCAATGTTCAATTCCCAATCATGGATAGTTATACCGATTTCATGTAAGAGTCCATATGTTTGTGATGACCTATCAAATACTGCAGTTCCGTCTGGTTCTGCATATGTGAGGGTTACTGTTTCATCAGCACCGCCAGTTTCATAGGTAAATACATGGTTCATATCGACTGTAAAGTCATAGGTTTGTATCAAAGGCCAGCAGTTTGGACACAAGTTAATGTTTCCATAGTTTGCTGTTGTTGTACCGTTAGATAACTCACGTGGTTCACGAACTACACCGTTTAATCGGTTGTCAGTTCCGTTAACACCGTCAGCTCCAGCACCTGCTCTCATTCCCTCTGCGCTTGTTGCACAGTTGGTAATGGAATCAGTTGTTGCAGCTGTGGCACTACCTTGTGCGCCGATTCCCTCTGAACCATCAGAATGTTCGGTTAGTGAATAACCTGAAGCGGTTGTGTCACCATCACTATATGTTCCCTGGAGTTCTTTATTAGCGGTTCCGCTAGGATTACCACCCCATTGGTTAATAGTTCCGTTCATGATGTATGGTAACCATACACCTTGAGATTCTGTTGCACGTAATGTACCAGTACTGTTATCTCCACCTTGTTTGTAATACAAATCAGTTTGTGGACCACATATCTTACCAAAGTCAGCACCGATTCCACCTGCACTTAAGTCAGATTTATCGAAGGAAACGGATCCACTTGAGTAAATGTAGTCTATTTGACTTGAGTATACAGCGTCAGCGACGTAAGCGTACCAAGAGCCATCAACACCTTGAGCCATAATTACTTTTTTGCCGTCGATGGTTACATCTGGCATACCGTAATTGGTATCAAGTTCAGAGATAGCTGGGTCACTTACGACAATTTCTACGACCTGACCGCCGCTAAACATGTTGTCGTTATGTGCGCCTCCTTCTACGGAGACCCACAAGAATTGGTTAGCTGCCTCTGCCTCTGGGGTTACCATTGGCAAAGCCATTGCAGCTGTCCAAGTTAGCATAATAGTCATTAAGGTTAGACTAGTTATTTTTCGTCCTAATTCTTTGTTCATGTTATTAGCAATTTTTGCAAATTTTAGTATAAAAGCCTAATGGACGAATTGTTCAGTTTTTCAGTAAACTTTATGATCTTTACAATTCCTAGCTGATCTTTGTAAAATTTTTAGATCGCATATTGAAATTTTTACATTTTTAGACCTAAAGATGCTCATTTTCCGTGCCTATGCATGAATAGATTTCGTGCCTAAAAGTCCTTTATATAGTGAAATAGCGTCTTTTTCGTCATTTGTGCCTACAACCACGGCTGAGCCACTCTTCATGAAGCTGATTGAGAGGTCATTTGTTCGCATGGAAATTCCCAAGTCCCCCTGATTTTCGACTGAAAAACCCTTTTCCTTAGCAATGGCAGTTATGTCATCTACATCAAGATGAACTTGATATGTTGGTGTAATTGAAAAAGTCCTTTTCCCCATGTTTCTACCACATAACTCTTCCAGGATCAATTCCTCTTTTGGAGCATCGTGTTTTTTTCCAGAACCACAAACAGAACATTCTTCTTGTCTAAATGTTCGAACAGATTCAAATGCAAGATTTTCTAGATCAATACTTAGAAATTTTTCAGAAGACTTTGGTGTTTTTCCAATCAAAACATCAACAGCTTCATGAACTTGTATGCCACCAATAACAGAAAGAATTGATGGGTGTACACCTTCTATACTACAAGTTGGCATTGCATCTTCATCTAATGCGGGAAACATACAATGATAACAAGCAGTCTTCTTTGGTAGAACTGTAAAAAGTTGTCCAGTAACACCAACCGCAGCTCCAGTAACAAACGGAATATTTTTTTCGATGCAAGCTTTGTTTAAAGAGTAACGTGCATTGACACTGTCAAGTGCATCAATGACAACATCACATCCTTCAACAACATCAAGTGCAGTGTAATCATTTACGGAAACAGGAAACGCTTCAATGTCAACAAGCGGATTTATTTTTTTTAGTTTCTTTGCAGCAACTTCTACTTTAACTTGACCAACATCATCTTCGTCATACATTGTTTGTCTATGCAAGTTTGAAAGTTCAATTACATCTCTATCAACAATGCGAAGTTTACCAATACCCATTGCAGCTAAACGTGTCGTAATTGGATTACCAAGTCCACCAACACCAACAACACAAACTGTTGCATTCTTTAATTTTAATTGTCCATCATAACCAATCTGTTCTAACATAACTTGTCTAGAAAATCTATCAAGTTCTTTTTCAGAAAGATCAGAACCACCAGCAACTGCAGGAAGAATGTAAACTTCATCACCATCGTTAAGTTTTGTTTCAATACCATCAGTAAATGCAGAATTTTTTCCGTTGATGTAAATGTTAATCAACGAACGTGGTGTGCCGTCAGCTTCAAGTACTTTTCTTTTAAAATCATCACCCATCAAGTTAGAAATTTTTTCAAATGAATCTTTTAGTGTTGTAACATCAAGATCAGTTTTTTTTTCACCGTTACCAGCATTAAGTACAGATGGAATTGTAAAAATAATTTTTGCCATTTGGAATCACCTAATCACTGCTGAAATTTTTGCCACATCAGCTTGCATTACTTGTGGCTTTGTAAGTACGCTCATTATCGAGTCTGTAGCCTTGAGACCGTTACCAGTTACGTAACAAATTGTAGTTTCATTCTTGTCAATCTTTCCATCTTCAACCATTTTCTTTAAAACTGAAACAGAAACACCGCCAGCAGGTTCTGTAAAAATTCCTTCTGTCTTTGCTAAAAGTAATATTGCATCAAGAATTTCTTTGTCATTTGTTTCTTCTGCAATTCCATTGTATTGTTTTAATCTTTTAAGAACATAACGTCCATCACCAGGATCACCAATAGCTAAACTCTTTGCAACAGTTTCTGGTTGTTGAACTGGAATAACTTTGTCAGTATTTTTCTTAAATGCATCAACAATTGGTGCACAACCATGTGGTTGTGCAGAATGAATATGCATTGGTGAAAGATTATCTAGTAATGATACACTTTGTAATTCTTCAAATCCTTTACAAATAGCATTTAACATTGCACCACTTCCTGTTGGTACAATAAGATGACTTGGTACATTCCAGTTTAACTGCTCAGCAACTTCGTATGCAAGTGTTTTTGAACCTTCGACATAATATGATCGCATGTTAATGTTAACAACACCTACACCCTTACTGTCACCTATCTGTGCAGCAATCCTGTTTGCATCATCGTATGTACCATCAACTGATATGTATTCAGCTCCGTATGACAATGCTTGTGCGATCTTGGCTGTCTCAATGTCACTAGGTGCAAATATGTAACATGGCATGTTTGCCTTTGCTGCGTGTGCTGCCGTAGCTGAAGCCAGGTTACCAGTGGAAGCACAACCTACTGATTTTAAACCAAATTCTTTAGCCTTTGATATTGCAACACCTGCGGGTCTATCTTTGAATGAAAATGTTGGGTTAACTGAATCGTTTTTTATGTAAAGATTGTTTAAACCAAGTTTCTTTCCTAGTTTTTCCGCCTTGACTAGCGGTGTCATTCCTGCATCAATGCTAATTATGTTATTCCTATCTTCTATTGGTAACAGCTCAAAGTAACGCCAGTATGTATTCTCTCTATCTGAAAAAAGATCTTTAGTAATTGATGGAAACTCGTATTTTACATCTAGTGGACCAAAACAATCATCACAAATATACTTGAAAGTAGGATCATACTCTTTCTTACATTCTCTACACTGAAGATGTGTTTTTGCCATGTTATATTTCGCCAGATATCCACTCTTAAAATATCCTAATATGAAGTTAAGTAATACTTAATTTTCATATGACCATATTTAGCAAGATCTGGTTTTTTTTTGAGAAAATAAAATAAATTTTTCCTTGGTAACGTTTTTTAGAAGATCTTTACAAGTTTGGAAAGTGAACCAAAATACTATGATCGCAATTATAGTTGGTTCAGCAATAGTCATAGGAGCAACTGCATGGACAGTTAATGAAACAATACCAAAAGTATCAACACCAGATGAATACTACGAATCTATAATGACTGGAGAAACATCAGTGTCACGTGTTGTTTATCCAGACGATCCACAAATTTCTGGTTCATTACAAATTAACAAAGACAAGTATCTTCTTGGTGAAAACATCTACTTGATAATGAATCATCAATCTATAATGGAAATTGGTAAACTAGTTGTTTACACACCAAATGGTGAGCCATACTTCATTTATGACTTTGATGCACAAGTAAAACCATCATGGAAAACTTACTTTTCACCTGACATATCACTAAGTAAAGGAATGTGTAGTTATGATAAGATAGTTGGTGAATGGACAATTGCCATGGGATACAAAGGCGATATGAATGACATCATGTATGAACCAATAAAATTTACTCTACTTGATGTTGTTCTACCAAATGAAGAATACAAATTTTTTCATATGACTGTGGATTATGAGGGCAGAGACGTTAAAGGTCTTGCAAAAAATGTTTGTCTTATGGATGAATCAATTGATATTAAACCACTTATTGAAGAACGTCTAAAAGAACAAACACCCTAATATCTAACTTCAATACCATTTTGTTTTAGAAGATCTTTTACTCGATTTACAGAGTGAGTCTCATAATGAAATATTGATGCAGCTAATGCTGCACTTACTCCAGTATTTTTAAAAATATCTATCATATGTTCTGGTTTTCCACAACCGCCAGATGCAATAACAGGAATTCCTACTTTGTTTACAATTTCATTTGTGAGCAAAGTATCATATCCATTTTTTGTACCATCTTTGTCAATGCTTGTAAGTAAAATTTCACCAGCTCCACTCTTTTCAACTTTTTGTGCCCATTCAACTGCATCTAGATCAGTTCCTTTTTTTCCACCATAGATGAAAACTTCAAACCAAAATTTTTTTCCATATTTTAAAAAAATATTTTTTCCTTTCTCTACATTATAATTTCTTTTAGCATCAATTGCTACAACAATACATTGGCGACCAAAAAGTTCCATTAGTTCTGTCACGACATCTGGATTTTTTACTGCGCCAGTATTGATAGCGACTTTGTCAGCACCAGTAAGTAAGATATC
>Ga0310344_10002268_pt1 | contig 14481 bp, 13 predicted proteins | sample HC15DNA20200_MG_FD_203801 | JGI IMG/M metagenome (GOLD analysis project Ga0310344, IMG submission 203801) | Marine microbial communities from station ALOHA, North Pacific Subtropical Gyre - HC15-DNA-20-200_MG | ecosystem: Environmental > Aquatic > Marine > Oceanic | place: Pacific Ocean: North... | reverse complement strand
CCGCAAGGGCAGGTCCGGAGACGCGGAGAGGGTCGTGGCTTTGCCATACCGATTATCTCGGAGCCTCGATATTCGCGGGCGCACCGCGCCCCATCGAGGTCCCCAGGAGACTTGGCCGACCGGGTTCAGCCCGGTCGGCCCGGTCGGCCCGTGCAATGACGGCAGTGCTCATATTCCATTGGCCCCATGCACGACGCGTAATACGATACCTGAAACGCCGAGGACTCTTTCCCGAACATGTCCGATCTCTATGTTCATCATCGCGCGATGGCCGCACCATTGGCGTGGGCTTCGCTCGCCGAGCAGCTCGTCGAGCGCCGCGAGTGTCTCGAAAGCTATGGTATTCGCTTATACGGCGTCTGGCGAAGCCAGATCGGCCGGCCCCGTGATGAGCTGAATGTCCTGACCGTCGTGGAGTCGCCCGATGCCGCCCAAGCGGTGTCGGAGGTGCTCCGGGCGAGTGGTGCGCTCCGGGCGCTCGAGCATCAGACGATGCGTCCGACACTCCGGCCAGCCGACGGAACGCCCCCCACGCGGCAAGGCAACTACGCTTGGCGCTTCTTCGAGACGCCGCCCGAGAATTGGGAGACGTTCCTCAATCTGTGCATCGAAGCATGGCCGGGTTTCGAGGACGCGTATGATTCCCAGATCATCGGCTTGTGGCGCTTGGAGCCAGCGTCGAACGCCGATTCTTACGGAAACATTCGGAGCTTATTGATGACCCGGCGACCGGACCTTGCGATGTGGGAACGATCGAAGCTGCCACAAGGCGAAGCCGAGGCTGAGGTCCGCGCCAAGTTGAGTCGACGTTACGACCTCTGTGACTCCACTGAGGTGCACACCAGCACCCTACTCACGGCGGTTGATGCAGAGGATACGGCTCGATGGACCTAGCCGACGCCCCCGCGAGCGATCGCCTGGCCGCGCTGCTCGCCGGGTTGCGCTCGCAAAATCGTCAGCAAAGCGGTCTGGCTGCGGATCTGGTACCCCCCGACATCCCGTCTGCGTACCGGATTGCGGGTGCGGTTTCCCGTCGGCTTGGGTGGGCGATCGGCGGTTGGAAGATCGCAGCGTTCAAGCCGGAGATGCAACGACGGCTCCGTGCCGGTGCGCCCATCTACGGCCCGGTTTACGAGCAACACATCGTGTCCTCGGGTGCGCTTCTTGCCGGCCGCCCTCTGCTCCATCCCTTGGTGGAAGTCGAACTCATCGCCGTGCTTCGTTCCGATCTCCCTCCGCGGCAGGAACCCTACGCGAGCGAGGAAGTCGAGTGTGCAGTTGAGTCCCTTCGTCCGGGGCTGGAGATTGCCGAGTGCCGATTCAGCCACGACGAACGGTTTCCCCCGCTGACCGCTATTCTGGCTGACGGCAGTGGCTCCGGAACCCTCGTGCTCGGAGAGCCTATCGACGATTGGCGGTCGCGGGATTTTGCCGGAGATGAGGCACAGCTGGTGGTCAACGGCGCGGTGCGCCGCAACGGAAGCATCCACGATGCGATCGAGCATCCAGTGGCCCCACTCACCTGGCTCGCCAATGCGCTCTCGCGCACGGGGGTGGGCTTGGCCGCCGGCACGTGCGTCAGCACGGGTACCTTGACCGGGATGTACTTGGCGCGCCCGGGGGACGTCTTGATCGGGCATCTTGGTCGGTTGGGAGAGGTACGCGCCGTTATCGGAGAATAACGCCGGCATTGCATGTGCCGGAGAGTCCGCCGGCCCCGGGCGGCCCGGGGCCGCCTAAAACGGCCGTGAAGTCGCGTGCAGCAGCGCAAAGCAAGAAGCCGTGCCCGACTGGCGCAACCCCATCAGGTTGCGGTGCGCACCGCTTTGGGAACCGTGCGCAATCACAACGCGCGTGAGCCTAGGTGCCGGTGAACTTCGGAGCGCGCCGCTCGGCCATCGCTTCGACCCCTTCCGACCAGTCATTGGTCAGACGCAGGCGGTTTTGCTCCAGGAGCTCATGGTCGGTTGCCTTGCGCACTTGCTCGGCCAGGTCCCCGCGCAGCGTCGCCCGTGTGGCAGTAACCGCGAGCGGGGCGGAGAGTGCGATTTCCGCTGCGAAGGCAATGGCACCGCTGCGTATCTCTGTTAACGGAACCAGATGGTCTGCGAGCCCGATCTCCACTGCCTCGTCGCCCTTCACCCGGCGACCGGTGTAGAAGAGCTCCGCGGCTTTGTTATGGCCGACCAGTCGGGGCAAGGTATGCGTGAGGCCGAATCCCGGGTGAAAGCCCAGGCGCGTGAAGTTGGCGCTAAAGCGTCCCTCGGGGCATGTCACGCGAAAGTCGGCGGAAACGGCGAGTCCCAGGCCACCGCCGATCGCCGCGCCTTGGATCGCGGCCACCACCGGCGTCTTCGCCTCGAAGATGCGAACCGCGTACTGGTAGAGGTGCCCGGAGATCTCCCCGCCGGTGCTCTCCTCCGCGCCGGTCGTGTCTTCGTCGCTCTTCCCGAAGTTGGCCCCCGCGCAGAAGTTCTTACCTTGGGCGGCGAGCACGATCGCGCGGCAATCGGGGTTTTCATCCAGCGCCTCATATGCGTCGGCGATCTGATTGATGAGGGAGATGTCGAAGAAGTTGTGGGGAGGGCGCTGGATTTCCACTACCGCGACGAAATTGTCCTCGAAAGTCACCTCGATGTCTTTGAACTTTTCGATCGTGCTCATTGTCTCTCTACGTCCTTTGTGAGTCGGTGTTTCTGACCACCCGGGGTAACCCCTCGCGGCGTGAATAGCCCGGTAGCGTAACAGAACGGTTCAGCTTGTCGCTGCTTCAGCGGCGAGGGCGATTGCCCCGGAGGTTACCCGAATGGCGTCCTCCAACGGCGGCGCATAGGAGATGGGTACTCGGGGTGACCCGAGGCGGACAACGGGGTGCTTTAAGCTCGAGAAGCACGCACTGCCGATGGTCGCCGCAACCTCGGCGCCGAAGCCGCCGACGGTTACCGCCTCGTGGGCGATGATCAACCGCCCCGTCTTCTCTACCGAGGCACAGACCGCCTCGGTGTCCCATGGCCATAGCGTGCGAAGATCAATGACCTCGGCGCTGATCCCTTTGGCCTCGAGTTCGGCCGCCGCTTCCTCGCAGACCGCTACGGTTGCCGACCAGCTGACTAACGTCACATCGGACCCTTCGCGTGCGATCCGCGCCTTGCCGAACGGTAAGAGCGTCTCTTCGTCCGGCACCTCCCCTTGGAGTGTCCACAGCCCCTTGTGCTCCATATAGACCACGGGATCGTCGGCTCGGATCGCGCTCTTCAGTAATCCTTTATTGTCCGCTGGCGTCGACGGGACCGCGACCACGAGCCCGGGAATATGGGTGTACCACGCCTCGAGTGATTGCGAGTGTTGTGCTGCGGAGGAGCGCCACATGCCCATCGGCTCGCGAATGACCATCGGAACCCGGGTTTGTCCGCCGAACATATAGCGGGCCTTGGCAGCTTGGTTGACGAGCTCGTCGACCGCGCAGAGCGCGAAATCGGAAAAGCGCATCTCGACGATAGGTCGGGTACCCATCATCGCCGCACCGACCGCCGCCCCCATAATCGACGCCTCCGAGATCGGTGTGTCGCAAATGCGTTCGGGGCCGAAGCACTCCGAGAGACCGGCGTACTGACCGAATACTCCGCCTCGGCCGAGGTCTTCGCCGAGTGCCCAAACCATGGGATCGCGGCGCATTTCTTCTTCGATGGCCTCCCGGGCGGCTTGCGCGTACGTCTTGATGCTCATGCGCTCACCGCTCCGATGTCCTGCACGTCCCGAAAGGCTTCCGCGACGTCGGGCCAGGGTGCCTCGCGGGCATGGGTGGTGACTTCCTCGATTTCGTGGTGTGCCTCCGCTGCGATGTCGTCGAGGGTACTTTGCGCCACCCCCGCTTCGATCAGCAGGCTCCGGCAGCGGGCGATCGGGTCATCGGCCCATCGGGCCTCGACTTCTTCGTTTGTCCGGTAGGTCGCGGGATCGGCCGAGGTATGGCCCGCGAGGCGGTAGGTCTTTGCGAGCAGGAAGCGCGGCTCACATTGGCGTACTGCCGGTAGCCATTCTCGAATCAGTGCGTCGACTGCGACGATGTCGTTGCCGTCGATCTCCGCTGCGGTGAGCCCGAGTGCTTCTGCCCGCGCCTTCGGGCCGGGACCGGCGGTGTGCGCGCTGGTGCGGGTCGTGGAGGCGAAGCCGTTGTCTTCGCACACGAACAGCACCGGTAGCTCATAGGTGCCCGCCCAGTTCAGCCCTTCGAGAAACGGCCCTCGATTGACGGCGCCGTCACCGAAGATGCAGACCACTGCGCGCATCTCCCGTTTGAGTTTGATGCCGTGAGCGGCGCCGGCTGCGATGAGGATGTTGGCGCCGACGACGCCGTTGGCTCCCAGCATGCCGACGTTGAAATCGGCTATGTGCATCGAGCCACCCTTACCGCCGCAGTTGCCCCCTGCCCGTCCGAAGAGCTCGCACATCATTGCCTCGGGCGCCGCGCCCTTTGCGAGGGTATGCCCGTGCCCACGGTGGGTTGAGAGCAGAATGTCGCTCACCTCGAGGTTGCCGCACACCCCACTTGCGATCGCTTCTTGACCAATCGAGGGGTGGATCGCACCTTTGACCAGGCCGTCTGCGGAAGCCTGGATGGCGGATTGCTCGAATGCTCGGATTCGGCACATCGTTCGGTAGTGCGCAACAAAGCGCGGTTGGTCGACGTTCGTGAGGTGCGCGCCGGACATGGCTGAGTCTCCATGGTAGGTCGCATGATTCTACACGGGGGAACCTATCGCGCATCCGGCGAAGGTCCGGCGAAGGTCCGGCGAAATGGGCCGCGGAGCGCGAAAGTGTTTTATGGTTATGCAGAACGTATTGGGACAGTGAGAGGTTTGAAACGCGATGGCTGGACGACTGGAGGGGAAAACCACGCTGGTTACCGCAGCGGGTCAAGGCATTGGCCGCGCGACCGCACGGGCCTTTGCTGCAGAAGGAGCGCGCGTTACCGCAACGGACATCAACCGCGATGCGCTTGCCTCGCTTGCCTCGGAAAGCCCGGGCATAGAGACCCGCGTGCTCGATGTCACGAGCACCGACGCCATCGGTCAGCTCGCCGAGGCGTTGCCTGCGCCCGACGTGCTCTTCAACTGTGCAGGCTTCGTGCACCACGGCACGATTCTAGAGTGCAGCGAGGACGACTGGACGTTTTCGATGGAGCTCAATGTTCGCTCGATGTACCGGATGATTCGGGCGTTCTTGCCGGGAATGATCGAACAGGGGGGCGGTTCCATCATCAATATGTCTTCGGTGTCATCCTCCGTGAAAGGCATCCCGTTTCGCTTCGTGTACGGGACGACCAAGGCGGCGGTGATCGGCTTGACCAAATCGGTTGCGGCCGATTTCATCCGGGACGGCATACGCTGCAACTGCATCTGTCCCGGCACCGTGCAGTCGCCCTCGCTCGATGATCGAATCAACGCGTTCGACGATCCGGTGCAAGCGAGACAGGATTTCATCGCCCGCCAGCCGCTCGGACGGTTGGGTACAGTGGAGGAGATTGCCGCGCTCGCGACCCATCTGGCCTCGGACGAGTCGGCCTATACCACCGGCACCGCGATGGTGATCGACGGCGGTATCACGTTGTAGCGCCGCCCCCGGGGAGTTGGTGCTTCACGTCGGTGTCGCGGGCGAGTGCATTGGCGCCCGCCAGAGACATCGATGCGGCAACGGTCACTCGCTGGTACGAATCGTTGTATCGGGGCGTGTGCGTACCTCCGGTAGCAACTCGGTGCCGAGCCCGGGTCCTTCCGGTGGATAGACATGCCCGTCCTCGATTCTCGGGACCTGCGTGACGAGCTCGAGGTACCAGCCGGTATAGAACGCGCGCACGGATTCTTGAATGAGCACGTTCGGAACGCTCATCGAAACGTGTACGCAAGCCATGAAGGCCACGGGTCCGGTGCAGTCGTGCGGCGCGATCGGCCGATGGTAGGCGTCGGCGAGCGCGGCGATCTTGCGCGCCTCCGTGAAGCCACCGCACCAGACGATATCGGGCATGATGATGCTGGCGGCACCGGTTTCCAGGAGTGCCCGGAAATCCATGCGGCTTCCCAACGTCTCGCTCACGGTGACCGGGACGCGCGTTTTTGCCGCGAAATCCGCAATGGCCGGCAAGCTGTCCGGCCGAAGCGGATCCTCATACCAGAAGGGGTCGAACTCTTCGAGCGCCTCGGCGATGGTGAGTGCAGCGGGAAAGCGCCACAAGTTGTGAAGCTCCACCATGATGTCCATCTTGTCGCCCACTGCCTTGCGGATCTTGGCGAATGGCTCGATGGCTTTCTTGAGCGTCTCGCGCGAGATGTAGTAGCCGTCGCTTTCGATCGCGGCATAGTCGAGCGGCCAAATTTTCATTCCCGTAATGCCTTGCTCCAGGAGGCTCAAGGCGAGCTCGTCCGCACGGTGCAGGAAGGCGTCGAGGTCTTCATAGGGCCCCTCCGCTTCCCCCTCTACGCCCCAGTTGTCGGTTCCCCAGTCCGGCTCGCTGCGCACGTACCGGTAGCCGGCGCACGTGTTGTACGTCCGGACGCGATCCCGTGTAAGCCCGCCAAGCAGCTGGTAAACCGGCTGATTTGTTGTTTTCCCGAAGATATCCCACAACGCGAGGTCGATTGCGGAGCGACCACGTGCCTCCGCGCCGGTGCCGGCAAAGCCGACGTACGGCGTGATGTCCTTGTTCAAGCGCTCGATCGCCAGAGGATCGCGGCCAAGCAACGTCGGCGCAGCTGTCTCGTGAACGAAGGATTCCACCGCAGCCGCACCGAAGAAGGTCTCTCCGAGGCCTACGATGCCTTCGTCGGTATGCACTTGCACCCAGAGCATGTTGGGAAACTCGGCTACCCGGAGCGTTTCGAGCTTCGTAATTTTCATGCGGACTCCTACTTGCGGTCAGCAGTGAAAGGGCAATGAGAATCGCAATTCGAAGTCTCCGCCGCCCTTAAGCGGGCCGATCGCCCTTGGCAACCGGTGCGGTGCGACTATCGACGCCAGGCAGCATCTTCGCGGGATCACGGGTCACTACCACGTCTATTACGGTTGGCACCTTGCGGTTGGCCATGCCGGCGGTGAAGGCGGCCCCGAGATCCGCCGGGTCTTCCACTCGGATCCCTTGGCAACCGAGAGCTTGTGCTACGTCGGCGTAGTTCGTCTCGCTCAGCTCACTGGATTGGTATCGGGCGCCGAACATGTTGTGCTGCAGGGCTTTCACGTAGCCCGATGCGGCGTTGTTGACGATGGCCAGCGTAAGCCCCAGCTCCAGGCGTCGTGCCGTCTCGAGTTCGCCGAGCACCATATTGAACCCACCGTCTCCGGTGATGCCGACCACCGGGGCCTCACCGGCCGCGAGCTGGGCGCCCATGGTTCCGGGTAGCCCGTAGCCGATGGATGCGAAGCCGCGATTGGCGATGTAGCAACGCCCCGCCCTCGGTGCGTTGAATAGCAGCCCGGTCCAGTGTGCGGCGAAGCCGCCGTCTACCACCAAGACGGCTTCTTGCGGAAGAACGAGCTGAAGCTCACGGATTAACCGCGCCATGCTGATGGGGCGTTCATCGGAGGTGTAACGCGCCTCCGCCTCCACGCGCCATGCGTTCATCCGCTGCTCGACCTCTTCGAGATAAGGTGCGCGCTGCGCCCGCAGCGGCTCCCCTTCGTTCCGGAACTCGGCGCGGAGATCGGTGAGACCCTCGGCGGCATCGCCCCACAGCGCGACTTTTGGCTGGGTCGTACGCCCGATCTCCTCCGCGACGATGTCGAGGTGAATCAGCGGCGCGCCCGGCAGCGGAAGCACGTAGCGCTTGGTCGCGATCTCTCCCATCTTACAGCCCACGGCGAGAATGCAGTCCGAGCTCTCGATGAGCTCATTGGCAATTCGCGACCAACGACCGAAAAGCCCGACGCTCAATGGGTGCTCGCAGGGAATAGCCCCTTTGCCGCTCAGCGTCTGCGCCACGGGGATCCCGAGGTCCTCGGCAAGCCCGAGCAATGGCTCGTAGGCACCCGAGAGATGGACGCCGCCGCCCGCGAGGATGATCGGCCGCTCGGCGCTGCGCAGAAGCGCAGCCGCCTCCACCAGCGCGTCCCGGCCGGGACGCGCTCGCAATGACGGCGCGGACAGGGTGGTCGGATCGGCGTAGAGGGCGTCCCTCGGATAGTCGAACTCGGTGTGCGCAATGTCTTCGGGAACGTCGAGAATGACTGGCCCGGGCCGACCCGACGTTGCCACCCGGTACGCGCGGCGCACGAGCTCTGGTACCCGAAGCCCGGCCTCGACTCGAATGAGCGCTTTTGCCGCTGGGGCCAAAATGTCCACTTGTCGGGCTTCCTGGGTCATGTTCTTCCAGGAGTGGTCGCGGTTGCTGTCCCCGACAATGACCACGAGCGGCACGCCGGCATTGAGTGACTCGACGAGTCCGGTAACCAGATTCGTGGCCCCCGGTCCGAGGGTCGCATCGCACACGCCGGGCTTTCCGCTCACCCGGGCCCAGGCATCGGCTGCGAAGATCCCGCAACGCTCGTCGTTGATCAACGTATGCACGAGGCCTAGCTCTCGCACGGCATCGTAGAAGGGCAAGAGCTGAAAGCCGCCCATCCCGTACATGGGGCCCACTTCGTGAAGCTTCAGCATTTGTGCAAGCGCCCGTCCACCCGTCATGCGTACGGTCGGGTCATTGGTCGTCGAAGTAGATGACATCCGTCGGGTCCTGTTTTTGTAATGAGTCCGTTGCCTGGTGCGGGCGTCTGTCTAGCCGGCCAGTTTCGCTGCGAAGTCCGGCACCCGATCGCCGGGCGTGAGTCCGAGCGCGGCGGCCACTGCGTTCACGTGCGAGATGACGCCGTCGTCCCACGCCGAGCGTGCGTCGCCGATCTGGGCGCTGTCCGCTCCCACCGTGACGGCGGGAACACCTTGGGCATCGAGGATGGCGAGGCGGGCAATGCCAGCCTCGTCGATGCCGACGCCAGCGTCGTTGAATACCGCCCCGCGCGGGGTAGTCACCAGACCGTAGCTCGGCCGGCCGGCGAGCGCACCGCCGTGCGATCCGGTGACGATCAGCGCGTCGGCATCCTCGCTGGTCACGAGAGACGCGGAATCGCACCCGAGTACCGTCAAAGGTTGCGACGCGAGGACGACGCGCGCCTCTTCATAGCTCGGGACGTCTCCGCTGTAAGCCCGAGCGCCGTACATGGCCCGAGCAGCCTCGAGACACGATTGCCCCGGCGTACAGCCTAACTTCGCGGCAGGTGCGTTCACCTCGGAGAGCAGGCCGCGACGGAGCATGTCTTGCCCGTCGCCAATCTTCGCCGAAGTGTGGGCGACCGTCGCTGCCGGTACACCGAGGGGTTCTAAGTACCGCAATGCCCCGGTGCCCGCGGCATCTTTGCCCCCGCTCGCGTCGTTCAGCACGACGCCGCACAAGCCGGCAAGGGCAGTCAGGTAGCCGCAGTAGCGTCCGCCATGGGAACCCGCCACCAGCACGGTGCCGCGGAATTCCGGCCCGAGCTTCGTAATGCTGTCGGCGACGCGCAAGCCGGAGTCGATATCGTTATGCTGGCCGTCCTTGCCCATAGGTTGAATCCCGGAGAGCGCGCGTGCAGAAGGTCGTAATTGTAACAGGCTCGAGTCGAGGGATTGGGGCGGCCGTAGCGCGCCAGGCGGCGCGTGAAGGCTACGCGGTGTGCGTGAACTACGCGACAAGCGAGGCGCGAGCGAGCGCTGTCGTCGGAGAAATCGTGAGCGGCGGAGGCCGGGCGGTCGCAGTTCAGGCCGATGTCGGCATCGAAGCGGACGTCGTCCGGTTGTTCGATACCACCGAGCGGGAGCTCGGCGCTCCCGACGTACTCGTGAATAACGCGGCGACGACGGGCAGACGTTGCTTGATCGAGGAGGTCGATCTCGAGATGCTCAAGACGGTGTTTCGGGTGAATATCGGCGGTTATTTCCTATGCGCACGCGAGGCGATCAAGCGCATGTCCACGAAGTACGGCGGCCGCGGCGGCGTGGTGGTCAACGTTTCGTCGGTGGCGGCGTTGCTGAGCAACGCGTTCGACTGGGTGCACTACGGAGCGAGTAAGGGAGCGATCGATACATTTACCCGCGGCCTTGCTCTCGAGGGGGCCGAGCACGGCATACGATGCAATGCGGTCCGCCCTGGGATGACCGAAACCGACATCAATCCGACGGACCGTCTCGAGTCAATTGCTCCTACGATCCCACTGAAGCGGGTGGCGCAGCCTGAGGAGATTGCGGAGGCGGTGTTGTGGCTCATGAGTGAAAAGGCAGCCTATTGCACCGGCACGATCATCAACGTTTCCGGCGGGCGGATGTAGTGTGGCGACCACATTCCTGCGTTGGCGCGAGCTTGAAATTCGCCGCCCGCGATCTTATTTGTAGGACGTGGACGAGAAACTGATCGCGCAAGTGCTGGTCCCGACCGCGTCCCAGGAAAGCTACGTGCGTCGGGGCTTCGGCCGGAAAATCCGTGGCGTCATCGGTAAGGTGCCCTTCGCTTCGGATGCGGTTGCTGCTTACCTGGCGGCGGTCGATCCCCATACCCCCGCTCGTGTCAAAGGCGTTCTCTTTGCCGCGCTCGCGTACTTTTTGCTGCCGGTTGACCTGATCCCCGACTTCCTGCTGGGGCTTGGATTCACCGATGATGCGACGGTGCTCTTTGCGGCGGTTCAAGTATTGTCCCCGCATATCAACGAGCAGCACCGCTCGCAGGCCCGTGTGTTCCTTAGCCAACCGCACGCTGACCTGCCTCGCTGAACTCGCCTCCTGTGGGCGTGACAACTGTCTCGGGGGCGGTACCGAGCGCGCATCTTCTCGCGGTTGCCCGCACAATGAAGCCTCTGGGAAGCGGAAAGCACAGGGAGTGAGCACAGTGGGCACCTACGATCCGAAGGCATTTCAAGCCCTTACCTTTCACGACGCGACCGAGCGGTTTCGGGATGGGAGCGACACGCCCCGCGATTACCTCGAACGGTGCCTTGCGACGATCGCGGAGAAGGAACCTACGGTGCAAGCGTACGCAGCCATGAACGAGGAAGGCGCACGCCAGGCGGCGGACGAAGCCACTGGGCGTTGGCGTGATGGCTGCCCGCGCTCGCCTATCGACGGCATGCCGGTCAGCATCAAGGACCTCCTCGAGACCAAGGATATGCCCACGCAGATGGGCTGTGCCGCGTATGAGGGAAACTTTCCCAAGCGTGACAATGCGGCGGTGTGGGCGTTGCGTGAAGCCGGCGCGGTCGTGTTCGGAAAGACCGTTACTGCGGAGATCGGCGGCGCCCATCCGGGCCCTACGACCAATCCGTTCGATGCGTCACGCACGCCCGGGGGGTCGTCGTCCGGATCGGCGGCCGCGGTTGCGTCGCGGATGGTGCCGGCAGCGATCGGATCGCAAGTGGGCGGTTCCATCATCCGCCCCGCGGGGTTCTGCGGCAACGTGGCGTTGAAGCCCACCCAAGGGGGGATCAATCGAGGTGAGCGGCAAGCGACGAGCATGTCCACCCACGGGCCGCACGCGGGATGTATCGAAGACATGTGGCACGTCGCAATCGAGATCGCGAAGCGGGCGGGCGGCGACCGCGGTTGCTTAGGCCTCTTCGGGCCGGATGCGCCCCCGGCCCCGGCGAAGCCTGCACGGCTGATCGTGCTGGAAACTCAAGGCTGGGAGCGGATCGACGCATCGACCCAAGCGGTGTTCAACGAGCTTGTCGGGCGTATCGAAGATTCCGGGATTGAAGTCCTGACGCGCTCGAATAACGGGCTCGTCGACGCCTTCGAGCGGACCATCGGCAATGCGCAAAACGTCGCGAGCGGGATTACCGGGTGGGAGAACCGCTGGAACACCCGGAATCTCGTCGACCAATATCCCACCGGCGTGAGCGAGCGGGCTAAGAGCGTGCTCGCTCGTGCTGAGGCAATGACGCCCGCGGACTACCGGGCATTGCTGATTGAGCGTCAGTCCGCGCAAGCAGCGCATGAGGCGATAGGTCACCTCGCCGAGGGGATGATCACGTTGGCTTGTCCTGGTGGCGCCCCCGTGTGGGCTGGTGACAAGCCCGGTGAGCCCCTCGCGCCGCGTCCCACTGGGGATGCGGTCTTCAACTATCCGAGCTCAATGCTGTTCGCGCCGGTCGTCACGGTGCCGCTCATGGCGCAAGGGGGGCTCCCCATCGGCTTACAGGTCATGGGTCAGCCACACACCGATGCGCAAGTCACCGCCCATGCCCGATGGCTGCTCGAGAACGTAGCGCCTGTCGCAGCGAGCTAGCGTAAAGGCGGCGTTCGTACGGTCACTGGAAGTCCAGTCACTGGAAGTCCGGCCACTAGAAGTCCGGCCAGCACCGCATGTGGTTGGCGCAGCGCGTGCTGGCCGGCTGCCGTCGAAACCACATGAAATAGGTGCGCCGCCCGTTTCGATGGCCGCGCACGACCGCGTCTGTCACACCGGAATCGAGCCTGTGACCGTCAGGCGGTGCATCAAGCGGCGCTGGGGCAGGTCGTAGTCCAGGATGGCCATGTGCTGGACCGTGCAATTGTCCCACATGACGACATCGCCCTGCCGCCATTGGTGGCGGTAGACGAACTCCGGCCGGACGACGTGATCCGATAGTGCGGTGACCAAGGCGGCGGCCCTATCTTCGGGCCAGCCCACGATGCCGGTGCAATCGTCGCGATTGACATACAGGCTTTTGCGTCCGGTCCGGGGGTGGGTTCGCACGAGCGGGTGCGTGACCGGGGGATAGCGAGCAACAGTCGCCGCATCAGGCGCCTCCGAGCGCTTACGCCCTCGGAAGTCGAAGATGCCTTCCAAGCCCGCCACTTCCCGTTGCATCTCGGCCGGAAGGGCCTCCCACGCTGCCGCGGCATTCGCGAAAGCGGTGTCGCCGAGCGTCAACCCGTGCAGTTCCGGAACCTCGAGCGCGTAGAGCATCGTCGCTCGCGGGGGCTTTTTCGAGTAGATCATGTCGCTGTGCCAGGCTTCACCGGCACGGCGCGACCCGATCGGTGTGCCGTTATCTGTGATGTTGGAGATCAGATAGATCTCTGGGTGTTCGGGCAAGCCATACTTCTCACTGTTGTAGTTGACCTCGATCTCGCCGAATCGGTGGGCGAATGAGAGCTGGGTGTCCGGTGTTAGAGTCTGGTCCCGGACGAGCAGTACGCCATGCGCGTCGAAGGCGGTTTCAATCTCGTCGACGACCGCCGTGTCCAGAGCGCCCGCTAGGTTGATGCCGGTGATCTCCACCCCGGCAGGTGCGTCCAAGGGTATTACGTTCATTTTTTGTTCCTTCCTGGCCGGGCCGCGAAGCACGGCGCTTGAGAGCCGTCGCCGCTGCCCGTAGTGTTGGGGAAGGTGATGTCGGCGGCAAGGGGCAAGCAGTGCGCGCAGCATATGACGTGATTGTGGTGGGGTTTGGCTTCGCCGGCGGTGCGGCCGCGGTAGCGGCGGCCGATCGTGGGGCTCGGGTGCTGTTGTTGGAGAAGATGCCCGATCCGGGCGGCATCTCGATTACTGCCGGAGGCGGTATGCGGGTTTGCGACGACTACGACGAGGCGTTCCGCTACGTTCAAGCTAGCAACGACGGGCGAACCCCTGACGAGAACATCGCACCCATCGTAAAGGGGATGGGATGGTTGCCCGCGTGGTTCGGAGAGCTCGCAGCGGAAGCGAACGCAGTGACAGAGGTCGTGCCTGCTTCAGGCAACTATCCTTTTCCCGGATACGACGCGTTGCAAATGTTGAACGTGGTCGAGATCCCGGGGTTCGATCCCGCGGCGGAGTACCCGCACGCGAAAGCGCTGACAGGTGGATCGCGGGCGGGTCGCGGCGGCGCCGCACCGAGCCCGACTGGTGGCGGTGTTGGCGTTTTCAAAGTCGTGCACGAAGCGGTGAAGCGCCGCTCCATCGATGTTTGCTTCGGCTCGGCCGCGCGGCGCGTACTGACCGACGCGACCGGTGTCACCGGTGTGCTCGTCGAGACTGACGGTGGCGGTACGCGTTCGGTCTCGGCCCAGGGCGGGGTCGTGCTGGCTTGCGGGGGTTTCGAAAGTTCACCCGAACTCAAGCGTCAGTTCTGGCAAATCGATCCGGTGCTCTCGAGCGCGTGCCGGGGCAATACCGGCGACGGGATCCGTATGGCCCAAGCGCTCGGCGCGGATCTTTGGCACATGTGGCACTTCCACGGAACTTACGGGTTCCGGCATCCCGGCCACCCGGACATTGGTATCCGCATGAAGCGCTTACCGGACTGGCGCCCGCCCGGTGCGGGGAGCTCCGGCGATGCAGAATCGCGGGCCGCCTCCATGGCGTGGATCCTGGTCGATCAGTCTGGGTCCCGATTCATGAACGAGTATGGGCCGTATGTGCAGGACACGGGCCATCGGCCGATGGAGCTCTTCGATCCCGCCGCCATGCGCTTCTCCCGGGTACCTTGCTGGGCCGTCTTCGATGA
>Ga0310344_10002266_pt1 | contig 14489 bp, 13 predicted proteins | sample HC15DNA20200_MG_FD_203801 | JGI IMG/M metagenome (GOLD analysis project Ga0310344, IMG submission 203801) | Marine microbial communities from station ALOHA, North Pacific Subtropical Gyre - HC15-DNA-20-200_MG | ecosystem: Environmental > Aquatic > Marine > Oceanic | place: Pacific Ocean: North... | reverse complement strand
TAGCGGCCCCTGCTTCAGCACAGGCAGCGGATGACCCCAAGCAGCCTTCGGTCGAGAATCCCCACATGCACTTCTGGGGGACAGACGATCTCTCTTCATGCTGGACTCACTTTGACAGCAACGACTCCGCTGGATCTGCAGAGGGAGGACATGGGGAGAAGACATTCAGTCAGGGCCAGCAAGTAGACGTCTCCTTCACTTGCCGTATTCAGGAGAACTTCAAGGATACAATGTACCTTAATCCCAATGGAACTATTGTTATTGAAATCGGATTAAGGATATACTCGGACGACTGCGCCGATGGTGACTCCAGCTGTAAAGAGTTGACGTTGACCCTGTACAAGGGAAACATGGAAGTCGCCGTAGAGACGTTCCCCTCTGTGGATAACAACTACAACGACGAGCAGTTGAGGTGGGAGATTCCAGTTAGCGGGAACATGACAACTTGGAACAAGAGCCAGGAAGAGCCAGCTTTGGGGGTGGAATACTCCAAGCCCGGAATAAATGACATCACCTGCATTATCTTAGATTGTACTGGAGAGTTCTGGTTCTACTACTCGAACAATGAAGATGGGATGAATGCGGAGGCAAACTTCCCTGTGATCAACATGACTGATGCAATCGTAGGTGAAGAATCCCCTGGTGAAGCGGGCGAAAGCGGAGGAGGGTTGCCAGGATTCGGATTGGTAGCCGGACTGGGTGCCATGGCTATGGCGGCCTTCGCATCTCAGTCAAGAAAGGATTGAACGGATATCTCTGGTCATCTGATTCCCATTTCTGAAGGATAAACTCAAACTGTTGTGCGCTCGTGGCCCTTCGATGGAAAGAAGGGTGGTGTGTGCATTCCTCGTAATCCTAATGTGCTCCTCTACGCTCTCTGCTCCATCGTCGGCACAGTCATCCAATTCAGGTCAACCGTCACCAATCGACAACATTCTGCACTTCTGGGGTAACGAGGACGCCTCAGACTGCTGGGAGAACTTCGACCCACAAGGAACGTCGGGTTCTGCCGAACAGGGATACGGGGAGGAAGTGGATGGCGGCGATGCAGAGAGGCTCGAGGTGAGCATATCTTGCCGGATGAAGTTCTCATTCGAGGAGAACGTATACCTCAACCCCACGGGGAAGATCGCAGTCGAGTTCGGACTCAGGCTGGATCACGCGGATGCCGAATCCGACGAGGACGAGGACCTGACTATCACCCTGATGAAGGGAAACGTGGAAATCGACCGCAGGTCTTTTCCCAACGTAGCTACTAACGAGGACGTGCAGCTGTCTTGGGAACTAGACGTCGGGGAGAACTCCACCTGGTGGAATAGGAGCGAAGGGGAGCCAAGCGTAAGGTTCGAGATTTCCAAGGTCGGGTGGGATGCATCTGGAACTCCTTGTAGTGGTCCGCTGCAGCTGCTCAAGTGTGGTGGCACATTCCGCCTATACTACTCTAACAACCAAGAGGGTTTGCGCTCACAGATACAATTCCCCATAGCCGACGCTCCGGAAGTGATCGAAGAGCCTGATTCGGGAAGTAAGAAGACGCCGGGATTCGGTTTCCTCGCAAGTTTGGCAGCAGTTTGCTTGGCCTTCACAGCTCATCGAAGGAGACATCAGACTCCTCCCCGCTATCCAGCTCCTTGATCCTGACCTTTCCTTTGCTCCACTCCTCGGGCATGACCATCACCAACCTTCCGGCACCAACCCTCTCAGCGTGCTTGAAGACCCATTTCATTCTCTTATCCTCCAATACCAGGTCGACGCTGTGCCCCTTGGAGCGCAGGGAGCTCGCGACTCGCATCGAAGCACCTCGTAACTCTGGGCCCATGCTGAACACCACGTCGGACACGGACGATGGGATATCAGGGACGAGTCCCTTTGAGCTCAGTAGCTCCATGACTACCATATCGCCAAAGCCGAATCCTGTAGCGGGCAAGTCCTTCCCACCAAGGGTTCCTATTAGCCTGTCATACCTTCCACCACCACATATGGCACGCAGTTCACCCGCCCTGTCATGGGCTTCGAACACCGGACCGGTGTAGTAGGCGAGGCCTCTGACTACAGAGGCGTCGAACTCTACCCAGTCTCCTATTCCATATGATTCGACTAGGGAGAAAAGTGAGGATAGTTCTCTGACAGATTCGCTGTCGGAGCCCAATGCTGACTCGAGATCCCGGAATTCGCTGATTCCAAGCACAGACTGGATAGTGGATATGGATTCGGATGCTATCCCTAATTCTGCCAGTTGGGCTTGGATGGCATCCTCCGGAAGCTTGACCATCTTGTCGACGATTATGCATGTCTTGGCGAACTCTTCCCCTTCGATTCCTAGTGAGCCCAAGACCTCCTCTAGCACCTTTCTACTGCTTACCTTGATTACGAGGTCATCCTCGGTCAGCCCAACGCTGCGGAAGAAGTGAGTTAGAGTCGATAGCAACTCAGCATCCGCCTCTATCCCTTCCGCTCCCCAGATATCCACGTTCCACTGATAGTGCTCCCTTCCCCTGCCTCTCTGAGTTCTCTCGTACCTCCAGCATTGGGGGATAGAATACCATTTGATGGGGAGCGGCAGAGCCCCGGATCTAGCCATAACCATCCTCGCTAGCGAAGGTGTCATCTCAGGACGTAGGGCCACTTTGCGCCCTCCCTTGTCCTCGAAGTTGTAGAGCTGTTTTGTTATCTCCTCTCCCGCCTTCCTAGTGTAGAGTTCCTCGGTCTCTAGTACAGGGGAGTCGTACTCCTCGAATCCATGCGCAAGGGCAGCGGAGTGGAACTTCTCGAAAAGCCAGTTCCTGGCCCTCATGTCCTCTGGGTAAAAGTCCCGGGTGCCTCGAACGCCCTTCGTCACGGCTTCGCCAAGAACGGGGTCACTTCAAGCCCTACGTCGTTCTCGGAATGCATCTAGCCTTTCTTTGCGTGTGACTCTGCCGTCCGCGAGGGGGAATGCGTAGAACCTGAGGGCCAAGAAAGTTAGGAAGCCGAATGCAGAGGTGTTGATCACCCACGAGACCAACTGGCTGATTCCGATTATCTCGAACATGATGTGGAAGGTTGCTGTGGAAACTGCCCACAGAACTCCGTACACAGTCATTAGCTTGGCGAAACTAGAGCGGATTTCGGAGTCCGACTCGAAAGTTATCCACCTGTGCAGGGCATAGGCCTGCACCGAGCTAATCAGGAATGAAGTGGCCCATGCAACAGTCTCGACGTATGGAGTCCATGAGTTGTAGTTGTTGAAGAACAGGTATAGCGCTGCGAAGATTGCGACGTTGAAGCAACCTACTGCACAGTACATCGCGTACTCCTTGAGCAACTTGGCCCAGGGATACTCATCGCTTACCAGCATCAAGAGCCCCTCATCCAGTCCGAGAGCGTGTGGGCGATATGAACAGGGACGTCTTCTGCGAGAATCCCGGGTCCCTTTTCCTTAGCCGCGCCTTTGCCAGCCTCCCGTATTAGTGCGCAACCGAGCCTAGCAGCCGGCCAAGAGGGCATTCCCTGGGCCATCAGGCCGCCGATAGTGCCGGCTAGAAGGTCCCCCGTTCCTCCTACAGCCATTCTCGGATGTCCTCCGGTTGCGAAGCCTTGCCTCCCCCCAGGTCCCGTAAGTTGATCGATTGGCCCAGTGATCACGATTGTTGAGTCCTCGTCGGAGCAACCGGATAGTGCCTCGGAGGGGCTTGTTTCCTCGAGCCACCTATCGGCCTCTCCCTGGTGGGGGGTTGCAACACCCACTAGCCCATCAGGCCAGAAACCCTTGGGAAGCGCCGCAATTGCGTCGGCGTCTACAACTGTCGGGACTCTCCTGGTCGATGCGAGTTCTAGGATTGCCCTTGCCGCTTCCGTAGTTTGGGACTCTCTACCGAGGCCGGGACCGAGGACCATGGCATCTGGACTCCTCCCCGAATCCAGGATCTCTACGATGGCATCTACCGAACCCATTGTTAGAAAGTCGTTTTCTGGCAACGCCTCAGGAATCAGGCTGGCTGGCCACTCGGACCTATCAGCAGCAACTCTTGGCATGGCGACGTGCACGATATCGCAGCCGCTCCTGGCAGCTGCGAGCCCCGAGAGAATGGGGGCGCCATGGTAGGGTCCGCCTCCGATGACTAGGAGCCTCCCTCGATCACCCTTCCTTGCTCCCTTCTGCAATTTAGGGTACCTGCTAAAGTCCCCTTCACCGCAGTCCTGTACCTCGTCAGGCCAAGGAAGTTCCGAGATTCTAATTTCCCCGCAATCTGAGGAGTCCATCCCCTTCTTCAGGGAATGGAATGTGAGCGTACTGTCTGCTGCAAGGCAATCCTGTCCTCCGAGTCCCGAGGGTATGTCGCAAGCTAGGACAGCCGTACCCAAACTCCTTGCCCAGTCAGCGATGTCCGAAATAGGGGCCCTGAGAGGCGAACCCGGACCTCCTCCCCCAGCCCCTAGGAGGCAGTCCACGACCAAGTCCCAGTCTCCCTCTGGGACCGAGGGCCAGACGTGGATTACTACTGATTTGTCAGCCATTCCTCTTGCATATGACGAAGGTTCTGTCTTGGAATTGCGGTGGCTTGCTAATACGGTTGCCCTCGCGGAAAGGGAGCCAGAGCAAGACGCGACGAAGCCATCCCCCCCATTGTTTCCCGGTCCGCACAGGAACAGTACCCTCCCACTCCCCGCCATTTCAGAGACTGCTCGTGCTAGGCTCTCCCCTGCCGCCTTCATTAGCTCGATCTCGTCTATACCAATGATGGTGGCGTTCTTGTCGAATACAGCGACCTCTTCCCAGTGCATTACCCAGCGAGAGCGGTCCGTCATCGTCACCAACGTACCTAGGCGATCTCAGCGTCGATGGCTGTCTTTCCGCCTCTTGTTTTCCCATCGGCATAGGGAATCTCGGGGATCTCCTCGCCAGCAATCAGAACGAACGGATCGTCCCCACCTGGAAGCATGTCGATTGGGACATCGGCTCCCTCAGGGACGTTTCTGAAAACGGGCCGGGATATCAGTAGCTTGTTGAAACCGATGAATAGTGCTGCAGTGACTCCCCAGAACAAAAAGATGATGGAAATCCCATGGGGATTGGCGGGATTCCACGGGTCGTCGACGTTGGCTAGTAAGTCGACGAAGTATGATAGCATCAGAACGGTGAACATAATGGGGAATCCAAGATACATCACTATGTCCCACCACCTTCCTATCCACCAGTCGTTGTCTCCCGTATTGATGAAGTCGTCACGGAATGCAGAAACGCCGTGGTTGATGTAGTCCATGAAGTCGAATCCCTCCAGATCATTCTGTTCCTGCCAATACTTGTACCTAGACCACCCATATTTCCAGATCGTGTACGCCATGAACAATCCGCTGAACATGAGACCATAGCCCCATATGTGGTCCTGGACCTCTAGGAACTGTGGGAAACGCACCCCAGTGGTCGGGTCCATCTTGATCCATAGTACGGCACTAGGGAGCCCGAATAGGAAGATTGCAAGCCCAGTTAGTGCGACTGAGCGCGAACGTTCGAATCCGTGATCAACGAAGTTCCTAACGCATAGCTCCACGGTGGATATCATCGAGGTAAGAGCAGCGAACGAAAGAGCCAGGAAGAAAACTGCGACCATTACAAGCTGCACGACTGGCCCTCCTGGTGCCTGAGCGAAAACCTCGGGCAGTACTAGGAAAGTGATAGCAGAGCTGCCTCCGCTCACGGATCCTAGTGGGTCTGCTGAAACGGAGAAGACCGCCATCATTACCGTAAGTCCGGCGATGATGCTGATGCTGTTGTTAGCTAGACACATAGTAGCCGCGTTAAGAGTCGTGTCCTCGTCCTTCCTCATGTATACTGAGTAGGTGATTGCCATGCCCATGCCGGCTGAGCATGACCATGCAGACTGGGACAGGCCGTTTATCCATGTCTCGGGCTGGACTAGGTACTCCGGTTGGATGCTGAACATGTAGATGAATCCGTCAAGAGATCCGTCCTTCACGTCCATCACGAAGGCGAGGAAGAGTGCTATGAATAGGAGGGCGAACAGTGAAGTCATCAGTGTCACGTTTGCCTTCTCAATCGCCTTTGCCCCTCCCCAAATGGCAGCCAGAGTGATGAGGACTGTAATCCACTGGAAGAAGATGACCTGCATAGGGTTCTCTAGGAAAGTGTTCCATACCTCTATTGTGTCTACACCTTCCGAAAGACCCCCTCTAATCGCTATTTGGAAGTAGTTCAGGCACCATCCAGTTACAACAGCATAGTAGAAACCTATTGCTACATTTATCCAAGCCGTCCACAAACCCATCCAAGCGAATCTCCTGCCAGCAAATATCCTGAATGTCCCAACCGTGCCTACCCTGCTCCTCTTGCCGAGAGCGAATTCTGCGATAATCAGTGGAACCGACCAAAGGAAAAGGAAGATTAGCCATGGAATCAGGAAAGACCCCCCTCCATTCGCTCCGACCATCCTAGGGAATCTCCAGATGTTCCCGGTGCCAATCGCTGCTCCAATAGTTGCGAAGATAAGTCCCAGCCTACCACTGAACTGGTCGCTTGACTGCTTAGTCTCGGAATCCATCCTATCCCCTCAATTTCCCTTTCCGGGATTTTTCAGAACAGATGTTGGAGCCTCTTCCAAGGGCATTCCCAGTATTCTTTCGTCCTCCGAAAACATCTCCCTGAGAGAGAACCCCAGGCCTCCCCAGACGAAGCTAGCAATCACGAGGAACATCAGAATGCTCAGAATTGCGTCCCCGAATCCGGCCCTGTATGGTATTGACAACTCGTAGTAGTTACCTCCATCTTCCACGGATGGGTAGGTGAACGGGAATGCACCATTGGTGGTACCTAGCATCGCCTTGTACTGGATTTTCCCCACTGAAGTGTCTGGTAAAGGAATGTGGCTGACCAGCCGAGTCCCATTGGAGCCGTCTAGGAGCGCGCAATCCTCGAATGTCTCGTTAAACCCGGACATCTCCCATGGAACCTTTACCCATTCAGTCGGACCGAAGTCGTTCTGTTGCCTAGTGGGCTCTACGAACCGCCACATGAGATGTGTAATTTCCTCGTCCGGGCTGAAAGGAAAGGTCGGATCCAAACAGAGTCCGATCGGAATGTCGCCCTTTGATGGAACGGCCACATCGTTTGGAGGTTCCAGCCACTGTGTTGACGTGGTGTTCTCTATTCCCACAATGGCCCTGTATCTGGGGTCATCGGCCATCTCAACCATGTAGAAGGGTACTCCTAGGTTCCTCACAGCGATGTGAGCGATATCTTCCGGGTTCTCGTGAAACGCATTTCCAATCTCAATTGTATAGCAGTAAGAGTTGTGAACACCATAATGCCAGTCGCAGAAGTCTCCGGTAGTGGGGTAGAGCTCTGAAGACTGCATTGGTGCGTAATCTGTCATCTGCCCCATCACCTGCCCGTGATAAACCAGATACTCGTCGTCTGGGGAGTAGCAGTTAGTGCAATGCCCCCAAGGCCAGAGAACCAGTTCCGAGAATGAGTGCCAAGTAAGTGTGGACTTGAAGTCTGAGGCGCCGTCCAAGTCGTCGTCATTCATCTCTGTCAAATCCTGAATGAACTTGGTCTCAGGCTCGGTGTTACCCCCTAGCCAGTCCTCATCTGTCTGTCCGTCCGCATCATCGTCCTTGCCGTCGACGTGATCCTCGTTCACTAGCCCGTCGCCGTCGTTGTCCTCGTAGTTCACTGGTCCGTTGTAGACGTCGTTATTGGGCCCATCCGCATAGCAAAAGCCCGGAAAAAGAGGCCCTGTAGCACCTAGTGGAGCCCCCCATTCAAACTGATAGTTGCGATTTAGATCAACTCCATCGCACCCCTCGTCAACTTCCTCGTCGATGTCAGGAATTGGAGTTACCCCCGTATGTGTGTTGTCTCGCAGGTTTTTCCTCCATCCGCTCTGGTAGCAATTCTCCCAAGCGGTCTCTCCACAGTATTCCTCCCTGTCGTACCGGTTTCCATCTACATTTAGTAGGGGAATGAGGTATATCTCTCGGGTATTTACCATGTCCGTAATGAACTGCTCGCTGAAGTCCTCGTCAACCCCGAGATCCCCAGGGCCGCAGGGATTTCCGTCACCATTGCTGTCCTGGAAAGACGAGTTCAGCATCAGGCAGTCGCCATCATTGTCTATGCCGTCCCAACCGTCTTCGTCAATCAATCCGTCGCCGTCGTTGTCCACTCCTGCCTTGCCGTAGTAGAAGGCAATTGTTTCCAAGAAGAACATTGGGACCTCATAGGACATCCACTCCCTAGCATGGTGGTTCCCTACGAGCATTACATCCGGACGGTCTTCGTAGTTCCCATCATCCCCATTGAAGTCGTTGTACTCTCCACCCTGGACGTTTCCTGTGATCTTCATCCATGGGCTGGCATGGTTGTAGTACCAGCCCTTGTACTCGTCTGAAGTCATTGGATCTCCTCTGGCGTTTATCCCTCCAAGAAGCCCTTCATGGAACTGGAGAAAGTCAGGGTAGTACGCGGCTAGCGTCTGCATCCTCTGCTTCAATGAGAAGTAATCATGGTATGACCTGAACTGAAGTTGGTCGGAGTCCCCGTGTGGTCCCCATGGAAAAATCTGGTTTGCATATTCAACGGACCAGATATCCTCTGGAGATGATCCAGAGTCTTCTTCCTGAGCTTCGGCGACAGGTGCGATTGCGACAGGGGAAAGCAAGCTCAGCATGAGTGGGAGAAGCATGGCTGCTACTGGGGCTCCTCTATTTGCGAGGGGTTTCACCCCGGGTCTATGGTGGCCCTGCCTAGGCATGCTAACGTTGTTGCCGGGCCACCTCTACATATTGAATAGCACGGAGAGCGGTCCGTAGGACCGGGTTTCCTTTTTGAGTGGGGCGTCGTCGGAAAACCATGTCAACCGGTTCCGTCATTGAAGAAATAGTAACTGGAGAGAACGTTTGGTACGGCTTCTCTGTGAATGGGATAATGTTTCTCGCATTACTTTTCGTCGTGAGTTATGTTTCGGGCCTTTTCTCCCGTATAGTGCTCTTTCCAAGGATCATGGACCTGCTATCTAAGTCCGAGAGAATTGACGGAAGGACCCTGTTGGCGCCGAAGTCCCTAGGATGGATGATTGGGCTACTGGTTATGTGGCAGTCACTGGAGTGGGTTCTTGAAAATGTCATTGCCGCAGATGGAGGGGCTATCTGGAGAATTGGGTGGATGGAGGACATTGCAGAGCTATCCAGGGCCGCTTTCATCATTCTGATGCTGCTTGCAGCCTACAAATTGGTCGATTACCTAGATGCATTCATCGTTGTGGAGGGCGATAATATGGCTGCTCGAAGATCTCTTGCTAGCGTAGCAGAGGCAATCGGAAGGCTAGCCGTCGTGGTATTGGGGGTCTTCGTGATTGCGGGGCTGATTGGCTTGAACCTCAATGGGTTGATTGCCGGACTAGGGATTACCGGTCTGGCTCTGGCTCTGGCAGCTAAGGACTCCGTGGCCAATATATTTGGCGCGATTTCAATAATCATAGATCAGCCTTTCAACGTAGGTGACTGGATTATCGTAGATGGAGTAGAGGGAGAAGTAATTACAATTGGCCTGAGGACAACAATGATCAGGACAGGCAATGACACAATTGTCACGATGCCGAACTCCAATATTACGAACTCCGCTGTGGAGAACTTCACAATGAGGAGGTTTAGGAGGATCAGGCCTTCTTTCGATTTCGAGGAGGACAGTGACGTGTCGTCCCTGAAGAAGTTCTGTGAGTCTCTCTGTGAGCAGGTTCTTGCTGACCCAAGAGCAACAAAACCCGAAGACTCCTGGGTCAGAATCACAGATAGCCTCCCTTCGAAGATAACTGTCTCTTGCAACTTCTACTGCCAGTCCAGTGCGAAGATCCAGAGGGAGTTCACAGAAGACATACTCCTAATGGGCAGAACTAGGGGAGCTGAATGCAAACTGAGTTTCCATGAGCCAAGGCAAAGGCGCCAACTCTAGGGGGAGCTGGATGGCGAATCTCATTCTAATTCGTCACGGACAGTCAGTTTGGAACGCTTCCAACCGCTTCACTGGGTGGACTGACGTGGACCTATCTGAGAAGGGAGTCCTAGAGGCAGAGAAAGCTGGACGAGACCTCGGCACGCAGAGGATTGACGTCGTGCATACCAGCGATCTAGTAAGGGCACAGAGGACTGCTGAGATCATCATGGGCATCAACGAGTGCTCAGAGGGAGTCGAGACTAGGTACGACTGGAGGCTGAACGAGAGAAACTACGGTTCTCTACAGGGACTGAACAAGGCGGAGACGGCAGAGAAGCACGGTGCCGAACAAGTGCATATCTGGAGAAGGTCCTATGATGTGGCCCCTCCGGATGGAGAAAGCCTAGAGATGACAGCCAGCAGGACCATTCCCTATTTTATCGAGGAGGTTTTGCCCGATCTAGAATCCGGGAAGAACGTCCTAGTTTCGGCACATGGAAACTCGCTAAGGTCGATAGTGATGCACATCGAGGGAATTAGTCCCGATGAGATTGTCAATTTGGAAATCCCAACAGGAGTACCGATGCACTATGATTTCGAGGAAGGGGAAATCAAACGATGCGATTGAGAGGTATCTCTGGTGGGGGAGAAAGAGATCTGTAGAACCGCATGAGCAAGTAGCTTGCAGAGATGAAGGCAACGGGCATCGCGAGCGTGCCGATAGAAGTCGGGAATTCTCGAATTATCGTAACGACTCCAAAGAATCCAGCCATCATTGATAGTGATCCGATGATGCGACTATTGAACATCTTCTTCTGATACCTCTTGACATATCGAATCAGCCCAACTGCTGGCTCTGGCGAGCCAGACTGGTCGGATACGGCCTCCAACACATCAAGAAGACACTGTTCATACTCCCAAATAGCCAAACCTCCTCGATGGGAGTAGAAAACCCTGTCAGAGCACCATTTCTCTGGAGCCCCGCTCCTCCATCCCTGGATCAATGGGATTCTGAGTTCAACTATATCCAAATCAGAACTTAGTTCGTAGTGAAGCCTAGAAAGATCGTGTGCAAGAGATGCCAGGTCCTTGATTGCAGGGTACTCGCAATCTGCCGGAACGAGTGCGTCGGATCTCCTTGGCCTTCCAATCCTGATTCTATTGTCGATTATGTAATCAAGCCTAACATCCCCAAGACTGAGCATGCACTCGGTGTCCCTGGAATGCTGGGCTCGCCAGATTAAGTCTGCACGAAGGCTCTCTTCCATTCGGGAAAGGCGCTCATTCCATCTTCTTGGATCAGGAGGGGTTGTGCGTGCATCCTTCACTTCTCTATGGTACTTGGCTAGGACTTCACCGCAACTCCAGAGGAGTTCTTTGGCCAAATCAATATCCCCAGATTTCATAGCCTCTGATATTTTCACTCTTGAATTGGTCGGGATTTCTTGTGATTCCCACAAGAGAATAACGTCGATTCCTTTCCAATAGTAGCCCCCACAAGGTGAAATTGAAGTATTGTCAGATGAAGAGATGCGCTTTCTGATCAACCCATCCGAACCCCATGGTAAGAACTCAGCAATCCATTCTTTTTCACCACTCAGGACTGCACTTGGTCCTCTCTCGTCCTCCCCTAGTGAAACGACCTCGATTTCCTCGGGTTGTGGCACTACACCCCAACTACTCAGTTCCGAAATTAGCAATTCCCAGTCTGAAGGAGAGGAAAGAGAAGATGGCTCCATCATCTTGCATGACAATCCTATACCCGCGAAACCCGATGTCTCGAATCCTGCAGGCACCTTGTCGTAATTGTTGACCCGGGCCATTGCTGCAGGCCTCCATTTACCCTCCCACTCCGACATCTTGCGGTAACTAGGAAAGGGTGCATGGCTTCATTCAATCGGTCTGCAAAGGCTTGAATCATCACAGCCCTAGCGAGGGCCGTGAACGTTGACTTGCCCGGACTGCCGCTGGCAGTGGACTTGGATGGAACATTGATACTCACCGACATGAGTTGGGTGAGTTTCAGGAAGGTCATCATTAGAAGACCGTGGATGCTCCCAGGAATGCTGCTTAAGGAGTTCTCTGGAAGGAGGGCGGAGTGGAAGAGAGATCTAGCAGAAAGGCTAGATTTCGCTCCTTCTGATCTAGAATATCATTCTGGTTTCCTTGATTGGATAACGGGTGAGCACGCCAAGGGAAGGGAGCTGATTCTAGCCACCGCCTCAGATAGGCTAGTTGCAGAGCAGATTGCTGGCCATGTGGGGTTGTTCTCAGATGTTATGGCATCTGACATGTCATTCAATCTCAGAGGAGGGAAGAAGGCTGAAGCTCTAGTCTCCAGATATGGAGAGGGGGGTTTCGCATATGCCGGAAATAGCAAGCACGACATTGACGTCTGGAAGCATTCCGGAGAGGTTATCGTCGTAAATCCGGAGAGGGGGCTCCTAACCAGAATCGGGGATGAAGCGGACATTATTTTCGAATAAAGCACATCAAGTCAGTTGTCATAACATGTAGTCGCATCGGGTGAATACATGGGAGGTCGCGGAAGAGGCTTTGGCAGTAGGTTAGACAGCCTTGCAAAATGGCTTCTTCGTTTCAGGATATTCTCGATTCCTGCAAGCATTGTCTCTAACTCAAGAATTGCATGGAGCATGATTTCCCGAGTTGACCGAGTTAGGGTCAGAAGGCAGAAAGATAGGATTTCAGCCTTTGACCTTCCCAATCACGTTTCAATTATCATGGATGGCAACCGCAGGTTTGCCTGGAACAGAAGCCTAGGGACGGAAATAGGACACAAGTATGGTAAGGAGAAGCTCAAGGACGTAATGGATTGGATTCTAGAATTGGGAATTCCATATCTGACCGTTTACGCTCTTTCGACGGAGAACATCTCAGGAAGGAAGGGCCAGGAGCTAGATTCTCTATACGACCTCTATGTTACCGGACTAGACGAAATTGCAGAGGACCCGCGCATACACGCAAAGAAAGTCAAGGTAAGAGTCGCTGGCAGAACTGAAATGCTCCCTCAGAGGGTTCGTGATGCAATTGACAGAGCAGAGAGTAGGACCAGTAGTTACTCGGACTTCACTTTCACGGTATGTCTTGCATATGGGGGGAGGGAGGAAATTGTTGATGCGGTAAAGGGGGTTGCTGAGGATCATTCAGCAGGACGTTTGTCACTGGGGGATATTGACACCGAAGAGATATCAAAGAGGCTTTATGATGCCCACATTCCCGACCCTGACCTAGTTATCAGAACAAGTGGAGAGGAAAGGGTCTCCAACTTCCTTCTTTGGCAGATTGCCTACTCGGAGCTATACTTCACTGATGTGCACTGGCCGTCATTCACCAAGGGGGACCTATTCGATGCAATTGAGACATTCCAGGCCAGAAGGAGGAGATTTGGTGGATGATAATCACAGGAACCCTGCACTGGCAGTAGATGCAATCTCTCTTAGAGTCTCAAATTCAGGTACTGAGGTTCTTCTCATCAGAAGAGGAATGGATCCATGGAAGGGCAAACTGGCCTTCCCTGGGGGGTTCGTTGATAGAGGAGAGGACCCAGAAGAAGCGGTCCTAAGAGAGCTGTTGGAAGAGACCGGAGTATCCGGATCTAATCCTGAAGTTTTTGCCGTTCGGGGTAAGCCATTTCGTGACCCTAGGAAGCATATCGTTTCCGTTTTTTACATTGTTAACGTGGAAGGTTCTTCCGACCCCGTTGCCGGAGATGATGCGGCTGAGGCCGAATGGATATTGATAGAGAATCTCGAGCGAGGAGATATGGCAGGAGACCACATCGAGGTAATAGAGCAATTACGCAAGTAACCCTATACCGAGAATCTCCTCGCGCCTCCATGAGCAGGAAACTGAAGATTGACACTGGAGGAACAAAGTTAGGGCCATACAGCCCTGGAATAAATGTGAAAGATCACATCTGGCTTTCAGGCCAAATCGATGTAGATGCCGGTGACGATATTGAGTCTCAGACCTGGGGGACATTGGCTAAGATAGATGATTTGCTGGCCGCTGCAAACAGCTCCAAATCCGATCTGGTGAAAGTCACTGTACTAATGACTGACATAGAATTCTATTCTAAGATTAACAATATCTACGCCGAGTGGCTCGGTGACACAATTCCCCCGTCTAGAGCGGCTTACGAAATCAGCCGCTTACCTGGGGGGGCTCTAGTCGAAATTGTATGCGAGGCCTTCAGAAATTCTGGAGAGTTCAGAACGGACCTACCAGCAGAGCTAGAGGAGGCTCTAGTATAGTGAATTCTGTTGATGGCATAATATTGAAGAGATTCGAGAATCCCGATGAGATTAGGAATTTCGAGAAGGGAAAGTTTGAGATCGTGCATTTCGAGGGAATGACGATTGGCAGAGCAACTTACCACCCTGGTTGGAAGTGGTCTGTCGATGTTTCTCCAATTTCTGGGACTGGTTTCTGCGAGGTTGAGCATCTTGGAATGGTGTTATCTGGAGTAGCGACCTGTGCATTCAAAGATGGCGAGATTCACGATTTGAGGGCTGGTGATATATTCTATATCGGCCCG
>Ga0310344_10002265_pt1 | contig 14499 bp, 18 predicted proteins | sample HC15DNA20200_MG_FD_203801 | JGI IMG/M metagenome (GOLD analysis project Ga0310344, IMG submission 203801) | Marine microbial communities from station ALOHA, North Pacific Subtropical Gyre - HC15-DNA-20-200_MG | ecosystem: Environmental > Aquatic > Marine > Oceanic | place: Pacific Ocean: North... | reverse complement strand
AGATAAACTATTAAATTCTGTAGCTGCTTCAGATGCTTTTTTTCCATTTCCGGATGGAATTCAAGAGTTAGTTGCCTCAGGAGTAAAAGCAATTATCCAACCAGGTGGTTCAATTAATGATAAAGAAGCAATCAAGGCAGCTAACGATGCTGATATATCAATGGTATTTACTGGAACACGCCACTTTAAACATTAGATTTTATCAATTTTGGCTGCCAAAACGAAATCACTTTCATGTAAACCTTTAATAGCGTGAGTAAAAATTTTAATTTTTGCATAACCCCAACCAAACCAAATATCTGGATGATGTCCTTCTGATTCTGCGATGTTACCAACTTTATTCACAAAATTTTGACTTTCTAAAAAATTTTTAAATTTAAACTCTTTTATCAAATAATAAATTTTTGCCTCATCTGCTTTAACTTCCCAACCATCTACCATTTTAAGATACTTATGAATTTCCGTTATTTTAAATCCTGGTATATCTCCTTTACAGGGAATACATTTTTTATCTGCTAAATCACTCATAATTTTTGGAGCGGGAGAAGGGAATTGAACCCTCGGCCTAAACGTTGGCAACGTTTCGCTCTACCACTGAGCTACTCCCGCATAATTAAAATTTATTATAAAACAAGGATTTTTTATAAGCAAGAGTTTATAGTATCAAGTGAATTTACAATAAACTGAGTCCAATACTACAGTAAAAATATACTAGAGATCCTCTTCCTTAGGTATTTTGAAAAAATTATTATTAATTTGTATGTTTTCTTTTAGATTATTAATAGAAAAACTAACCACATTAGAGTAAGCATCAATAGTTTCCCAACCTTTAAATTCAAAGGTTATTTTATCAAAAAAGAGTTTTAGAATTTTAGAGTTTTTATCAATTAATTCATATTGGATTATTTTAGAATCTATTTTAGTAGGATTATTATTTTTAATTAAATTTAATATTTTTTCCTTCTCTAGGATTGTAAATAAAGGTGTAGATTTTAAGGGGTAATAATAAATTTTTTTATATTTTTTTTTTATTACTGCTACCGTTTTTCCGTTAGAAATTATAATTTTTTTCTTTTCATTTTTATAATTACATTTCATAAGTAAAGGATATTTAATAAAACATATTCCTACTTCTTTATTATCAGCAATTTTTTGAACAAAATTAAAAGACAGAGTTTCTGTCTCCTTCATTTTTAAGATTAGTTTTTCTTGCAAACTAGCTTGAGAATTATTTAAAAAAAGAAAAAAGAAAAAAAGAATTAAAAATATTATATTTTTTTTTTTAATCAAAGCTTACCTACAAAATTTCTCTTTTACCAACATGATTGGCTTGTCCAACAATACCTTCTTTTTCCATTGTTTCCATTATTCTTGCAGCTCTGTTATACCCAATCTGTAATTTTCTTTGTAAAAAACTAGTAGAAGCCTTGCCCTCTGATTTAACAATATTGACTGCTTTAAAATACAACTCATCTTTTTCAGTTTCGCCATCTTCGCTTCTTAATATTTCTTCATCTTTAATTATAGTTATTTCATCAATATAATCTGGCTTTCCTTGGGATCTTAAATAACTATTAACTTTTTCAATTTCAGACTCTGAAACATAAGGTCCATGGATTCTAACTATTCTATTAGCAGAAGACATAAATAACATATCTCCTTTACCTAATAATTGTTCTGCTCCCTGTTCCCCAAGAATAGTTCTGCTATCAATTTTTGAACTTACTTGAAAAGAAATTCTTGTTGGAAAATTTGCTTTTATTGTTCCCGTTATTACATCTACGCTGGGTCTTTGTGTGGCCATAATAATATGAATCCCCGCTGCTCTAGCCATTTGTGATAATCTTTGAATATAATTTTCAATTTCTTTTCCTGCGATTAACATTAGGTCGGACATTTCATCAACTACAACTACGATATATGGCATATGTTTCTTATGTTTAGAATTGTAGCCATCTATATTTTTAACACCCACACTTGTCATTAATTTATATCTGTTTTCCATTTCTTTAACCGCCCACCCCAAGGCTGCTGTAGCTTTTTTTGCTTCGGTAATAACAGGACAAAGTAAATGTGGAATTCCCTCGTAAGCAGATAGTTCTAACATTTTTGGATCAATTAAAATTAAATTACATTTTTCCGGAGTGTATTTATAAAGTAAAGATAAAATTATTGTATTAATGCATACAGATTTTCCAGAACCTGTGGTGCCAGCTATCAACAAATGTGGCATTGAAAAAAGATCTCCAATAATAGGATTTCCAGAAATACCTTTACCTAGCGCGATTGGAAGTTTTATTTCCTTTTTACTAAACTTGTCATCAGAGATAATTTCATTTAGAAAAACTTTTTCTCTTCTTGCATTTGGAATTTCTATACCAATTGTATTTTTTCCAGGTATTGTAGCTACTCTCGCAGAAACAGAGCTGGTATTTCTCGCTATATCATCGGCTAGATTAACTATTTTTGAAACTTTTATTCCTGAAGCAGGCTCAAATTCATTTAATGTAACAACAGGGCCTGAACTCACATTTTTAATTTTTCCTTCTACTCCAAAATCAAGCAAAATTCTTTCTAAAAACTCTGAATTTTTTTTAAGTTCAATGTCATTAATATTTTTTTTATTTTTTAAATCAGAATTTCTTTCTAAAAAATTCAGAGTTGGTAATTTAAAAACACTTTGAATTTTTTTAATCTTATTTTCTTTACCTGATAAAAAAGGAAGTATTGGCTGCTTATCTTTAATATTATTTACTTCTTCCATTTTATCAGACGACGTTGGTAAGTTATAGGACTCCACATCATTATCAATTTGCTTTTTTTCTTTCTTAAATAAATTAATCATTTTTTTAGTAATAAATAATGGAAAAATGAAAATAAGCAAAATTTCTTTTAATTTTATATCTAAACTTAATATAAAGAAAATAATTGTTGTTATTGTAAGGATATAAATTATATATTTATTTTCAATTAAAGTACTAAAATAGAAAATATTTTCTTTAATTATTCTTCCTACAAACCCTCCATTGCCATTATCAATTAACCAGAATGAATCGTTAAACGAAATATTTAAAACTGTAGTTCCACAAGATATATAAATTATTAAAAAGAAAATTTTTGTAGTGAAATTATTTATTTTTTTTTTAGCTATAATTTTTATTCCCCATGCAAAAAAATTTAAAGCTAAAAAAAAGGAAATCAGCCCTAGAGATTGTAATAATAAATCTGAAATAACACTTCCATAAAAACCACCAATATTTTTTATTTCAGCATTTTCTGGAGAATAAATAAAATTGGGATCGCCTGGGGAATAAGTTACAATTGATACAAATAGAAAAGCACCTGCGACAAGCATTAATATTCCAAAAAACTCAATTAGTCTTCTTTTTGCAAAATTATTGATTTTAGTTAAAATTTGGCTATTCATTTTTTTCAAATCGTTTAATTAACTTTGTATCATTTATTAATAATTGTTAAAATTAATTTATAAAAAATAAAATGATGAAAAAGCAAAAAATTTGCATTATAGGAGGTAGCTTAACTGGATTAGTAACAGCTATTAGTCTATCAAAACTTAATTGTGAAATAGATTTGATAACGGGTAAAAATATCAAAAAAAATGCAAGTAATGCAACAATAGCTATTTCAGAAAACAATTTAGAATTTCTTAAAAAACTAAATATATCAAAAACTTTTCAAAAAAAACTATGGCCTTCATCTATAATGAAAATTTATACTGAAAAAGATAAAAATAATTTTTCGGAAATTTTTGAACTAAATCACGATAATAAATTAAATAAAATTCTGTATGTTATCAAAAATATTGAGTTAATAAATTTAATGTGGAGTAAAATAAAAAAAATTAAATCTATCTCCATAATAAAAAATAAAAACATTTCTGATATACCTAATTCCAATTTTTTAAAAAAAATAAATTTAAATAATAAAAAAAAAAAATATAATCTTGTAATTATTTGTGCGGGGAATAATTCTGATCTTGTAAAGAATATTTTTGATAATCAAACAATAAAAAATTCTTACAATGAAACATCAATTACTGCGATACTAAACCACGATCCAATAAAAAATAATATTGCAAGGCAAATTTTTTTAGACAATTCAATATTAGCTTTGTTGCCAATTTCAAAAAAAAATACATCTATCGTATGGTCTGTAAAAAAAATATTAAAAAGAGAAAATAATACTTTTTTAAAAAAACAAATTCAATTTTTTGCAAAAAACTTTCTAAATAATATTAAATTTACTAAAAGTATTGAATTTAACGATTTAAATTTTTTGATAAGAAAAAAATATTATAAAGATAGGATGCTATTATTTGGCGATGCTTTGCATGTCGTTCACCCATTTGTTGGTCAAGGTTTTAATATGGTATTAAGAGATTTAAAAATTTTGGAAAAAATATTAGAAAATAAAATAAAATTAGGATTGGATATTGGAAGTTTAGATATTTTGTCTGAATTTTCAGATAAAAGTAAGCCTAATAACTTTGCATTCTCTATCGGTATTGATGTTTTAAAAACTTCATTCTCTATAAATAACAAATTTTTTAAAGAACTAAGAAATAATGTAATTAAAAATTTAAATAAAAATGCTAACTTAAAAAATGTATTTTTTAATATCGCAAATAAAGGATTGAGACTGTAATGTTATTGGATCGTTTTATTTTGGTATGAGTCAAAAATACTAAAGTTAATAATTTCATCAAGAATTTTTAACTTATCTTCAATTCTTCTTGCTTCAATTAATTTTTGTTTTTCTTCATTAGAAAATGGTGAAATCATGCATATTGTGTCAATTAACTGATCAAAATTAAGTTTTGCAAGCTCTTCTATTTGAACTGGATATTCAATTTTGTCGAAAAAAAACTTAATTTTTTTTAAAAAAATATTTTTTTCCAAATTAAAATTTTTTTTGTTATTGCTTTCTAAATCGTGAATAAAATCGGAATAATCAACTTTGAAATTTCTATACAATTTATTGCTATTTTTTTCTTCATTTATGATTTTAAATCTAATTATTCCTGAAAGACTAATTATATATCTTTTGTCTCTTGTTTCATTAAAACTTACTATTTTTCCCAGACATCCAACTTTATATACCTCAGGATTTTCAGTTAATCTGTTTTTTGGCTGCACCATTCCAAACATTCTTTTTTCTTTCATGCAGTCACCAACGAGTTGAAGATATCTATTTTCAAAAATATTTAGTGGTAAAATTGTCCCTGGAAAAAAAATTGCATTAGATAAAGGAAAGATGGCAATATTGCTTGGTAGATTTTCTTCTTTTTCCATAAATAAATAATTTTTAATTAAAATATCAGATTATTAAAACTAAGACAAATTATGTTTGTTAGTAATGTATTTCTATTATATAAAAATTAAAATTGGTCGGATTCTGTTGAATCCTTCATCGCTGTCGTAGAACTTTCTCCAGAAGAAATAGTATTTGATATAGCATCAAAATAGGATGTTCCAACCTCTTTTTGATGTTTTGTAGCAGTATAACCCTCTTTTTCACTATCAAATTCTTTTTGCTGTAACCTCGAATATGCAGCCATTCCATATTGTTTATATTTTTTTGCTAAATCAAAAATAGCATAATTTTGTGCATGAAAACCTGCTAGAGTTATAAATTGAAATTTATAACCCATTTTACCAATTTCTTTTTGAAAAATTTCAATTTCTCTATCAGATAAATTTTTCTTCCAATTGAAAGATGGTGAACAATTGTAAGCCAATAATTTGCCCGGAAATTTATTATGTATAGCTGTTGCAAAATTTTTTGCTTCTTCTAAATTTGGTTTTGCAGTTTCACACCAAATTAAATCACTATATGGAGCATAAGCTAACCCTCTAGAAATAGCTTGATCTAGACCATCTTTAACATAATGGAACCCTTCTGGAGATCTTTTTCCCGTTAAAAATGGTTTATCATTTTCATCAATATCATTGGTAATTAATTTAGCTGCATTTGCATCTGTTCTTGCTAAAATTATTAATGGAACGCCCATAACATCTGCTGCTAATCTTGCTGATTTAAGATTTTTAATCATTGTTTGTGTTGGCACTAATACTTTGCCGCCCATGTGTCCACATTTTTTTTCAGAAGCTAGTTGATCTTCAAAATGAACTCCGGCTGCGCCTGCTTTAATAAACTTTTTAGTTAGCTCAAATACATTTAGAGGTCCACCAAACCCAGCTTCTCCATCTGCAATGATTGGCATTTTATAATCAACTTCGTTTTTTTTATCAATTTTTCCTTCTGATAACTCCATATGTTGAATTTGATCAGCTCTAATTAAAGCATTATTCATTGCTTCTACTAATTTCGGTGCACTATCATAAGGATATAAACTTTGATCAGGATACATTTCTCCAGCACTATTTGCGTCAGCTGCAACTTGCCATCCACTTAAGTAAATAGCTTTTAAACCAGCTTTTGCATGTTGCACGGCTTGATTGCCTGATAGAGAGCCTAATGTATTAACGTAAGGTTCTGTATTTAATAAATTCCAAAGTTTTTCTGATTGTGATTTACAAAGAGTATATTCAATATTAAATGTGCCTTTTAATTTTTCAACTTCCTCTTTTGTATAATCTCTTTTTATACCCGCAAATCTTTTGAGATCAAAAGATACTTTTCCTGATTTCATCTTTGATGTCATAGATATTAATTTTGAATAAAGTTTTTTTTATTTATTCGGAATCTTCTTGAACGTCGTTCATTCCTGCACTACCCCAGTCTTGATCATCCTCTTTAACGTATAACCCCTTGTCAGAAGATCGATCAATCGTTTGCCCTTTTGAATATACTAAATCGCTCATAAAATTTACTATATTTACAAAATCAAAAAAAAGCAATATTTTTGTTGATTTTACTTGTAAATATTTGTAAATAAATTGTCTTAAAAATGTAAATGTTGTAAATATGAATCAAGTTAATCAACAAATTGGCCATAAAATCAAAACTCAAAGAAAAAAACTTGGTATTACACAAGCTGATTTATCAAAAAAACTATCCATATCACCAGCTTATTTAAATCTCATGGAGAGTGGTAAGCGTAAAATTGATTTTGATTTACTGCTAAAAATAGCGAATGAAATAAAAGTTAATGTATTAGATATATCAAAAAAAGTGGATACAAACATGTATCAAAATTTAATGGATTTGCTGGGAGATAATTTGTTTGACAATTTAGATATAACAAATTTTGATGTAAAGCAGCTTGTAAATACTAATCCTTTAATCGCTAAAGCGTTAATAAAGCTTGGAGATAATTATAAAAAAAAAAATCAAGATATAGTTAGTAAAGTTGAAAATATATCAGGTAAATTTATAGACAGCCGAAAAAATTCATTTCCTGGAGAGGTTGTTGCAGATTTTATACAAGAAAACGAAAACTATTTTCCAAAACTAGAAGAGTTTGCAAGTGATATATTTAATAAAATACAAACTAATAATAGAGTTGGCTATTCTTCAATATGTGAATATTTACTTAACAAACATAAAATAGTAGTAAAGGATGTTGTTCCAGATGAAAGTAAACCATTTACTAAACAATATGATGAAATTGAGAAAATTTTTCTTGTATCAGATTACTTAAATCTTGAAACTAAAAAATTATATGCTGGTGCGCATGTTGCCCAATTAGAGGCTGCTGATATTATAGATGAATATTTAAATACTTTCTCTTTTCCGAGTGAAGAGTCAAAAAAATTATCAAAAGTTTCTTTACTTAATTATGCAGGAGCAGCAATAATAATGCCGTACAAACCTTTTTATGAAGAATGTATAAAACAAAGATATGATGTTGAATTGTTGCAAAATACTTTTGCAGTGTCATTTGAACAGGTCGCTCATAGGCTTACTTGCTTGCAAAACCCTAAAATGAAAGGTATCCCTTTTCATATGCTTCGGGCTGATGTAGCGGGTAATATTTCAAAAAGATTTTCTTTGTCTGGCATAGAAATACCGCGCTATGGTGGCGCCTGTCCTAGATGGAATATTTATAAAGCGTTTACAATGCCTGGTAAAATAAACGCAGCTGTCTCAAAAATGTCTAATGGAGAAAAATATGTTTGTATTGCAAGAACTGTTGAGAAAGGAATTGGAAAACATGGTATGGAAAAAACTTTACTATCAATAGGATTGGGATGTCAGGTTAAATATGCGAAGGATTTTGTTTACGCTGATACATTAAATTTAAATGATAAAAAAACTGAAACACCAATAGGAGTAAATTGTAGAACCTGTGATAGGATGGATTGTCAGCAGAGAGCTTTTCCACCTTTACATAAAAAGTTTGATATAGATTTAAATAAGCGAGGAATATCAGTTTACGTTGCGGATTAATATTAGGAAACCATTTTTCCTACTTTTTCTCCACCAAAAATATGGAAATGCAAATGAGGAACTTCTTGTCCGCCATTTTCTCCAACATTTACCAACGATCTATAACCTCCACCTTTTACTACTTCTGAGACGCCAATTTTTTTGGCTACCGTTCCTATGCCTCTCATTAAACCAACAATTTCTTTCTCTGATGCTTTTGACAAAAAATCATCCAAATCTATGTACTCTCCTTTTGGAATAACAAGCGCATGAACTTTTTTTTGGGGATTTATATCATAAAAAGCTAAAACAAATTCATCCTCGTATATTTTTTTACAAGGTATCTCACCTCTAAGAATTTTAGCAAAAATATTATTTTTATCGTAACTCATTTTATTTGTTTGTCATTAATTAATAAAAAAATGATAAATTAATAAACCAATAATTATACCCTTAAAAAATGATATCCAAAGAATTCCATAATCAGAAACGTTTAGTTTTTTTTTCCAATATTCTATATATCTTTTATGCAAATTTATCATTTTTGTCTTTTTTTTAACTCATCCATAACATCCTCAATTTTAATACCATTTGCTTCTAACAGAACCATTAAATGGTACAAAACATCTGCGGATTCATGCACTTTATTTTCATTTTTTTTAATAGCATCAATAAGCTCTGCTACCTCTTCTTTTACTTTTTCTTCACTCAACTTCCTATTATTTAATAATTTACTGGTGTAAGAATCTTTATTATTTGAATTTTTGCGCTGTCGAATGATATTTACTAGCTCTTCTAAGGATTTAAGCATCTTTATATCCTAACAGGTATACCTTTTGAGTCCAAATATTGCTTGGCCTCCTTAATAGAATATTCGCCAAAATGGAATATGGAAGCTGCAAGAACTGCACTTGCTTTACCAATTTTAAAACCTTGATGTAAATGTTCTAGATTTCCTACACCACCTGAGGCAATGACTGGTATATTTAAAATATTGGAAACTTTTTTAGTAAGATCTAAATCATATCCTTTTTTAGTTCCATCTCTATCCATTGATGTAAGCAAAATTTCACCAGCACCAAATGATTCCATTTTCTTTACAAATTTTAAAACATCTTTTCCTGTAGATTTTCTACCTCCATGAGTAAAGACTTCCCATTTATCATTGTTGACTTTTTTAGCATCAACAGCAACAACAATACATTGTGAGCCAAATTGCTTGGCACCTTGTTTAACTATATCAGGATCAAGAACTGCAGCGGTATTAATTGAAACTTTGTCGGCTCCGGCACGTAATAGATTACTTATATCTTCCATCGTTCGAACTCCACCTCCGACAGTTAGTGGTACAAAACATTTTTCTGTAGTTTTTTTAACTACCTCTAATATTGCATTTCTATTTTCATTAGAAGCTGTGATGTCCAAAAAACAAATTTCATCAGCTCCATTGTCATTATAAATTTTAGCTTGCTCGGATGGATCTCCCGCATCAATTAAATTTACAAAATTAATTCCTTTAACTACTCTTCCATCTTTTATATCTAAGCAGGGTATAATTCTTTTTTTTAGCATCTAATTAAAAAAACTCATTTTAATTAATTGATCATGATCTATTTTCCCATCATATATCGCCTTTCCAATTATTACTCCTTCAATTCTTGGATCAGATTTATTTTGGCTGGCAATATTTTCTATATCATTAATAGAACTAACTCCTCCAGAAACTAAAACTGGTATCTTTGTTAACTTAGAAAGTTTAAAAGTTTCTTCCAAATTTGGTTTTGTAAGTGTTCCATCTCTATTTATATCAGTATAAATTATTCTTGAAACTCCAAAATTTTCTATTTTTTTTACAAATTCTGATGCTTTAATTTCAGTTTGTTTTTTCCATCCTCTTAATGCAATAAATCCATTTCTCACATCAAGAGCTATAGCAATCTTATTTTCAAATTTTCCACAAACATTTTCAAAAAATTTAATATCTTCCACAGCTATTGTGCCTAAGATTACTCTATCAATACCAATATCAATTAACCTTTTTATATATTCAACTGATCTTATTCCGCCACCAATTTGAACTTTTATTTTCTTAATTCGACATATCTCTTCAATCAATTTTCCGTTTATTGGCTTTCCCTCCAAAGCTCCATCTAAATCAATTATATGAAGATCTCTGTAGCCTAATTTAGAAAATGCCTTTGCTTGTTCCAATGGGGTCTTATTATATTCAGTAGATTTTTCAAAATCTCCTTTTAAAAGGCGCACACATTTTCCATCTTTGATATCAATCGCAGGAAATATTTTCATTTTAAAATTTAAAGTTTAAAGTTTTCCTTTTGTAGAAGGAACCTTATTTTTTGCTCTTGTGTCAACCTCTAAAGCTTTTCGTAATGACTGCGCAAGAGCCTTAAAACAAGACTCAATTATATGGTGACTGTTGTCTCCATAAATATTTTCAACATGTAATGTTATACCAGCTGCTTGTGAAAATGCTTGAAACCATTCTTTAAATAATTCTGTATCCATCTCTCCTAATTTTTCAACTTTTAATTTTACTTTCCATATCAGGTATGGTCTGTTTGAAATATCTAAAGCCACTCGAGTTAAAGTTTCATCCATGGGTATAAATGAATGTGCAAATCTTTTTATTCCTTTCGCTGAACCAAGAGCTTTTCTTATGCACTCACCCATAGCAATTCCTACATCTTCTGTAGTGTGATGAAGATCAATATGAGTGTCGCCTTTTGCGCTTATTTTTAAATCAATCAATGAATGTTTGGATAATTGTTCCAACATGTGATTAAGAAAACCTATTTTAGTGTCAATTTTGTATGACCCTTTTCCATCTATATTGGCTTCCACAATTATAGTTGTTTCTTTAGTTTTTCTGCTTATTTTAGCTTTTCTTACCATTATCTACCTTTGTAATAGAAGAGGTATATAAATAATTTAAGAATATATCAATAAATAGAACTTTTGGGCTTGAAGATACTAAATTTATGTCCACATAGACTAATTATGAGCACTAATACAAATTGGCATGGAACAACAATCGTTTTGATTAGAAAAGGCAATGATGTAGTTGTTGCTGGTGATGGTCAGGTCAGCCTAGGAAATACAGTAATTAAAAGCACAGCAAAAAAAGTTAGAAAAATTGAAAAAAGAAATGTTATTGCGGGCTTTGCAGGTTCGACTGCGGATGCTTTAACTTTATTTGAAAGGCTAGAAGCAAAATTAGAAAAGCACGCAGGAAATTTGACTAGAGCAGCTGTTGAATTGGCAAAAGATTGGAGAACGGACAAATATTTGAGAAGATTAGAAGCGTTAATGGCAATAGCTGATAAAGAAAAAAGTTTTATTATTTCTGGTACTGGTGATGTATTAGAACCAGAAGAAGGAATTATAGGTATTGGCTCAGGAGGAAATTATGCTTTAGCTGCTGCAAAAGTATTAATGGATTCTAAAATGTCCGCCGAAGAAATCGCTAAAAAATCAATTCAAGTGGCATCTGAAATATGTGTATATACTAATAACAATGTAACTGTTGAAAAAATTTAATTAAATAATGAAACAAAAAACAAACATAACATCACTTCCATCACGAGACGCTAAAAAGGAAAAAGAAGATAAATCAATTGTTTCTTCCTTATCTCCAAGAGAAATAGTATCTGAGTTGGATCGATATGTAATAGGACAAAACGCTGCTAAAAGAGCTGTGGCTATTGCCTTGCGTAACAGATGGAGAAGACAAGCATTAAAAGGTGAAATGAAAGATGAAGTTTTACCAAAAAATATTTTAATGATAGGCCCAACAGGTGTTGGTAAAACTGAAATTTCAAGACGTCTTTCTAAATTAGCTGAAGCTCCTTTTATTAAAGTGGAGGCCACAAGATTTACAGAAGTTGGTTATGTAGGGAGAGATGTGGAACAAATAATCAGAGATTTATTAGAAATTTCTATAGCAATTGAAAAAGAAAAAATGAGAAAAGAAGTTCATGCAAAAGCACAATTAGCTGCTGAAGAAAGAGTTCTTAACACTTTAGTAGGAAATAAAGCAAGTGTTGCTACAAGAGAAAGCTTTAGAAAAAGACTCAGAAATGGTGATTTAGATGATAATGAAATTGAAATTGAAGTAAATGATGCGCCTAGCATGCCAAGCTTTGAAATTCCAGGAATGCCTGGAGCCAATGTAGGAATGATAAATATATCAGAAATGTTAGGAAAGAATATAAAAAAAGGTAAAAAGAAAAAAATGTCGGTTAAAGAATCTCATGAAATTTTAATCGCAGAAGAGTCTGATAAAATGATTGAACAAGATGCAATACTAAAATCAGCTAAAATTTCAACAGAAAATAATGGAATTGTTTTTTTAGATGAAATTGACAAAGTGTCTGCTAGAGGAGATCGTATTGGTGGGGATGTTTCTAGAGAGGGTGTACAACGTGATTTGTTGCCATTAATTGAAGGAACAACAGTAAGTACAAAACATGGTCCAATAAAAACAGATCATATATTATTTATTGCTTCAGGAGCATTTCAACTTGCTAAACCTTCAGATTTATTGCCTGAACTTCAAGGGAGATTACCTATAAGAGTTGAGCTAAGCGCACTAACAAGCGATGATTTTAAAAAAATATTAGAAGAACCAGATAACAGTTTAATTAAACAATACAAAGCTTTATTGGAAACTGAAAAAGTTGATTTAGAATTTACAAAAGATGGCATAGAAATGATCGCTAAACTAGCGACTGAGATTAATGCTAGCATTGAAAATATTGGAGCTCGAAGACTCCACACTATTATCGAGAAGGTTTTGGACGAAATAAGTTTTACTGCCACAGATAGAGGTGGTGAAAAAGTTATAATTGATGGTAAATTCGTTACAAAAAATCTTGGCGAACTTGCAAAAGATACTGATTTATCTAAATTTATTTTATAATTTTATTTTAAATAAATATAAAAGGCTCCTTCTCCTCCATCCTTTTGGTTTGCTTCTGTAATTTTTTTAATCTTTTCTGATAAATCAGCATTTTCTTTAATATATTGAGGAACTGAATCTTTTAATACATTCATTTTTGTTGAACGATAAGGGTCGTCATAAACTTTTGATCTTAGACCTTTGCCAGTAATAATTAATAATTTTTTAAAATTTTTCCTATGCGCGTCCTCTATAAAATTTTTTACCGAATTATTTGCATCTTTTAGTGAAAAGCCATGTAAGTCTAATTTTAACGTTTTTTTATTTTTAGTATTTTCATCTTCAATGAATTCATCTTTATTTTTAATATTTTTTAAATTATCTGTAAAAGTTGTCCACTCTTTTTTATCTTTTGTAGATATAGTAAACTTTTTTTTCATAAATTATAAAAATCTGAATTAGTACTCATTAAAAAGTTTTATGTCGGGAAACAATAATTTTGTTATCGCTATTTATTGGAAGTTTCTACCAGATACCATGTGGGATCTTGGCTCCACATATTTTTTGAAAACTTCCAGATATCATTTGCAGTTTTTATTTGGTCTGGATTACCTTCAATTATTTTGTCATCTTTATCTTTTACACAAGTAATAATCTCGCTAACAAAATTAACTGTTACTTTATAAATATTTTCTATTTTTTTAAATTCCATTACTTTAGAAGATTTTACTCCAATAAAAGTTGTTTCATATTTAAGTTCCTTTTTCTTTCTTTCATCAATCACTTCAGAAAAATCTTTAAATAAATCTTTTCCTAGTAAACCTTTTAATGATTTTTTATCACCTTTAGCAAAGGAAGTTATTATTTGCTCGTAAGCAATATTTGCCCCTTTTAAAAATTGTTTCTTCGCCTCTTCATCTACATTACCAGATTTTATAGCTTCATTATTTTCTATATCTTTTAATACAACGCTTCTAGGAAAATACCTGCTCGTACTTTTACCCTGGTGCCCTGTTTTTCTTCCTAAAATGTTTCTTAACCTTAAGATTATAAAGCCAGCAAACATTGCTAACAAAATTATATCTATAAATCCAAACTGACTGCTCATGAGTTTTTTGATTATAGTACTTAAATGATATACTATGCAATAAAAACAATCGGACAAATGAACGCTTTCATTCTTTTTATAATCGGTATTCCTCTAATAGAAATCTATCTTATGATTAAGG
>Ga0310344_10002264_pt1 | contig 14500 bp, 14 predicted proteins | sample HC15DNA20200_MG_FD_203801 | JGI IMG/M metagenome (GOLD analysis project Ga0310344, IMG submission 203801) | Marine microbial communities from station ALOHA, North Pacific Subtropical Gyre - HC15-DNA-20-200_MG | ecosystem: Environmental > Aquatic > Marine > Oceanic | place: Pacific Ocean: North... | reverse complement strand
CAAAATTTTCTAATCATAATAAAGTAATATGTATAAGTGAAATTGGTCTAGATTTTCAAAATGATAATGCTAATAAAAATTTGCAAATAAAAGCTTTTAGTAGTCAAATAGGTATCGCAAATAAAAATAATTTACCTGTGATTTTTCATATTCGAGAGAAAAATGATTCCTTTGATGGTTGGGATGCCCGAAAAATTGGAATTGAAATACTTAAAGAAAATTTAACGGTAAAAGCAGTAGCACATTATTTTCAGGGAGATTGGCAATATGCAAAAAAAATATTGGATCTAGGTATATATATTTCCTTCGCAAAACCTATCCTCAGAATTAAAGAACTTGAAGAAACTGTAAAAAAAATCCCTGATGACATGTTTGTAGTAGAAACAGACTCATATCCCCAAACTTTCAAAAAAAACAGAAATAAATGGACCGAACCATATCACTTACAACAAATAATCAAAAGAATCAGTCAATTAAGAAGAACAAACATAGAAAAAATTGCCGAATTTAGTACAAAAAATTCAATTGAGATTTTCAATAATCATAAAGACCAACTACAAAAAATTCTTTATAACTAGAAAAAAGATTACTATTTTGATCGGCTTAATTCAGATTCTATATGGCGAAAATCTTTCTGAGGTATTATATGTAACATCCCAAAAAATGCCATCTCCCACATTTCGGGGGGCCATTTTTTTACATATTCCATTGATGGAGCTAAATATTTAGCATCAATACCTTCTTCAACTACAATATTGGATTTTAAATTAACTCTATATATAAATTTTTCATCTGGATTATGGTGAACCCAAATTTTAGAATCATCTTCAAAATAATCTGATAATACAGTAGCAGTAGCAAAAAATGATCTTGACTCTTTCACATAATAAAGTATTCGATCATTCTTAATCATTCTTTGAGCTTTCTTTCGATTAGGAAAATCTATACCCTGTATATCAAAGTTTTTTTCTTTCGTTATCTTGAAATTATCTGATTCAGTAACAATCATCCAATAAGTGTTGTTATTTACCATTTAGCTTCCTTTATATCAAAAATATATTAGCAAAATTTTTATATTTAACTATTGTTCAGATCTTGATTGAGTTCTACTTCTAATATATATAGCAATAGAATTCATAGATAACAGAACAATTAACAAAACTATAATTCCAGCAGAAGCTATACTTCTAAATTCATGCTGAGGTTGCGAAGCCCAACTAAAAATTTGTAAAGGTAACACTGTAAATCTATCCAATGGACTAGTAGGAACATAAGTAAGGAAAATCAACGCACTAATAACTAAGATAGGAGCTGATTCACCCACTGCCCGAGAAAGTGCTAATATAATTCCGCTCATCACACTGGGCATTGCTTGTGGAATCACAACCGTTTTTACTACTTGCCAACGAGTAGCACCCATTGCAAAAGCAGCATCTCTATAGCCAGATGGTACAGCTCTTATAGCTTCTTGTGAAGCAATAATAACTATGGGTAAAACTAGTAGTGTCATTGTCAAAGAACCAGCTATTATAGCTCTTTGCCCATCCAACATTAACTGCACAAAAATAGCTAATCCTAACAAACCATAAATCACGGAAGGTACACCTGCTAAATTTGAAATATTCAAATTTAACAATCTATTAAAAATATTATCTGCTGCAAATTCTTCTAAATATATAGCAGTACCTAACCCAACTGGAATAACCATAATTGCAGTTAGTCCAACAACCCATAAAGTGCCCATCAATGGAGCTAATATACCTGACTGATCAGGAAATCTAGAAGCATAATTTGTAAGAAAATCAAGACTTAGCCAACCATATCCATCTAAAAAAACATCAACTAGTAGTATTGCTAATCCTATAATTCCAATCATTGTACAGAAAACGAACAAGATGTAAAAAAAATTATCTCGAATGGTCCTATAATTAGTCTTTCTATTTCTGTTTATTTTCTGATTCATTTAATTTTTAACCTATTTTTTCAATCGTATACTTGTCTATATCTACTTATAACCCATCTTCCAAGTATATTCATCAAAAGCGTTATCAAAAATAATAACAATCCCACTGCGAATAACGTTTGATACTCTATAGAACCATGTGGAGCTTCACCAAGAGCTATATTTACGATGTATCCTGTCATTGCTTGTATACTTTCGATGGGATTGAAAGTTAAATTTGGTGTTGCACCAGCTGCTAGAGTAACAATCATAGTTTCCCCAATCGCTCTTGATAATGCCAAAATAAAAGATGCAACTATACCTGAAAGTGCTGCTGGAACCACTACTTTTGTAGAAACTTCAAATCTTGTAGCACCCATAGAATATGCAGCATCTCTCAAAGATTTTGGAACAGACATCATGGCATCTTCACTTAATGTAGAAACCATAGGCATAATCATTAATCCCATTACAAGCCCAGCACTTAATGCATTGAAAACACCAAAAAACCCAAAGACAGATTCTAATTCAAAATAATTATATACTGTACGCAAAAAAGGAGTTATCAAAGTTAAAGCGAAATATCCATAAACTACAGTAGGGATACCAGCTAAAATTTCTAAAACTGGTTTCAATATTTTCCTTAATTTTTCTGGAGCATATTCAGATAAAAAAATAGCTGTACATAATCCTAATGCTAAAGCTATTATCCCAGCTATAAAAGCTACCAATAATGTTCCAGCTACAAGAGGCAAAACACCAAAACTTGGCATTGGTGGGTCACAGGTTGCACAATTGAATAATGGTGTCCAATTAATACCAGTTAGAAATTCAATTACAGAAACAGGGGTTTCACGATTTTCAGGTGTTTCGACAAAAAAAGCTAAACTTTCTTTTAGTAGAACATAAACTATACCTATTGTTGTCAAAATTGAAATAAGAGTTATTATTCGCAAAAACCATACAATTACCACTTCTTCTATCTTGTTTATTCCTCTTGTTGTTTTTTCTGATCTTTTATTCACTTGATAATTTCTATTAAATATTAAAACTAAAAAATATTTTATGACTCTATAGCAAATCTCTTAACGTAACGTTAAAGATATTTTTTAAAATACTATTTAGTTTTTGCTTTTCCTTCGTCATACATATCTTGTGGAAGAGGTACGTAACCAACCTCTTCAGCAAACTTAGCTCCGTTAGTTAAGTAGTAATTAACAAATTCTTTTACATGAAGTCTGTTCAAGTGCGCTTTGTTCAAATATATAAATAACGGTCGTGAAAGTGGAGAGTAACTACCATCATTAATTGTAGTTGAATCAGGAGTAATACAACCTGTCCCGCCATCAATAGCAACAAGCTTCAATTTATCAGCATTTGGAAGGTAGTATGCGTATCCAAAGTATCCCAAAGAGCCTTTATCTCCTGATACACCTTGAACAAGTACATTATCATCTTCTGATGGTGTATAGTCTGCTCTAGATGCACCTTCTTCTCCATTGATCTCATCTGTAAAGTAATCAAATGTTCCTGAGTCAGTTCCTGGACCATATAATCTCAAAGGTTGATCAGGAAAACCACTTCGTATTTCAGACCAGTTACTGAGCTTGCTGTGAGGATCCCAAATTTTATTTAACTCTTCGGTTGTTAGACAATCTACCCAGTCATTCGCAGGATTTACAATAACTGACAAACCATCATATGCAATTGCGAGTTCAATAAATTCAATCCCATTATCCGCAGCTGCTGTAACTTCTTTATCCTTGATAGGCCTAGAAGCGTCAGAAATTGAGGTTTCTCCAACAGTGAAACGTTTCATACCCCCACCAGTACCAGATACCCCAACTGGGACCTGCACATCAGGATGAATTTTTCGGAACTCTTCAGCAACCGCAACAGTTATTAGGTAAACCGTAGATGATCCGTCTATCTCTATAGTACCTGTTAAACCGGATATTTCTTTGGTATCAACCTTTTTAACTTCAACGGTTTTAGTTTCAGTACAAGCTATAGAAACTACCACTAGAATAACAAAAAGGAAAAAGGTTATAATATCCATGTTATAAATATTAATCTTCAAGATCTATACCTCCTTATGAAATTCACTGAGAAATTATAAGCGTCGTTAAACAAACCATCTAATTTATGTATGATTTTCTAACTTATATATTAAATGATTACTACGAGTTATTAACTAAATGTTAATTGATCTAAAATTTTGTTAAAGTTACAGTAAATTCAGTTCCAATATTTTCTTCACTTTTAACTGTTATTTTCCCACCATGTAAATCAATAATATGATTTGAAATCGACAAGCCAAGACCCGTCCCAGGTTCTGATCTTGATGAATCAATCTTAAAAAAACGTTCAAAAATATGGGGCAAACTTTCTTGAGGAATTCCAGAACCATTATCTCGAATTTTAAATTCAATAGATTTTTCTTTTTCAATACATGATAAAACTATTTCTCCATTTTCATCAGTCCACTTAATTGCATTATTAATCATATTAGCCAAAACTTGATCAAATTTATCCGTATCAACATTAACTAATGAATTAACATTTTCACTCTTTGGATCTAAATGTAGTTCGATTTTTTTATTTAAACAAATTTGAAAAAATCTATCAAATGAATTTTTAATTATATGAAATGGGCTAATCTTAATAAGATTCAATTCAATATCACCCGATTCTAAACGGGTTAATTCCATCAATTCTGTCACTAAATCTTCAAGTCTTTGAGCATCATTGAAAATTAATTTTAAAAATTTTTTGGAAAAATTTTTGTCCGATATTGCACCCATTTGTAAAGTCTCGGCAGAAGATTTAATTGCGGCTATGGGAGTTCTTAATTCATGTGAAGCATTTGATATAAATTCTCTTCGAGTAATATTTAATCTTCTTAGTGCTGTAAGATCAGATAACAAAACAATAATTTCTCTTTTTTGAAAAATTGCTTCGTTATCTACATCATTAATGTAGTCAAATAATACTGAAGTAGAAGCTAAAATAGATGTCCCAGAATCTACAAGATCAAATTCTGAAGTCATTGGTTTCTCAGTTAAAAAAGTTTTTTGAATAATGTCATTTAATTCTGGATTATTATTTAATGTGGAAATCGGGTTAGAAAAAATATCGAATTTTTCCTGATCTATACCTAAAATTTTTATTGCTACAGGATTAATATAATCTAAGAAATTATCTTGATTAATTACAATAATACCCTCTTGCATTCCATCTAAAATTGCATTTAATTTTTTAGATTGTTGTTTTTCAATTATGAATTGTTTGGAAAGTTGATCGGACAAGTTATTCACTGCTCTAGTAACGTTATAAATCTCTTTAGGACCTCTATCAACTATCCTATAATCAGGTTTTTTTTCAGTAATTAATATATCTTCACCAATTTTTTTGAAATCATCTACAGCTTTATACGCAATAAACAAAGTAGAAAGAAAAGTTAATAGAACAAAAAATATCCCAACAAAATTATTTATAAATAAAAATGAAAAAGTAATTAAAAACAAAACAGAAAATGAAGATAAAAGTATTCTCCATTTTAAATTTATTTTCTCTAAAAACAAAACTACACTTCCGAATGAAATCTATATCCTACTCCCCTAATTGTTTGAAGAAGGATAGGATTAGAAGGATCTTTTTCTATTTTTCGTCGTAACCATCTAACGTGGACATCAATAGTACGTGTATCACCAGTATACTCATAGCCCCAAACTTGTTGAAGTAATTGATCTCTAGTAAAAACCCTGCCCGGATTTGACGCCATATGTAAAAGTAAATCATATTCACGGGGTCTTAATGAAATATCTTGATTATTTAGTGTAATTTTTCTTGAAGGTTTATCAATAATCAAGTTTCCGATATTTATTATTTCATCGGAATAATTTTCTATTGCTATTTTAATCATTTCCGTCCTTCTAATGTTGGCACCCACACGAGCAATTAATTCTCTAGTACTAAAAGGTTTTGTAACATAATCATCTGCCCCAACTTCCAAACCTACCACTCTATCGATTTCAGTATCCTTAGCAGTAAGCATTATGACAGGAGTAAAAATTCCTTCTTTACGAATAGTTCTACAAATTTCAATACCACTAATTAAAGGTAACATTAGATCCAATATGATCACATCTGCTTGCCAACTTAGTGCAGAATCCAAGCCTTTTTTACCATTTTTTTCCAACTTAACTTCATATCCTTCGGATAAAAAGTTATATCTAATAACTTCACCCAAACTAGTATCATCCTCAACAACAAGAAGTCGTTTCCTGTTATTAGATTCATGATAATTATTCAAATACAAATCCTATCTAACAAATATCTATAAAGGATTAAATTTTATTAATTAAATTAAATTCCCCATTTATTTGAAACATATTCCTCAACAATTGTTATAAATTGTTTAGCAATATCATTTCCATTCAAAAATCTTTCTCTCTTACCATCAATATATATAGGAGCTCTTGGGATTTCTCCAGATCCAGGGAGAGAAATACCTACATTTGCAGCCCTAGATTCCCCAGGTCCATTAACCACACATCCCATTACAGCAACATTTAACTCTTCGGATCCAGGAAATTCCTTTTTCCATTCAAGACGTTTAATCTCCAAGAAACTTTCTATATCAGAAGCCAATTCTCTAAAATATGTAGAAGTTGTTCTACCACACCCAGGACAAGCAGTAACTGCAGGACGAAATTTCCTTAACTCAATTGACTGCAAGATATCTTGGCATAATTTCACTTCTAGAGTTCTATCTCCACCAACCTTTGGGGTAAGGCTAGCCCTTATAGTATCTCCAATACCTTCGTATAGAAGTATAGACAAAGCAGATGTGGTGGCTACAATACCTTTTTGTCCCATACCTGCTTCAGTTAATCCGAGATGTAAAGGAACGTCACATTTATTAGATAATTCCCTGTAGACATTAACCATTTGGTTTAATCTAGAAACTTTACAAGAAATAATTATCTTATCTTCTGGCAAACCTATTTTTATAGCAGCATCTAAACTTGATAATGCACTGTCAACTAAAGCCAAATTTTCTACTTCTTCAGAAGATTTAGGTTTTATTAAACGAGAATTTTTATCCATTCTTTTGGAAAGGACATCTGGATCTAAACTACCCGCATTAACACCTATCCTAATTGTTTTATTATATTCTTTTGCTAAATTAACAAAACTTGAAAAATTTTCATCGTGTTTTGCTCCGCGTCCAACATTCCCTGGATTAATACGTAACTTATCTAAAGATTTAATTAAAGATGGATTATCTTTTAACAATCTATGTCCAATAAAATGAAAGTCTCCAACTAGAGGAATATTGTACCCAAGATCATTAATCCTAGATTTGATCTCATAAACAGATTTTGCAGCCTGATCATTGTTTACTGTAAGTCTAACAATCTCACTACCAGCTTTTGCTAATAAAATAACCTGTTCAGTAGTTTTAAGAACATTTACCGTATCTGTATCAGTCATAGACTGGACTACAATAGGTGCATTACCTCCAATTTTCACATCTCCAACTAGCACTTGTTTAGTATATTTTCTTTTGGTTAAATTAAAATCAGCCATATTTTTCAACTAATTCAGATTATTAAGGAAAAAGATCTCCAGATAATATTCTAATTATATCCTGAATAGAGATCAAAATTATTAACCCTATTAACAATGTAAATCCAATAGAATGAATTAATGCTTCTTTTGTATGCGAAATACGTTTCCCATTTCGTAAAATTTCAATTATTACAAAAAATATTCTCCCTCCATCCAAAGCTGGAATTGGTAACAAATTTATGACCCCAAGAGATAAACTAATTGCCGCAGTAATATAAAGCAATGAAACTATTTTTGTATTAATTTCGATATTTGACACTGCAATATTACCAGTTATCTGACTTATACCAATTGGACCCATAGTTGCCGGACCTTGAAATTGAGGGTTAGTGCTTCCCATTATTGATGATTTTATAGAATTTTTAGTTATCAAAAACATATCTGAAATCTGATACCATCCATCAATTGTTGATCTCCAAATATTTTTAGAAGTAACTATTTCAACTTGATTTATCATTCCTATTTGAACACCAATAGCACCTTCTTGAATAAAATTATTCATACCTAAATTAGAATTATGTTTACGGGCTTCTACTATAGAAATTGATTCAGATTCTTCACCATTTTCAGAAATATATATTTCATCACCAATAGAAGAAATTTTTCCAATTCGTTTTAATTTTGAAACTGAAATTTCTTTGATTGAATCATCAACTTTATTAACTACTAACAATTTATTATTAATTCCAATATTAGGATCAATTATTCTTGCATCAGATAAAGAAATTTCTATATCTATATCACTTGGATTCAATACTACTTTACGTCTAGGGGGTTTCCATCTAGGAATTATTTTTATCTCATCTTCTGAACCAGAATATTCAAACAATTTTTGGTCAGGTCTAGGAAAAGGATTTGGAATAGATCTATTTAATCCTACATCTATTTTTTCACCTAAATTAGAACTTATCATCAGTTGAAGTTCTCGTATTTCGTCGATTTTTTTTCCTTCAACCGATGTAATAATATCTCCTTTTTTTATTCCTGCCTCAAATGCAGGACTATTCGGAAAAACATTATTTACAATTACTTGCCCGGTAATTGTTTTTTGAGGGATCAACCCTATGACAGGAAATATAATTAATGGAATGATTAAGTTAATTAAAGCACCAGAAGCCATAACTATTAATCTTTGCCAATGAGGTTTACTACCTAGCGATCCAATAACATTTGAGGATTCTTCACCAACCATCTTCACAAATCCACCAAGAGGCAATAAGTTAACAGACCATAACATTTCTGATACTATCGCTTCATTTTTTGAAATATCTCTAAGTTTTCCAACTACTACTGAACCTTGTGCTGCCAAAGCAAAATCTTGTGACTGGGCACTTTTCACAGAAGTAGCTACAATTTGACCAGATTCATAACTAACATTCAACGCAATAATTTTTCCAAAATAATTTTCATGTTTTATATCCGTCTTAATCTGGTTTGAAATTGTTATATGGGTTGTTCCTGTCCAAAAACTTACAAGTTTAGGCGGAAATCCTATTCCAAACTCAAGAATTTTAACTCTGAATAACTTAGCAGTTAAAAAATGTCCCAACTCATGAAAAAGAACTAAAGGAATTAAAATTAATAAAAAAGTTAAAATACTTAAAATAAATAAGTTACTGAACATTTAAAAGTACCTTATATCTCATTTAAAACAGATCTCTTCCCATATTCAAGAGATTGTAGAATTTCATCTAAATTAGGATTCATAATCTGTGAGTGATTTGATAAGGAATGTTTTATGAGATCATAAATCTCGGTAAATTTAATTTTGCCTTCAATAAATGCTGAAACTGCTGTTTCATCAGCTCCTACAAGTACAGAATTATATGTTCCTCCTTTTTTAGCATATTCCATTGCTAAGTCAAAACAAGGATAATCACCTTGATGATATTCGTCGAATGTCAACTCTTTATATTTTATAGGGTTAAACCATTCCAAAAAATTATTATCCAATCTTCTTGGATATGACATAGCATAATGAATTGGATGGTGCATATCTGGATTACCTATTTGCGCTTTTATAGACCCATCAATAAATTCAACCATGGAGTGAATTACACTTTGAGGATGTATTAATACCTCTATTGATTCATACATAGAATCAAATAACCATTTAGTTTCTATAACTTCAAATGCCTTATTCATTAATGTAGCAGAATCTATAGTAATTTTTTTTCCCATTTTCCAAGTAGGATGACGTAAAGCTTCTTCAGGTTTCACAGACAGAAGATCGTTCCATTTTAGACCTCTAAATGCTCCTCCGGACGCAGTAATAAAAATCCTACGAGGTATAGTGTTTTCACCTTCAATACATTGCCAAATAGCTGACGGTTCACTATCAACTGGTAAAATTTTTCCGCCAAATTTTTCAGATAAATCTACAATCAATTTACCTGCCATTATTAAAGGTTCTTTATTAGCTAATGCAACATTTGTACCATTCTCAAGAGCTTTCATCGTAGGAATTAATCCAGGGCTTCCTGAAATACAATTAACTACTAAATCTACATCATCAACAACCACTATTTCATCTAATTTCACAACTTCAACTCCTACAATTTTCTTCATTTTTTCTATCGAAGGAGAAGAAAGATATCTAGGAGAAAATTCTTGAATTTGCTCTTCAAAAAGTTTTACATTAGAATAATTCGATAATCCTAAAATTTTAAAATTATTTGGATAGTTTCTTACAACATCTAAGACTTGACGGCCAACTGAACCAGTAGAGCCTAATAAAATTATATTTTTCATATATTAAATTACCCAGAAATTAAATAAAACATTCCCACATTAGGTGCCACACTATCTAACCGATCTAAAACGCCACCATGACCTAAAAAAATCCTACTAGAATCTTTAATATTAGATCTTCTTTTAAGAAACGATTCAAATAAATCTCCAATTACAGCAGTGGTAGGAATTAATATTACTACCAAAAAAAATTGTAACGTACTTAATGATAAATGAAAATATTCAAGAAAAAATATAGAATAAACAACACCAGAAAAAACTCCTCCAATAACGCCTTCTACACTTTTTTTCTGACTCAAAAAAGCAGGTAATTTATGTCGACCAAAAAAATTACCTATCATATAAGAACCAGTATCCGTAATCCAAATAACACTCAACAAAAACAATAAATGCCAATGACCTTGATCATTCGATAAAATATAAGGAGTCAACCCAACACAAAACCCAAAAAAGACAATATAAATCCAAAAGAAATAGTCGATTTCAAAAAATAATTTTGTACGCTGAAAAATCTTCAATAGTAAAAATATTGCTATGGAAAATCCAGAAATAACATTAAAATATAATGGATTAGAATAATCCAAATAAATTATAGAAATTGCAAAAATAATTGGGAAATTAATTGTAATGAAAATAAGCAAAAAAACAATTTTATTGTTTTTTAAATTGGACATATTGTACAATTCCCAACTTGCAATAATCGTAAAAAAGATTAAAAATATATAAAAGATCATTTCACTGAGAAATAATGCCGCAATTACTGAAGGTATTAAAATTATTGAAATTAGTATTCTTGTTAAAAAATTATCAAAATGCATTTTCAAGTTATCTTCTACCAAATCTACGTTGTCTTTGTCCGTAATTTTCTATTGCTTCATTTATCTCTTTAGATCCAAAATCAGGCCAAAGAACGGGGGTTGAAAAAAATTCTGAATATGCTGATTGCCATATTAGAAAATTACTTATTCTAAATTCTCCTCCAGTCCTTATCACTAAATCTGGATAAGGTAATTCTGGTACGTATAAATATGTTGAAAATAATTCAAGATTAATTTCATCTACATCAATTTCATCTAAAATAATTTTTTTTACTGCATTAATAATTTCTTGCCTTCCACCATAATTAAAGGCAACACATAAAGTTAAACCAGAATTATTCTTTGTATCTTCTACTGCTTTTAAGATATCTGATCGTAATGTATTTGATAAATTATTAAGATCTCCAGCATGTGTAAGTTTAATGTTTTCTTCAGAAATAGCTTTTACTTCATCCTTAATAACAGAACCAGCTAATTCCATCAAAGCTTGAACTTCAGATTTTGGTCTCCCCCAATTTTCTGTGGAAAAAGCATATACTGTAACAAAATCAACACCTATAGAAGACAATTCAGATATTACTGGTCTTATATTCTTGTATCCTGCAATATGCCCTTCAGATACGTCTAAATGATTCTTTGTAGCCCATCGTCCATTACCATCCATTATGATTGAAATATGTTTGGGAATATCTTCCAATGAGATCTTACTCCTGTTAATACTTTTTGAACCCATTCATACTTGCATTATCTCTTTTTCCTTATTATTCAATTCTTTTTCGATATTATCTATAAATTCAGTAGTAAGTTGTTCTAAAGATGACTGAGCTCTTCTACATTCATCCTGAGAAGATGTTCCTGATTTTTCATCATTTCTGATAGATTCTTGTGCAGTTCTTCTAATATTTCTTATAGTTATTTTTGATTCTTCAGATCTTGATTTCACCATACGCACAATTTCTTTTCGAGTTTCTTCAGTTAAAGGAGGAATATTCAATCGAATTATCTCTCCATCAATGTTAGGTGAAATATTTAGATCAGAAGATTGAATAGACTTAGCAATACTTTCGATAGAATTTTTATCCCATGGTTGAATAATTATCATTCGAGAATCCCCCAGATTGATTTGCGCAAGTTGATTTAATGGCATTTCCGAACCATAATAATCTACTTTCATTGATTCAACCAACCCAGTAGATGCTCTTCCAGTCCTAACCCCTTTCAAATTACTTTTGTAAGATGTAAATGAAGCTTTCATCTTTATTCTTGCATCATTCAAAATTTCTTCTAACATTTTTTTTATCCCAAATCATTAATAAAAATTCAAATATATTCAAAAGTTATCAAAGAATATTAATCCGTACTAATTAACGTTCCTATTTTCTCACCTTCACATATTTTAATAATATTCATATCTTCAAAAATATTAAAAACTATAATAGGTAAATTATTATCCATACACAAAGATAAAGCAGTACTATCTAATACATTAAGTTTTTTTGATAGAGCGTCATAATGAGTAATTGAACTAAATTTTACTGCATCGTTATTTACCAAAGGATCAGAATTATAAACTCCATCAACATTATTTTTTGCCATTATTAAAACTTCTGCACCTATCTCTAAGGCTTTCAAAGCTGCAGCTGTATCTGTAGACATATAAGGGTTTCCTGTTCCTCCAGCAAAGATTACTACTCTACCTTTTTCCATATGTCTTATTGCTCTTCTCCGTATATAAGGTTCAGCAACACTAGGTACATTTATTGAAGATTGAGTTCTCACATCGACATTCATAGATTCAAGAGAATCTTGCAATGATAAAGCATTCATAATTGTAGCCAACATACCAGCTGAATCAGCAGTTGACCTATCCATTCCAATCATTTCATAGTCAACTCCTCTCCATATATTTCCACCTCCGATTACGATACCAATTTCTAAACCCATTGTTTGTAAAGATAAAATCTGTTTAGAAATAAATTTTAAGATACCGATATCAAGACCATATTCTTTTTTTCCCTTTAATGATTCCCCTGATAATTTCAATAAAATTCTAGAATATTTTTTTTCAGGCATAAATTTTCACTTGGCTTATAAATTAAAAAAACTAATCGCCCAATTCATATCTCACAAAACGAGTAACACGTATATTTTCACCAGTTTTACTAATGGTTGCATTCACTAAATCTCGAATAGTGATACTACTGTCACGAATATATTCTTGTTCCATCAAAATTTCATGGTCTTCAAAATCCGTAATATCATCTGGGATAGAATCTCTATCAACATAAAATGGATTCATTGCAGCAATTTGCATAGCAATATTTTTACCAAGATCAGTGAACTCTTGAGTTTTACCTACAAAGTCTGTTTCACATTTTATCTCCAACATTGCTCCAATTCTACCTCCTGTATGTATATAACTAATCACCCTACCTTCTGATGTAGATCTTCCAGATCTTTTACTTGCTGTAGCAAGACCTTTTTCAGATAGAATCTTTAATGCCGCATCTAAATTACCATCGGCCTCTTCTAATGCATTTTTTGCATCCATGATTCCTACACCTGTTTTATCTCTTAATTCTTTAACCTGAGCTATATTAACCATAAATTTTAGATCCTATGAAATCTTCATTTTTTCCTTTATTAAACTTTTTTTCCATCATTGGAAGAAGTTTGTTTTTTTTTCTTAGTCTTTGAATCCTTGATTGGTTCCGGTGTATTAGATGAATTATCTAGTTTAGAATTCGATGTCTCTTCAGAAATATTCGATCCTGAAGAGCTGGTTTTATCAGAATTTTTAGATGAAGAAACAGATTTAGAATCCGATACATTTTCAGAAACATTAGGATTTGCATTCTTATTTGATAAATTTGAAACTTTAGATTCATTAATATCTTTTGATGAAGATGAATCATTAGATTTAATTTTTTCAGGTTTTTTTTGTGACCTATCTGCCGCAGCGAGTTGTATAGCCCGCCTTGCTGCTTCCTCTTGAGCTTCCAAATCAGCTTCATTTGCCAATTTTTCTTCCGATTTAATTTTGGCTGTTGATTTACCACGATTTATCGCATCAACAATATGAGATGTAATAATTTCTATTGATCTTATAGAATCGTCGTTCCCGGGAATAGGATAATCAATATCTGAAGGATCACTATTAGTATCCACTATAGCTATTACAGGTATTTTTAATCTGTTTGCTTCAGAAATTGCAATATGTTCTGATTCTGTATCAACAACATAAATGAGATCAGGTAATTTTCCCATTTCTTTAATCCCACCAAAAAATTTATTCAATCTTTCTATTTCATTGTTGACTTTCAAGGTCTCTCTTTTTGTTTGAGTTTCTACC
>Ga0310344_10002263_pt1 | contig 14500 bp, 12 predicted proteins | sample HC15DNA20200_MG_FD_203801 | JGI IMG/M metagenome (GOLD analysis project Ga0310344, IMG submission 203801) | Marine microbial communities from station ALOHA, North Pacific Subtropical Gyre - HC15-DNA-20-200_MG | ecosystem: Environmental > Aquatic > Marine > Oceanic | place: Pacific Ocean: North... | reverse complement strand
TTACCTTATAAAGATTTACCTCATGTTCCGAAAAAATATTTAGCAGTAAAATAGGTATGGCTGGGAACCGACGTAAAATATCTGGCGAATGGGATACAAATGTTAATAAGGATTGTAACGCCTTCCTGTCTGATACAATAGGGGCCAGATAAATCGATTCTATATTCTCATACTTCTTCCATCGTGACAGGAGGAATGGATCATTGCACAAAATAAACAAAGTTTTATTGTCAGGCTTAAGTACATCTACTAGCCTCACTCCATTAACTTGAACATCTGTAATAATTCTTGACAAGCACTTATATCCTTCTTTGTTTCTAGCAATCACTATTACGACATGGTGACCATCAGTCAATTCAACTCCAATGAGCGGTGTAATGCCAACCTTTTGACAATGAACAGAAAATTCTACCGCACCATAAAGGCCATTCTCATCAGCTAAACAAAGATTCTTTAAATTTTGTTCTATGGCAAATTCTACCAGTTCGGATATAGAATGAATACCCTTCATAAAAGAATAATGACTTTTACAAACAACTAAGGGTGAATAGCGCATAAAAGGCGTATAAAAATCTAAGGGAAACTTCACATAAAGGCTGTATCAAAACTCTTTATTTAAGAATTGTTATCTAAAATGGTAAGTCGTCATCACTGTCACTATCGGTGCTTGACAATGGAGCTCCGCTAGGGCTATCAGTACGTCGGCCAAGCATGGTAAACATATCGCCTTGAATTTCAGTAGTAGTCCGTTTATTCCCATCTTTATCTTCCCAAGACCGAGTTCTTAGTCTACCCTCTATGTATACCAACTGACCTTTTTTCAAATACTGTGCAGCGGTTTCAGCTGGCTTACCAAATAGCACACATCGATGCCATTCGGTATGATCTTGGTAGCTCCCTTCAGCATTTTTTCGACTTTCGTTTGTAGCTACATTAAAATTTGCCACAGCTGTTCCTGATTGAGTATAGCGACTTTCTGGGTCTCCGCCCAAATGCCCTACTAGCATAACACGATTTATACTTCCTTTTTGCATCGGACTAACCTTTCCTTATTTTGTTATACCCGCGACTCTCTTTCTAAATTTACTTGCATATTCTTTTTTAACTATAAGTATTTACAGATAATTTCTAGTTTAATAATTTAACAATATTATATCTACTGAAATGAGAATTAAAAGTTTCCTTCATTCTTTTCCTGCTAGATAGACCGATTCTCCCATAAGGAGTGAATTAAACCCAAACCGTCGTCGAATCTGATCTATGACTACTAGTCGACCATATCTTTTAAGCTGTTTTTCTTCATCAAATAACTCGGCCTGATATACATTGTCAAAACTAGACAGCTTTACCCCAATAAGACGTATTCCTACTCGGCGATCCATGGCGGATAACATTAACCTCTTGGCGTGGAAAAAGAATGTAAAATCACTACTTCCAAATTGGGGCAGAGTAAAAGCACGATTGACAGTTGTAAAATCTTCATATCTGAGTTTTATTCCTACTGTCTTTGCCACCTTTCTTTCCACCCTAAGCTGGCTAGAAACTCGCTCAATAAGCCTATGCAATACAGCTATGATATATGTTTGATCCGTAGTGTCCGAGGGGAAAGTAATCTCTCTACTAATAGACTTTCGCTGTCGCACCGTAAAGGAAGGGCTCTGGTCATAACCAATTGAAGCATGCCAAAGCCATCTACCCATAGCGCCTAAGGTAGAAGTCATCAACAACTCTCCTGCGGATGCAATTTGATGGATGTGTGTCAATCCGAAACTGTGTAATAGTTTTGTCATTTTTTTCCCTATACCAGGAATAAGTTTGATAGAAAGTGGCGCAAGGAACATACTTTCTAAGCCAAGTGGAACCCATAGCATCCCACTTGGCTTCGCTTTCTGGGATGCAATCTTTGCTGTCATTTTAGTAGAGGCTATACCCACTGTACAATCAAGCTGGGTAGCCTGCTTAATTGCCCACCGGAGTCGCTCCCCGGCTTCCATAGGCGGACCCCACAGACGACCCGTACCTGATAAATCTATATATCCTTCATCAATAGATGCCATTTCTACAAGTGGTGAAAAAGTGCGGAGAATCCCTTCAATTTTTCTGTGGTAATACTGATATATATCAAAATCTGGCGGCAGTACAATCAGATCCGCACAGGAATGTAATGCAAGGCGAATAGGCATAGCCGAATATATTCCAAACTGCCGAGCTTCATATGAAGCTGATGCCACTACAGAACGTTCTTCTTTAGGATCACCTGCAACAACCATAGGCAGTCCATTTAGAGCAGGGTTTTTCAATCGCTCCACTGACACAAAAAAACAATCCATGTCAATATGAATAATTATTCTTCTAAATCGTTTAGCAGTTATTTAGCGTAGCTCCGCCACGTGAATCCCATATAAGCAACAAACAATTATATCATACAAAAAGCGTATATTAAAAGAAAAAGAAAAGAAATGTTTAGCCACTATTTAAACTCGTGGTAAAGCGAATCATTTCAGCAGCAAGCTCATCAATCCGCTGTTTTACTCCATCATCAATTATAGCACCACCATCAAAAACACCTCCTGAGGCATACACAAAACGGGGAATGATAATACATCGGAAATCAAGCATTAGAGAGTTTGCTAAGCTCATAATGGCCATATAGCTTTTTTCGCCTCCAGCTGCACATAAAAATCCGACAGTTTTATTCTCCCATGCTTTCCCAGTAAGCTCAATAAAGTTTTTTGCTGCAGCATTTGCATCATAATTATATACTGGTGTGGATATGACAAGACTATCAGCTGACTGAACCTTATCATAAAACAACTTAGTCGTAGGATGCTCCAGATAGGCCTTCCCATCACAAAATGGCACATCATGATTCCTAAGCGCTAAAAGCTCTGCCTCTTGCTCATTACTTTCAAGCCAACTACACAGATGATTACCCATAATCCAACTATTGCCCTTATTTCTAAGACCAGTACTTATAACAAGGTGCTTCATAAATTTCTCCTTCTATCCTACTGTTTTATAGTTATTAAGCCGACTATATTCTGACATCATGTACACAGCAAAAGTTGCGAGCCAGTGTTCTCCACCATATCCACTATCAAACATAATCCTATAGGCTTCTTGGGCATGAATTGCAGCTAGGCGGGAGAATAGTTCCCGACGAGAATCATGAGCAGGCAATACAAATGCTAATTGATTCATAGTCCACGCCCTATGAAACATGAGACCAATAAGATGGCCAATACCTGGGTCTTCTAAATCTAATACCAATGGCGGGGATCTCAGAGATTTGAATCTATCCCCAGCTAGAGGCGGGAGGAATGTATCAAACCATGATAGAAATTTATCTTTTTCCATAACCTTGCTCATAGATTCAGCTTCCGCAAGACATGGTGAAAGGAAATCAGTTCCCGACGGCTCATATGCCGTTGGACAATCTTTATCTTTAGCAAAATAACGGTTGCTAAACTCTTTTATACTCTCAAGCAATAAGGTGTCACCAACTATAGTAGAATAATCATACATGAGAGAAAAAGAAAATGCAGAGTTAGTATGAGTCCCAGGGCGGAGTGGCGATGACAACACTTTTAAATAATCAACTGTTTTTTGTGAAAGCAACTTGGATAAAGGACGCATATTACTAGCCCATTGTTGTCCTTCTGGATCATCCCATGTTACTAGCTCGCTGTATAATTTCATTAGCCATGCCCAACCATAAGTTCGTTCAAAGCTCTTGGTAAAATCATTTTCTGAAAAAAACTGAAGTTCAGCATTAAGTTTTTCTTTATTCAGATTGACTCGCAGTTTTTTTCGGATGCTATCGCCTACAGATATATTAGGAAACATTTTCAGTATTTTTATCATAGTCCAGTGACCATGTACAGCCGAATGCCAATCCCAACATCCGTAAAATGATGGAGTCACCTCATAGTGAGGCTTAATCCATTCGGGACCATTAAACCTGTACCCGATTTTGTAGGGAAACCTCTGATCTACGCACTTAAGTGAAAGCTCTACTAATTCTTTTGCGCGCTGTTCATCTAGGCTTGGCGAGGGGACGTTTTTAAGGGACAATAAAAGGTTTGATATGTTCTGGTCTTGAGGCGCACAATTTTGAAGTAGCGCACTAATGAATAATATAGCCAATATTTTTTTTTGCGGTAAGTTTTGCCTTATGCAATACAGCTTTAGATATTGTGGATTGTTCTTAAAGCATTCCATTATTTTATGAAGACAATTTATCAAAGAACGTTTCCATCCGTTTTCGCATTTCACTATCAGGGATTTGACCGTGCGCTGCACCCATGTTATCTATTAAATACTGTAATTTTGCTGTTCCGGGAATTACACATGTTACAGATCTATGTGAAAGAATATATTTCAGAAAAAACTGTGCCCAACTATAAACATCAATTTCTGCAGCCCAATCAGGTAAGGGATGATTACTTACCTTTGAAAACAATCTGCCTCTATTAAACGGTACGTTTATTAATACAGCCATTCCCCTATCTTTAGCAATCGGAAGAATCTTTTCAGCAGATCTCCTTGATGCCAAGGAATAATTTACTTGAATAAAATCAAGATCTTCTTTTTTTATAGTTTCAATAAAATCAGCATATTGCCAATTAAAAGAAGTGCTGACCCCCACATAACGAATACGACCCGCCTTTTTCATTTCATACATAATTGGCAACATAACATTTAAACCAACTAGATTATGAATTTGAAATAGATCAATTTTTTTTGTTCTTAGTTTTTGAAAGGATTCTTCTACTTCAAGAGTGCCAGAACTAATATCTCCCTTTCGCACCTTTGTAGCAAAAAAGATTTTTCCTCTGCTATTGAGATCTTTTACAATATCTCCCACTACCTGTTCAGCGGAACCATATGATGGGGCAGTATCCACCACCTTACCACCCATTTTAACAAACTCTTTTAATACTTCCTTTAATGGTGCTCTCTCTTCAGTAGATACGCCCGCATCAAACCGACGTGCCGTGCCTATACCTACCACAGGAATTTTTTCTCCTGTTGATGGTATGGAACGAGTAACAAGTGATTTAGGTTGCAAGATATCGCTAGACATAGGAGGTGTCCCCATAGAAATACTTGCGCTAGCACCAACTGCAATTTTCAACATAGCCCTTCGTGATATATTGTTATCTACCATATTGTCTTTCCATTATACTGCACTCTCTTTTATTAAAAAGTCTACTTTACCTCTAGAAGATTTACTTCAAAAATAAGAGTTGAGTTAGGCGGAATAGATCCTACCGAACGGCTACCATAACCTAAGTGGGGTGGTATTGTTAGCCTTCGTTTCCCCCCAACCTTCATACCTGGAATACCTTGGTCCCAGCCTTGTATCACCTGTCCTATCCCTAAAGTTATTAACAATGGAGTACGTCCTTCCTTAAGTGATGAATCAAACTCTATTCCATTCTCCAACCAGCCTGTATAGTCAACTTTAATCTCACTGTCAGGCTTTGCTTCTTTCCCACTACCAATTATTAGATCTTCAATAATCAATTCTTTTAACTTTTCATCTTCCTCGCCTATACAAGCAAATATATTCAAGAAAAAAAATATGAATATTAAGTGTGTGTATGTTCTTTTTTTCACTTGCTCCCTCGAATATCTTAAGAAAATGTATTCCTCGTACATCAAGATTGAAACTTCAGTCTTTAGGTAATATAACTAATATCTATCAATACCATAACCAAGAACAAATAGCCCTCTAACTATAATCACATAAGACGAGGATACAATCTGAACCTAAGCAGTGTGTCATAAACTATAACTAAGGTAAAAGCAAATGAACGCCCAAAAGCTGCAAATCAACAAACTCTAACTGTTGGAGCATATATTTCAACACCTATTAATTTTAGCCTGAAGGCGTTTGCCTGAAAAAAAATTGGGGTTTATTAAGACAGAACAGTTATTGCTTCAATCCGCCTAGTTACTGGCGGATGGCTGTAAGACAGAAAAACAGTCATTGGATGAGGGGTCAAATGAGACAGGTTATTAGCTGCAAGACCTTTCAACATACTTATCAGCGCTTCTTTATTGCCTGTTGTATCAAAAGCATAACGATCCGCTTGGTACTCATTATATCTACTCAAAGCACAAGTAAAAAGTGATGTAATTAAATTTACAGGAGCATAAAGGAGACTAAAGAAAATTACGCCAGCATAAACTGATACCTGCTCCACACCAAATACAAGGAATAAATCTGAATCACTCATAATAAATCTAAAAACAAATAACATTACCCCTGTTTCTAGGACACTGAGTATTGTTCCAAGGATAATATGTTTTTTCTTATAATGACCTACTTCATGGGCTACCACCGATACAATTTCTTCCGTATTGTGTTGCGTTAGCAAGGTATCAAATAATGCTACACGTTTACTCTTTCCAAAACCACTAAAATAGGCATTTGAATGAGAAGAGCGACGACTTCCATCCATAACGTCTATTCGAGTAAGAGGAAATTTTACCTTTTCAGCATAAGCTTCAATTGCTGAACGAAGCCCACCTTTCTCTAGCGGAGTAAATTTATTAAACATAGGAGCGATAATGTGAACAAACAATGGCTGAATAGCCACCATAAAGAGTGAGATGGCAAGCCATGCTATCCACCATCCGCTTGGACCATAGTAATCAAAAAAGAATAAAATTGTCCCTAAAACAATTCCTCCTAATAGTGCTGTCACAAGATACCCTTTTAACTTATCTACAAGATAGGTTCTAGGAGTAGTCCGATTAAACTCAAATTTTTGTTCAATAACAAAAGTACTATAAAGAGAGAAGGGAATCGTAATGAGATCATTAATAATAAAAATGATTGCAAAAAATAGAAGTCCAGCAAGGATAGGATTGCTAGTCTGCTCTCTCACGAAACCATCAAGATAACCAAAAAGTCCTAAGTGGATCACTACTAAAATGACAAATAAACCACAGGTTGATGATAATAGTCCAAAGCGAGTTTTTGCTTTTAAATAGGCTTGAGATCTAGCATATTTTTCACGGTCATATACATCTATAAACTGAGATGGCAACTCCTCAGTAATACTATTAACATTTAAAATAGCACTAATGGTTGAGAGAAGATACTCTACTATTAGTGCTCCAATAACAATATAATAGAAAGTCTGTTCCATAAAGAACTACAGATTAATCAGATTTATCCTTATAAGATTCTAATGGTAGACAAGTACAAACTAGATTGCGGTCACCATAAGCATTATCTACTCTGGCTACTGCTGGCCAAAATTTTTTCTCTTTCAAACCCGCCACAGGAAAGACGGCCTCTTCTCTCGTGTAAGAATGACTCCATTGATCATCAGAAACCATGGCTATAGTATGAGGTGCATTTTTAAGTGGATTGTCTTTTTTGTCTAGCTTTTGAGATATAATAGCATCTATTTCACTACGGATTGTAATCATTGCTTCAACAAAGCGGTCTAATTCTTTTTTTGATTCACTTTCTGTTGGCTCTACCATCATAGTACCTGGTACTGGCCAACTCATAGTAGGAGCATGAAAACCAAAATCTATTAGACGTTTTGCTAAATCCTCTTCAGTAATACCAGCACTCTTTCTAAACTCACGTAAATCTAAAATAAATTCATGAGCCACTAATCCTTGGTTACCTCGAAATAGTATGGAATAGTGATTCTCTAATTTTTTTGCAAGATAGTTTGCATTTAAAATTGCCGTTTTTGTTGAATCGGTAAGACCTTTTGCTCCTAACAAAGCCATATAAGCCCAAGAGATAGTAAGAATAGAGGTGCTTCCGTAGGGTGCTGCCGATATAGCATTAATAGATTCTAACCCACCACAATCTGCTTCCGGGTGTCCTGGTAGATATTTAGCCAATTCTTTTGTAACCCCAATAGGCCCCATACCAGGTCCACCACCACCATGGGGAATGGCAAATGTTTTGTGAAGATTAAGATGACAAACATCTGCTCCAAAATCAGCAGGACGACTTAGACCAACCATTGCATTCATGTTAGCACCATCAAGGTATACTAGACCCCCATGAGAATGTATCTTATCGCAAATCTCTCGAATATGTTCTTCAAAAACTCCGTGAGTAGATGGATAGGTTATCATACAGGCGGCAAGTTGATTGTCTGCTTTATTGGCTTTTGATGTAAGGTCTGATAAATCAACATTTCCATTTTTATCACAGTCTACAACCACTACCTCCATACCAGCCATAATAGCACTAGCAGGATTAGTCCCATGAGCAGAGGAAGGAATTAGGCAGATATTTCGCTGGTTTTGTCCCTGAGCTTGATGATGAGCACGTATAACCATAAGACCCGCATACTCACCTTGTGCGCCAGAATTAGGTTGGAATGATATATCATGAAAACCAGTGATAGAACATAGCCATAGTTTTAGATCCTCCATAAGAGAGGTGTAGCCCTTAGCCTGGGATTTCGGAATAAAAGGATGAACATTAGCGAAGCCGGGGAGAGAAAGAGATTCCATTTGGGCTGTAGAATTTAGTTTCATTGTACATGATCCAAGAGGAATCATCCCATCAGCTAAAGAAAAATCTTTTTTTTCGAGATGTCTTATATATCGTAACAACTCCGTTTCAGTATGGTAAGAATTAAAGATAGGATGCTCCATAAATGGTGTCTTTCGCGAAAAAGTACCTAGTGAATCCTTGGAAACAGTTACCAATTTTGCACCAAAACAATCCAAAAGAATTTCTACATCTTCATCTGTAGTTGTTTCGTCAATAGAAACACCAATCATACCATTGCTAAAGTAACGGACTGAAATATCATGCCGTTCAGCTTTTTTTTCCCAACCTTCTACTGGTTTAAAATGCACAGTATCAAACAACGGTCCATCTAAAATGTGGAGGCCTATATCTTTAAGAGAATAATAAATATTATTAGTAAGATGGAAAATCCGGTCCGCAATTTTTGTAAGACCGATTGGACCGTGATATACCGCATACATACCAGCCATTACCGCTAACAACACTTGGGCTGTACAAATATTTGAAGTCGCCTTATCCCGTCTGATATGCTGTTCTCTTGTTTGAAGTGCCATCCGAAGCGCATGGTTACCTTCAGAATCCATTGTCATGCCGATGATTCTACCAGGAATAAGGCGTTTAAACTTATCTGTAGTAGCAAAGAAAGCCGCATGAGGTCCTCCATAACCTAAAGGGACTCCAAATCTTTGACTATTTCCAACAGTAGCATCAGCGCCAAATTCACCTGGTGCCTTAAGTAATGTCAATGCCATTAAATCCGTGGCAACACATATAAAAGCACCGGCATCATGTGCTCTATTGCATAGCTCACTATAGTCTTGAACTGTCCCAAAAGTATTTGGGTATTGGATAAAAGCACCAAAAATTGATTCGTCAAAGCTAAAGTTAGTGTGAGATTGCACTCTGACCTCGATTCCCAATGGGGCAGCCCGTCCTAGTATCACAGCAATAGTTTGAGGGTGGCAATCTTCTGATACGAGAAAAACTGAACCTTTTCTATGCGCACGCTGAAACATCGTCATTGCTTCAGCAGCTGCCGTAGCTTCATCAAGAAGGGATGCATTAGCAACTGGCAAGGCTGTCAAATCACTAACACAAGTTTGAAAATTTAGAAGAGCTTCTAACCGTCCTTGAGATATTTCACTTTGATAAGGAGTATAAGCAGTATACCATGCTGGGTTTTCCATAATATTTCTTCGAATAACCGGTGGAGTTACTGTATCATAATATCCTTGCCCAATAAAGCAACGTCCAGGACAATTCTTATTAGCTATATTTGAAAGGAATGTTACAGCCTCTGTCTCCGTTAACACTTTTGGATCTTTAAGTGATTCAGACCAACGGATAGAATCAGGAAAGACTTCATCCATAAGTGTCTCTATATTATAAGCACCTAAAATTTCTAACATTGAGGATAGGTCCTCTGAATTAAGCCCTAAATGGCGGTCTTGAAAAATTGCCACAGAATCCTTTCTTACAATAAATAAAATAAAGTTCTATCAGAAATTAAGAGTTCTTAAGCTTTTCTTCAGGAAAAAATTAGCTAAATTATATCTTGAGACTTTTACAAGTCAAAACAATTGGAGGTTTATTATTTTATGAAAACCATAGGATTAGTTGCACACGATCATATGAAGCTTGACATTGTTGAATGGTGTGTGAAACATAAAGACAAATTAAAGAACTTCCGTTTGTTAGGCACAGAAGGCACCGCCAAGAGGATCCGAGATGTAACAGGCCTAGAAATCGGCAACATAGGGCATGGACCTGATGGGGGGGGATATTCATATAGCCTACAATATTTTAGAAGGTGAAATTGATATTTTAATTTTCTTTGTTGATACTAAAACAGCCCATGGGCATGAACATGATATTCAAACACTGATACGCACCTGTACTACTCAGAATATACTTTTTACTCTTAACAAGGCAAAAGCTGACTTTTTTCTTCATTAGATTCAATTTGAAAGAGCATCTTCAGTGGGAACAATTTCATACGCAGTAATATATTTTTGGTCATCAGAGATAAGTATAATATTACCAAAAAAGGATGGTGCTACCATAATTCTCGCATCAATCTTTTGATGACGAATTATATTCCCATTTTGTGTGTTGACGATATAGATATCACCTCTTTGAGTCGTTGTCAAAATAAAATCTGTGTTAGTTATTAATATGGGTTGGGATAGGAGCTCTCCCGTTTTAAACGTCCACATTTCCTGACCGTCCTTTAACTGAAGAGCTTTTAGTTCTCCAGATGACAATGCCACAATAACTTTGTCATCCTGAATTATAGGAGAGGTATAAATAGGCTCTGCAAAGAAGTTTTTCCAAATAATTTTCCCATCTGTCAGACTCAATGTGAATACTAGCCCAGACGCTGTTGTTCCAATAAAAATCTCTCCTGAAACCACTGGTTCTCCATAAAGGATAGAGGAGGACACTAATGTTTTCCAAAAAAGATCACCTGATCTAATATCTCGACATATCACATTTCCTTTAAGATCAGAATAAATTAATTGGTTCCCTGTAGATAAAAGCTTGGAACCAATTGTGTGGACTTCATTTTTCTCCCAAACCTTTGAGCCATTATCCTGATTTAAGGCCATGATTCCATCTTTAGTAGAGACGAATAAATAAAGACGATCTAAAGCGATAGCATTAGTACCACCTGCAAGCCTACGTCTCCAATTGAAACTTCCCTGAAGAATATTATAAGATCTTAGTTGTTTTCTTTCCCGTGGCAGAGCAAAATATATATTTTCACCCATTAGCTTGAGATCTATCACAGGACCCTTTCCCATTTTTCTGCGACCAACTTGTGTCCCATCTGCAACACGAATTGATGCAACTTCGCCGTTAAGAAAAGAAATAATAGCGGTATTGTTTGAGATAGTAATTCTCTCACTTACACCAGCAAGGTAGCGTTTTCTCCATACTTCCTTTAGACTTTTTATATTCTTATATCCACTTTTTATGGATGGTTCTAGATTGTGGTCGATATATGATCCCTCACTATCCCTCACCATTATACCCCCAGTACAAGATATAAAAATAAGCGTGAATAATAATGACAGGATTTGGCGAAAACTCATTTGAGAATCCTTAATAATTCCAACCAAAAAAGAACTGCGTGAAAAGATATTCCGAAAGTTTGTTGAAATCTGTAGTCTTGCCAATATCTAATCTCAAAACAAATCCACCAAGTAAACGACCCCTTAATCCAAAACCGATACTCCCTCGCACATCTTCTAATTGGTTCGTCCATGCATTACCTATATCAAAAAATACAGCCCCTCTCACTGGGGAGATACCTACATCGAAAGTACGGAATCTTATGGCTAGCTGATCAGCAAATGGGAATCTAAATTCATTGTTGATTAGAAAAAATTTTGTTCCAGCTACAGCAGTTCGGGGATATCCGCGTAGCCCCCAACTGCCACCTACAAAAAACCGGAAAAGATCTTCACCTGAATTTAGTCGAGTCATTAAACGAAATGCATAAAGTGTTCTTATCGATGTCCGAAAGTACTTACGAACATCAGCGAGAAAGGTAGTGTTGTAAACACGGGAACTTACAAGATGCATGGTGTGGCCAAAAGAAAATCTCATTGCTGTACCATCCATTGGGCCTACGGGTCCCCACATTGAATTATCAAATACATAAGATAAAGAGTTCGAAACAAGAAATGCATTAAAACTATCTCCTTTATAGTAATATTTCCGTTTTGAACCCCATAAACTGTGAGTTGTTTCAATACGTTGAAAGACTGACAAGGGGTAACTTATTGCTAGCTGACCACCAAAGCGTCTTCTAAATAAGTAACCTTGACCATAAGTGAAATAGTCTCCAGCAAAATGAAAAAGTCCATAGCCAAGATTCAGCCTCCTAGATAAATCAACTTTGGTAATTGCAATATTGGTCCTATCCAAAACTTGAGAGGAAGTTTCAGCGGTATTGAATACAAGAATATTATAATATTCGTTGCCAAGCAGATCTGAAACAGAGAGCTGAGCTCCACCAAGAAAACCGAAGACTCCATCATAGGCAATTGCAGTTTGGGCAATATCCAGAGAAAACTTCTTTCTATATTGAGGAGATTTTCTCCCAAATTCGGATAGAAGAGCAGGCCTCTTCCATGGGGAACTTTTCTTAACTTCTTCAATAATGATAGAGGAATTGTCATATAAACTATCAACATTTTCTAAATGATGAATCTGAAACTGGTATTTTTCAAATACAGTAAAAAGTATGTCTTTATCATCTTTCCCAGCCCATTCAGCATGCATTGCACCTGTCATTTTTTTTGTTAATTGTTTTAAACTGTTTTTACCTTCGTTATTTGAAGAGGCAGGATCTAATATCCAAAGATTGTAGGTGCCATCTCTATCTGAGGTGAAAACAATCCTTTGGTTACCGTATGAGGACCAGTTAGGAGAGGTATCATGAAATTTGCCAAATGTTTGCTGCTCTATAGTTGAATCTTCCAAATTATAAAAGAAAAGATTAAAAATACCTTCTTCCCCATACTGATTTCTATCAGAACTAAATACAATAGTGTGACCATCTGGAGAAAATTCAGGGTCTCTATCTGAAAAATGGTCATTCATCAGAGAATAGGTGGTTTCATTGTCAACCTGTGTAATATATATATTCTGGTCACCACTCCAATTCATTCCTGAAAAAACAATCTTGGTGCCATCACGATCCCAAGCTGGTGAAGATATAGAAACGATCTCAGAAGGACGAATTGCTTTTACTATTTCGCCTTTTTCAATGTTAAGGATATTCAATACATCAGTGGGACCCGATTTGGATATAAAAACTAGTTCTCCATTATTATTTACATCAAGACCAGTTTCAAGCAAATGCAGGGATTCTAGCTCAGCCTTTCTTTCACCTTTAAGAAGCAAGATTGGTGGATGCTTGGTCTTAAGATTTTTAGTATAAATATCCGAGTATCCCATGCGATTTGTAAGAAAAATTACATTCTCTTCTGCACTATCATGATAGACAGGAGATGAATTAATTCCCAGTTTTGTTAATCTTACTGATGAAGAAACCGGACTATCAGATTCTTTAAGTAGTGGATAAATATCCTTTTTATAATAATACTCCCATTCTTCATTTAGTTCACTAAAGGATTTACCCACAACTAACTCGATCAATCTATAGAAATCCGAATCCTTCCAAATAGATTCCATGATTAACAACAATGTCTCTGGACCATAAGTTTCACTTAAAAACCGCAAGAAAGCTTGTCCTTCTTTATATAAAAGGAAACCCGAAGACATCATGTCTAGACTTCGCAGAGACATAAGATAATCATTTGCTAAAGCATCTCGAATAACCATTTCTGTTTGAGTGTCCCAACCCGCTGACCAGTATTCAGCCAATCCCTCAACAAACCAAAGCGGTGGGGATCGATATGTTGATATATTATGCAACCGTAGAATCTGACCTATTTTATTATGCATAAATACATGGACAAGTTCATGCCAAATAACATGCCTAAACTGATGTGTGGAACCTTTATAAGGAATTACAACCCGCCCTTTGATAAATTCAAAGAACCCTCCGACACCCTCTGGTAATCTATAAGGAACCGTGTTTGTCTGCTGAAAATGCAAGTGAGAGCTGTAAAAAATTAAAGGAACCTTTTCTACCAGACTGAAATTGAATTTTTTTTCTAAGGCACTATAAGCTTCTTCAGCAAAATAAGCTCCTGTTGATGCAAGATCTTCTTCTTCTTTATAATAATAAATTTCGAAATGTTCTGTGTTTAGAACATGCCATTCAAAAGAGTGATATTGTATTTTATTTCTTCCAAAATAAAATTGGGATGACACTGTTGAAAGAGTGACAATGCTAATAATTATAAAACGTCTAATAAAAATCATGATTAAAGCTGAACAACAATACAGCTAGGATTCTTTCAGCTTATTTTGAGCAGAAAACACGCACTTAACCAA
>Ga0310344_10002262_pt1 | contig 14501 bp, 13 predicted proteins | sample HC15DNA20200_MG_FD_203801 | JGI IMG/M metagenome (GOLD analysis project Ga0310344, IMG submission 203801) | Marine microbial communities from station ALOHA, North Pacific Subtropical Gyre - HC15-DNA-20-200_MG | ecosystem: Environmental > Aquatic > Marine > Oceanic | place: Pacific Ocean: North... | reverse complement strand
ACCACCGGCAGGGCGTTGATATCCTGGGTCTGACCCACTGCTTGATCGGGACCAGTCAGCATTAGATCGAAGCGCTCGCCGCCGATGGTAACTTCATCGACGCGTAACCCGTCATTGAAAGCGTCCACCGTGAGGCCAAGCTCGGTGGCATTGAGACCATTATCGCCAAGACGGATCTGGTCGGGGATTAGGCGTACCTCCGGCGCGCCCAATTCTAACCCCGGCACAGGGCGCATTTGATTGCCTTCGGCAAAAGGCATCGCCTTTGTCACCCGGCCTGCCGCTCTAAGCGCTACGCTTAGTACTGTTCCCAAGTCAGGGCCGGAAATGTCAAGATCGATCTTGCGCCCACCGCCGATAGTACGGCCGAATAGGCTGGTCTGACTCACAAAACCGAAGGTGCCAGGTTCGTGGAAGACTGGCATGCGGATTGGATCGATCAGCTCGCTGGCACGGTCGGGCTCCATCGAAACTGCGCCGACAAAGGCGCGTGATCGGAGCGTCACGAAGAAAAAGCGTTCAATCTTGGGCGGCCCGCCTGGTTCGGCAACGGGGCCAGTCTCGGTCGCCCAAAGTGGTCGTACGGCGTTCTCAATGCGCTCGGCGATGCCGCTGGTGGTGTCGAGGTTGTAGCCCGGTGGAGGTACCACAACGCCGAAGATAAGGTTGCGGTTGCCTTCCGGGAGATAGTCGAGTTTGGGCAGAAATTGATAGGAGAAATAGAGTGAGCCACCGCACACCAGAACGACTATGGTGATGGCACGCAAGCGGCCCTGCACGACCCAGCGGGTGAAGCCCATCACTAGGGCGACGAACCTGTGCGCGAGGTAATCGAGGCCTGGCAACGGAACCCGGCGTGGCGCTGAGGAGAGACCGCTGGCTGTCGGTCGGTCCTTACCGAGTATGCGGCTGGAGAGGGAGGGAATAAGCGTAATGGCGACGACCAACGAGAGTACGACCGAAACCGAAATGGCGACGGCGATATCACGGAACAATTGCCCGGCTTCGAGTTCCATTACCAGGATTGGGACAAAGACCAGAACGGTGGTGAGCGCCGAGACAAACACAGCACCCCATACCTGCCGCGCACCTTGATAAGCAGCATCGAACCGCGACAGACCCTGTTGGCGAAGGCGGTAGATATTCTCGAGCACGACGATGGCGGCATCCACTACCATGCCTACTGCGAAGGCAAAGCCGGCCAGGGAAATAACATTGATTGAGCGGCCCAAGAGCGCCATGGCAACGAAGGAACCGACGACTGAGACTGGTATTGCTACTGCGACGATTACCGTAGCGCCGATCGAGCGCAGGAAGAGCATGAGGATGATAACTGCGAGGGTGCCGCCGACCCAGATATTCTGGCGGACCAGCTCGATGGCAGAATCAATATAGACAGTTTCGTCATAGACATGCTGAAGGTTCAGTCGCTCCTCCGGCATCTGGAATTCATTGAGCTCGCGTACCGCCTCGCGCACGCCTTCCATGGTTTCCATTACGTTGGCGCCCGTCTCGCGGATCGCGCTAACCGCAAGCGCTGGCTCGCCAAGAGTGCGGATGCGTGCGACCGGGTCCTTATAGCCGAAATGTACTTTTCCAATATCGCCAAGCGTGACGCGGCCGAGACGTCCCGTGTCGCTGTTCGAGGTACTCCGCAGCAGTACTGCGCGCACACGTTCGGGCGTCTTTAATTCGGCATCAGTGCGTACGATATATCGCCGCTTGCCCTCGGCGATGTCGCCGGCGGAGATCGATGTGTTAGCACCTCGCAGCGCGCCCATCACATCTGGTACGGTGAGGCCGTAGCGCGCCATCTTGTTCGGATCCACTGTCACGCGAAGTTCACGCTCCGATCCGCCGAACATGTTCACCCGCGCGACGCCGGGTACCCGTTCGAGTCGCTCTTTGACGACATTCTCGATGAAATCGCCATATTCGTGAATCGGCTGCGTATTGCCCTCCTCACGCTGAATAATGAACCAAGCGATGGCTTGGTCTTCGGCGCTGGCGGTGCGGATAGTCGGTTCGTCAGTTTCCTCCGGATAGCCCGATACCCGGTCGAGCCGATTAGCGACAAGGAGGAGGGCGCGGTCCATGTTCTGGCCGACCTTGAATTCGAGAGTTATCTCGGAGTTATTGTCCTGCGATTGGCTGACCATGCGGCTCAAGCCCTCCAGGCCCTTTAACACCTCCTCCTGTCGGTTGGTCACCTCGCGTTCGACCTCGGCCGGTGCCGCGCCGTACCAATCGGTGTCGATGGTAAGCACGGGCTTGCGCACGTCGGGGGTGAGTTGGATTGGGATTACTCGGAGTGCGACGAAGCCGAATAGGAGGATCATTAGAACCGCTGCGATGACGGCAATGGGCCGCTCGATAGCAATGCGGATCAGATTCATTTACGAATCGTCGCCGATTGAGATGTCTTGGCCGGGACGCAGCCTTTCATTGCCGCGAATGACCGTCAATTCTCCCGGCACCAAACCACTTAAAACCTCGAAGCGTCCGCCGACCGCGGCGCCGGTTTTGATTCGTCGCATATCGGCTTTGCCGTCGGTGGCGATGTAGACGAAGCTCTGACCGCCGCGGTTAATCACTGCATCCTTATGTACCGTGACAACCTCGCGAGAGTGCCCGAGGGGCAGATGCACCAACACTGATTGATTGACCGCGAGTACTCGACGGGACATTTCGTCGTCGAGAGTGAAGCGCACCTGGCGGGTCCGGGTGAGTGGATTCTCCTCGGGTACGATGGTGCGCACTATGGCGTCATGGTTAGTGCCGTCATCGAGCGCGATGTGGATCACCACGCCGGCTTCGAGGGCGGGTATCTGTGCTGCCGGCACATCGGCCTCGATCTCGAGCTTATAGTTGCTTAGCATGGTAACAACCGGGCTGCCGACGCTGACGAAGGAGCCAGCCGCGGTATGCTCAAGCGTAATCACACCGGTATAGGGCGCACGCACTTGAGCGTTTCTAAGATCTATTTCGGCCAGTGCCAAATTGGCGAGCGCGCGCTCATGGCGTGCGAGCGCAGCACCAAGCGAGGTTTCGGCGACCACGGCCTGCTGGCGACTGTCCTCGTGCCGGCCCCTAGAAAAAGCTGCAGAATCACGGAGGCCTTCAATGCGCGCAAACTCTTGGCGGCGGAGTGCAAGTTGCGCCTCGGCGAGCTTGATCAGCGCTTCGGTCTCTGCCGTCTCGGCGACGAGAAGGGCACGTTGACGCTTGAGTCGGGTGCCGTCTAGGACGGCAAGGATATCACCCTCCTTAACATGATCGCCTACCGAAACCCGCATATCGGCAACAGGTCCGCCGATGCGTGCGGCAACGATGCCGGACTGTTTGGCAACCAAGCGACCGATTACTGGAGCGGTTTGCGACAGGGGCTCAATGCGCACTGAATCTACGTCAACCGCCGCCGCGTACTGGGCGAGAGCGGGCTGGGGGCTGGGCAGTACAAAGGCGCCAAGGACAAACAACATAGCGAGGATTAAAAGTAGACGCGGGAAAATCACGTTGCGTCTCCGGCATTGAGCGCGCGCTTGAGCGCGATGATTTCTGGTGTTGCCATGCGTCCGCTATCGATCGCCTGCTTGGGGTCCATGAATGTTAACTCGATGGTTTCATGTTCCGGTACGCTGGGTATTCCTTCGCTCAACACACGAAAATACATGGGGGTATATTCGCTGTGAGTCCAGGGACTGAACAAAGTGCCCGGAACGTGTAGCAGATAAGCTGGCGTCACGGCGAGATTTCCTTCTTCGATAAATTCTCGTCTAAGCGCCGTTTCCGGCGTTTCGCCGGGTTCCACAGCACCACCTGGAAATTTAAGCACTTTGCGGCGGCCGAGATTTTCACCCGACATGAGCACCGTCTCTGCGCGCAACAGCACGCCATAAACACGTAAATTTTTTGGTTGTATTTTCACCATATCGGCTCTGTTCATACACCATCGCGCCGGGTCGGTCAGCAGTGCGGAAAAACGTAAAGAAGAGTCTGGGCGAACGGCACGTGATAAGTCATAGTGCGCTGCATCACAGATGTTGGGCAATTATCGGAGCGTCTTCAAGAAGTTATGAGCAAAAACGGTCAAACGCCCTCCGTAGGCATCCTCGCCAATCCGGCAGCGGGACGTGATATCCGCCGACTCGTCGCGCAGGCCTCGGTATTTCCGATTTCGGAGAAGCGCAACATGATCGCGCGCCTTTTTACAGCGTTGGGCTCGTTCGGCGTAGGTACGGTCTACATGATGGTCGACCGGATGGGTATCTCTGATCGCATGCGCCACGCCTTGGAAACACCACCACCGGGCGGGCAGGTCTGGCCAACTGTCGAGTTTCTCGGAGCGCAGATCACTGAAAGCGCGGCGGATACGCTGAATGCAACGAGAATGATGGCAGATCGTGGCGTTGGCGCGATTATTGTGCTTGGTGGCGACGGCACTCACCGCCTCGTCGCTTCCCAATGCGGTGATATTCCCCTCGCAGCGCTCTCGACTGGAACTAACAATGTTTTCCCTGAGATGCGTGAGGCGACGATCGCTGGGATCGCCAGCGCCCTTGTTGCCACCGGACAAGTGCCTCTAGAAGTCGCAACGCGGCGCAACAAGGCACTTCGAGTTGACGTCAATGGTGTCGAGTCCGATTTGGCACTGGTTGACCTCTGCGCCAGCACCGAGATCTGGATTGGCTCCCGCGCGCTTTGGCGGGCGGAGGGTTTGGATCAACTCTTTCTGGCATTCGCCGAAGCCGACGCGGTTGGCCTCTCCTCCATTGGGGGGCTCGTGCATCCGATTTCCCGAGAAGTCGAAGGCGGTTTATTGCTCAACTTGGCCGAGCCCCAAAATGCCAAGACCGTGGTAGCTGCGCCGCTTGCGCCCGGATTGATTGTTGATATCGGCGTCGAATCAGTGCGTGAAATAAGGCCTGGCGAATTCGTGCCGCTACGAATCAAGACAGGAGTCATTGCGCTCGACGGTGAGAGAGAGATAGAGTTTTCTATAGACGATGACGTTTCTATAAGGCTGGAATGGGATGGCCCACTGACGCTCGACATTCCGCTAACGATGGCCTATGCCGCAGAGAAGGAATTACTGATCCGCATGGACGATGAAACGCCCCATGCTAGATTTGTGAACAAATAGGGAGAGAAAGCATGCAACTCAGTAAGGACGAATTGCTAAGAGCCTACCGGATGATGAAGTCGATCCGTGAGTTCGAGGAACGCTTACACGTTGAATTCGCCACAGGCGAAATCCCCGGTTTCGTGCACCTTTATGCAGGTGAAGAAGCTAGCGCGACAGGGGTCTGCATGCATCTTGACGACCGCGATAAGATCGCCAGCAACCATCGCGGCCATGGCCACTCGATAGCCAAGGGCTGCGACATCGACGCCATGATGGCAGAAATTTATGGCAAGGCGACAGGACTCTGCGCTGGAAAGGGTGGATCCATGCATATTGCTGATCTGGGTAAGGGCATGATGGGTGCCAACGGCATCGTCGGTGGTGGCCCGCCGCTTGTTTGCGGTGCGGCGCTCGCGGCCAAGCAGCTGGGCACCGGCGGTGTCGCGGTCGCCTTCTTCGGTGATGGCGCCTCGAATCAAGGTACTACTATGGAGAGCCTGAATCTTGCTTCGGTCTGGAATTTACCGGCAATTTTTGTGGTCGAAAATAATGGTTATGCCGAGGCGACCTCGTCGAAGTATTCGGTAGCCTGCGACGATGCGGCAGATCGCGCCAGTGCATTCAATATGCCGGGCGTGGTGGTCGACGGACATGATTTCTTCGCGGTCTATGAAGCTGCTGGTGAAGCGGTGCGGCGGGCGCGAGAGGATTCGGCTCCGACGTTGATCGAGGTCAAGATTAATCGTTATTACGGTCATTTTGAAGGCGATGCGCAGACTTATCGCGGGAAAGACGAGGTCAAGATCCTTCGCGAAACGAAAGACTGCCTTGACAAGTTTCGCGATAAGGTGACGTCGGCTAGTCTGCTCGAAAAGGGCGAGCTTGATGCTGTAGATGCCGACGTCGCCCAAATTATCGACGATTCAGTTGACCGCGCGAAAGCTGCGGATAAGCCACCGGTCAGCGAACTGATGACCGACGTCTATATCTCTTACTAAGTGGGGAAAGAGAACAATGGCACGCACAATTTCATACCAACAAGCCATCGGCGAAGCGCTTGATCAGGAAATGGCTCGTGACGAAACCGTCGTAATCATGGGAGAGGATGTTGCCGGCGGCGCCGGGTCTCCCGGCGAAGACGATGCCTGGGGCGGTGTTCTCGGTGTAACTAAGGGCCTCTATGGCAAATATGGCGATCGCGTCATGGATACACCAATTACTGAATCTGCCTTTATCGGCGCGGCGGTGGGAGCGGCGACAGCAGGTCTCCGACCGGTGGCCGAGCTAATGTTCATCGATTTCATGGGTGTTTGTTTTGACCAAATCTTCAATCAAGCAGCCAAGTTTCGCTACATGTTTGGCGGTAAGGCAGAAACCCCGGTGGTCATCCGTACCATGTACGGTGCAGGCTTCCGAGCGGCGGCGCAGCATTCGCAATGTCTATACCCCGTTTTCACCCATATTCCTGGCCTGAAGGTGGTCACACCGGCCACACCCTATGATGCCAAGGGACTATTGATTCAGTCGATCCGCGACAACGATCCGGTGATATTCTGCGAGCACAAGGCACTTTACACCATCGAAGGTGATGTGCCGGAAGAGGCTTATGCCATTCCGTTTGGCGAGGCCAATGTCACGCGCGAGGGCGACGATGTTTCGATCGTCACACTGGGGCGCATGGTGCATGTCGCTGAAGAAGCGGCGACGGCTCTGGAGAAGGACGGTATTTCCTGCGAAATCGTCGATCTCCGTACCACCTCGCCGATGGACGAGGATACCATCATCGAGACTGTGGAAAACACCGGACGCTTGGTGGTGTTGGACGAGTCTAACCCGCGTTGCTCCATTGCCACCGATGTTGCGGCGCTAGTAAGCCAGGAGGCATTCTCGGCCCTTAAAGCACCGATCCGTATGGTCACCGCGCCGCACGTGCCGGTGCCTTTCGCGGATAATCTTGAGGACCTTTACATTCCAGATTCCGGCCAGGTACAGCAGGCGGTACGCACCGTCATGGGGAAAGACTAAGATGAGCGAATCGATCCGTGCTCTCTGTATGCCTAAATGGGGGCTCTCCATGAAAGAGGGCACTGTCGCAGCATGGCTTATGGATGAGGGTGATGAAGTTTCTCCTGGTGACGAGGTTATGGATGTCGAGACCGAGAAGATTTCATCTGCCGTCGAATCACCTGATGGCGGTGTGCTGCGCCGCCGGGTAGCTGAGGAAGGCGAAACACTTCCGGTTGGCGCGATCCTTGGGGTGCTGGCCGACGAGGACGCGTCGGATGCCGATATTGACGCATTCGTCGAGGAATTCCAGGCCAATTACGTGCCGCCCGCGGACGATGAGGAGGACACGGGCACGGCGACGGAGGTAGTTGAGGTGAGCGGGCGCTCGATCCGCTATCTCAAGCGTGGCCAGGACGGCGTGCCGGTTATCCTGGTGCACGGCTTCGGTGGTGACCTTAACAATTGGCTTTTTAACCACGAGGCTCTAGCAGCAAAGCGCGCAGTCTACGCTCTTGATTTGCCGGGCCACGGATCGTCGGATAAAGACGTCGGCGAAGGTAGCGTGGCTGCACTGGCTGGTGTTCTTGCCGGCTTCTTGGACGCGCTTGGCATCGATAAGGCGCATTTCGTCGGCCATTCGCTGGGCGGGGCGATCGTGCTCAAGACGGCGATCGACCATCCGGGTAAGACCGCATCGTTGACCCTCATTGGTAGCGCCGGCCTGGGGCCTGATATCAACGACAGCTATCTTTCGGGCTTTATCTCTGCTGAACGGCGCAAGGACTTGAAACCCCATGTCGAGCAGCTATTCAGTGATCCGGCGCTAGTTACCCGCCAGTTAATCAATGACCTCCTCGCCTTCAAGCGCATTGACGGCGTGCAGGCGGCGCTTGAGACTATCAAAGCTGCCTTTGCGCCAGATGGCTGCCAGGCACTTATTATGCGCGACGAGATCGAGAAGCTCGATATTCCTATCTTGGTAGTGTGGGGTTCGGGTGATCAGATCATTCCGGTCAGTCACTCGGAAGGGTTGCCCAGCAGCCTACGTGTTGAAGTGATGGGCGGCCAAGGTCACATGGTGCAGATGGAAGCGGCATCCGAAATCAACAAGCTGATCGACGATTTGATCGGGTGAGCCGCGAGGCGGGCGCGGCGGAGAGGGACATGCCCGAACCCGGACGAGATGCGGTAAAGCTGGATCAGGCACTGATCTGCGGGGATATTGATATACGTATCGCTGCTGACGGCACGTGGTTTCACGAAGGCGGGCCGATTGGTCGCAAGCCGCTGGTGAAGCTTTTCGCAAGCGTGCTACGCCGCGACGAATCGGGCGATTATTGGCTCGTGACTCCGGTGGAGCGTGTGCGCATTCAGGTTGACGATGCGCCTTTTGTCGCGGTAGAGGTGAACGTCGAGGGATCGGGGTGTTATCAGCGCCTCATTTTCCGCACCAATCTCGATTCCGAGATCACTGCTAATGCGGAGCACCGATTAGAGTTTCGCCCGCGTCCAGGCGGTGAATACGCACCCTATCTCGCACTCGGTAGTAGGTTGGAGGCACTCGTCCTACGTTCGGTCTATTACGAACTTGTGACTCTTGGGGTGAGCGAGTACGAGGGCGGCGAGGAGCACTTCGGCGTATGGAGCGCTGGTAATTTCTTCAGCTTTGGCACGCCATCCGCTGCCGGCAACTGATGCGCGATCGCATCCGTAACTGTTTCAAACAGCGCAGTTTCGGTGATGCTGAACAGACATGGCACGAGGTGACCACGCTTGCCGAGCAGAAATCTAATGCCAACCTATCCGGTTCCTACAGTGACGATGGAGACGCGGCGGAAATATTTGGCCTGACCGAACCGCTGATCCCAGCGGCGGTCCTCGTGGCCCTGATCGAGCGCAGCCAGGGCATGACTGTACTCCTGACTCGGCGTGCCGAACAGTTAAGTTCCCATTCGGGCCAGATAAGCTTTCCTGGCGGGCGCGTGGAGATTGGTGACCTAGCACCGCAGCGCACTGCGCTCCGAGAGGCCGCGGAGGAGATCGGTCTTGACCAGGAGCGTGTTGAAATCCTCGGACGTTTGGCAAACTATGTCGTAGGTACCGGCTATCGGATTACACCGGTTGTTGGGTTTGTCGATCCTGAGACGGAATTCGTTCGCGAGGAAGACGAGGTGGCGGAGATTTTCGAAGTACCGCTTGCCATCGTGCTGGAGCCAGAAAATTATCACCGGGAGAGTATGCGTATTCAGAACGTCGACAGGTCTTACTATGTGCTATCCTATGGCGGTTATCGAATCTGGGGCGCGACGGCCTCGATCTTGGCGAATCTACGCGACATGCTAAACGAATAGACCATGCGCACAGCCCTATTCAATATAGCCCTAGTGCTCGCTCCAGCGATAATTTTCATGATTTATTTGATTGTTGCGCGCAAGGTTCGCTTAAGCAAAAGCGATACAGCACGGATGTTGCGGGAGTTGCCTTGGTTGCGCCTTCTTGCAGCTGGCATCCTATTGATGGCGGCAAGCCTGATCGCGCTCAGCTTGAGTTCCGGCGAGGATCGCGGCGGCAACTATGTGCCGCCCCGCATCGAAAATGGCAAAATAGTGCCGGCCAAAGTGGAATAGGAGATAGCGGGAGTGAAGCCCGTTCGACGAATTGAGCTTAGCGACTGTATGCGGGCCAAAGAAACGCGCACCCTGATCGACGCGCTCACATCGGAAGGACAGGAAGTGCGCTTCGTCGGTGGCTGCGTACGGGACGCTCTACTTGAGAGCAAGGATAGCGATGGTGTGGATGTCGATATAGCCACGCCCGACCATCCGAAACAAGTAATACGGCTTCTCGACAAGGCAGGTATCAAGAACATTCCAACCGGACTTGCGCATGGCACGATCACTGCTGTGGTGAACTACAAGCATTTTGAGATAACCACGCTGCGGGTCGATGTTGATGCTCATGGTCGTCATGCGGATGTGGCGTTTACCGACAACTGGGAAGAGGACTCAGCTAGGCGCGATTTCACCATGAATGCGCTGTTTTGCTCTTCTAAAGGCGAGATTTTTGACCCCCAGGGTGGTATAGCCGATCTTGAAGCGGGCCGGGTGCGCTTCGTCGGCGAGGCGGCGAGGCGCATCAAGGAGGATCATCTCCGGTTGCTACGCTTTTTCCGTTTCCACGCCTGGTACGGCAAGGGTGCGCTGGACGCAGAGGGCCTCGCGGCAGCAAAGACCTGGGCGACTTCCCTTTCCAAGCTTTCCGGTGAGCGTATCCGCGCCGAGATACTCAAGCTACTAGCTGCGCCTGATCCGGTGCTGGTGGTCGTGGAGATGGTCGCGACTGGCGTTTTGACCAAAGCTGTGCCGGGTGCGGGGAGTGCAAGAATTCTCCGCTCGCTATTACCGCTCGAAGAAAAAGCCGATCCTCTGCGCCGTCTCGCCGCACTGTTGCGTCCAGGTGGCGACGGGGTTGCGGTCGCGGCGCGCTTGCGCATGTCCAGGGCCGCGCAGCAAAGATTGACGGCATTGCTCGCCCCGCCCAGCGATGTCACAGCTGAAATAGACGAGCGCGCCATGCGCCGCGCGCTTTATCGTTATGGCGCGACGTATGTAAAAGACTGGCTGTTGCTTGCTGAGGCTGAGAGCGGTAGCGCGTCAGAGGGCCTTGAAACCGCGCTTACAATGGCCAAGGCATGGTCTCCAATCGAACTGCCGATTAAGGGAAAGGATGCGTTGGCGCTGGGTATATCTGGGGGCCCCCAAGTGGGCGTGGTGGTCCGCGCTGTCGAAAAATGGTGGATCAACGAAGATTTTTTACCTGGCCGCGAGGATTGTTTGGTGAAGTTGCGCGAGACCGTGGCGGCGCGCGATAGCTAATTTTCCAGCTTGATCAAGTAAACCTTAACCCGGCGGGTCGTTTCGCAGTTTTTGATGCTGATTTTTTCGAGGACCACCTATATCGGTTAGCGTGCGATTTCTTTGTCTGTATTACATAACTGCACCCTAAGGCCACTTTGCCTCGGGCGGCATTGACATCAGGATCGCCTCGACATTACCGCCCGTCTTGAGCCCGAACTGCGTGCCACGGTCATGCAGCAGGTTGAACTCGACATAACGCCCGCGTTTGATGAGCTGTTGCTCGCGCTCGTCTTCACTCCAACGTTCTCGCATATGGGCGTCCACGAGTTGGGGGTAGATTTCGAGAAAGGCGCGGCCGACATCTTGGGTAAAGGCGAAGTCCGATTGCCAATCGCTGGTATTGAGATAGTCGTAAAAGATGCCGCCGATGCCGCGCGACTCGCCCCGGTGCGGAAGATAAAAATATTCGTCGCACCAATCCCTGAAACGTGGGTAGTAGTCCTCGTCGTGTTCGTCGCAAATTTCTTTCAGTGCAGCGTGAAAGAGCGCCGCGTCCTTTCTGTTAAAAATCATTGGTGTAAGATCCGTGCCACCGCCGAACCAACGCGTGGTAGTAACGATATGGCGCGTGTTCATATGGACTGCGGGCACTCGCGGCGAGCACATATGGGCGACGAGGGAGATGCCGCTCGCCCAAAAGCTAGTGTCTTGGTCTGCGCCAGGCACCCGGGCGGCAAAGTCTGGCGAGAAGCTTCCATGGACGGTTGAGATATTGACGCCAACCTTTTCGAAAACGCGTCCGCGCATGATAGACATCACGCCGCCGCCGCCGCCTTCTCGTTCCCACGCCTTGCGCTCGAAGCGCCCGGGAGGAAGAATCGAGCCTTCCAGGCCGTCTTCCAATTCCTCAAACGCTTCACAGATCTGATCGCGCAAATTTTCAAACCACTCTTTAACCGCTTTTTTTTCCGCTTCGCTCGACGCGCCTGGCGGTAGTTGGGGAGGGGCTCTATCTCTCATTTTCATCTCCTGGCAACAGGCTGGTCTGGCGTAGCGCCTCACCCAGTGTCATGGCTGCGGCGGTTGCGACATTAAGCGATCGCATTTCGCGCGCCAACGGCACGCGCAGTATCGCATCAGCGGCTTGGTGTATTGCGTTGGGCACACCGGCACTCTCGCGTCCAAAGAGGAGCATATCGTCGGGCAGGAAAGCGAACTGGTCGTAGCGCACCTTGCCGCGGGTGGAGAGCAGGATGAGGCGGCTGCCACGCTCCATCGAATTAGCGTGAAATGCTTCCCACGACACGTGTCGATGCAGTTTGACATGGTTGATATAGTCGAGAGCAACACGGCGAATTTGGCGCATATCGAAAGGAAAGCCACAGGGCTCGATGATTTCAATCGGGATATTCATACAGGCGCAGAGACGTAGCACTGCGCCCACATTGGCGGCGATATCCGGCTGAAATAAAATAATTTTCACTGACTTTGCCGTCCTTTTACTAGCTCTACCGAGGCACCGTCCACTATGACGCTCTGAGAGCCTTGCGTGGCGCAACGGTTAGGTTCTTGCCCTTCGCTTCTGCCCGTGTTACCCCTCCCACCGGCTGCGGCCTTGGGCCGCGTGCGCCGCACGGATTTTCCGCACTATTTGGTGCTTTGCCGGCCGGACGGGCCGTGGAATTGAAGGGTTGGATAATGGCAGAGACGGCGCCTGAAAGCGACCAGGCGAGCGAGCAGGGCGAAGAGACCCGACGTGATTTTCTGATATTGGCGGCTGGCGGAATGGGGGCCATGGCCACCATCGGCGTGGTGTGGCCACTTATTGAAACCATGAACCCCTCAGCTGACGTACTGGCACTTTCTTCGACGGAGGTCGATATCTCCGCCATTGAGGTTGGCCAATCGATCACGGTGAAATGGCGCGGCAAACCAGTGTTTGTCCGCCGCCGTACCAAGGCGGAAATCGACGCAGCGCGCGCTGTGTCACTCGACGATTTAAGCGATGCTGAAAGCGATGAGGACCGGGTTCAGAAGGCGGAATGGCTGATCCTCGTCGGCGTTTGCACCCATTTAGGATGCATCCCGCTTGGAAACAAAATTGGCGATCCACGCGGCGATTTTGGTGGCTGGTTCTGTCCCTGCCACGGCTCGCATTATGACACTTCTGGGCGTATCCGTGTCGGTCCGGCACCGGCCAATCTCCCCGTTCCTGAATATCAATTCCTCGATGACACGCTCATCAAGATAGGCTAAGGCAGAGCCTGGCGATTATGACGACACCCCTACACCGTTACAAAGTTGTTCAGTGGATTGACTATCGCTTGCCTATCTTTAGCTGGGCGAACGAGCACCTGGTTGAATATCCCGCGCCGCGCAACCTGAACTATTGGTGGAATTTTGGCTCGCTCGCCGGGATCATGCTGGTCATTCAGATCGTTACCGGCGTAATTCTCGCCATGCATTACACTCCGCATGTCGATCATGCCTTCAATTCGACTGAACACATTATGCGCGACGTGGAATGGGGTTGGCTGATGCGCTACCTCCATGCCAACGGTGCGTCGATGTTTTTTGTTGTGGTCTATATCCATATATTCCGAGGTTTCTACTACGGTTCTTATAAGTCGCCACGCGAGATCCTATGGTGGATGGGAGTGGTCATCCTCTTCCTGATGATGGGCTCGGCTTTTATGGGCTATGTCTTGCCCTGGGGACAGATGAGCTTTTGGGCGGCGACGGTGATCACTAACTTGGTCTCAGCGATACCATGGATTGGCGAGACCCTTGTGACTTGGTTGTGGGGAGGATTTTCTGTCGACAATCCGACACTCAATCGCTTCTTCTCGCTGCATTATCTTTTACCGTTCTTGCTTTGCGGGGTGGTGTTCCTGCATCTCTGGGCGTTGCATCACCGTAAGTCAAACAATCCGCTCGGAATCGAAATCAAAAGCTCAAAGGACACCATCCCCTTCAGTCCCTACTACACGGCGAAGGATATGGTCGGCCTCGGCGTGATGCTCTTTGTTCTGGCAATTTTCGTCTTCTATCTACCGAACTTCCTTGGCGAATCGATCAACTACATCAAAGCTGATCCGTTGGTGACGCCGCCGCATATCGTGCCGGAGTGGTATTTTCTGCCTTATTACGCGATCCTGCGTGCGGTTCCCGATAAACTTGGTGGCGTGGTCGCCATGGTGGCTTCAATTGCGATTCTTTTCGTCCTACCCTGGCTTGACACCTCAAAAGTAAGGAGCGCTCGCTTCCGTCCGATCTACCGGCAGTTCTTCTGGATTTTCTTGGCTGACTGCGTAGTTCTCGGTTGGGTTGGTGCAAATCCACCGGAGGGTTCTTTCATTATCATAGGGCAGGTCTGCACGGTTTATTATTTCGCACATTTCCTGATCATCTTGCCGCTTCTTGGCAAGTTTGAGCGTACCAAGCCATTACCGGAAAGTATCCATCAGGCGGTGTTGGACAAGAAAGGTGGTGGCTCGGGAGGTAGCGCACCA
>Ga0310344_10002261_pt1 | contig 14503 bp, 9 predicted proteins | sample HC15DNA20200_MG_FD_203801 | JGI IMG/M metagenome (GOLD analysis project Ga0310344, IMG submission 203801) | Marine microbial communities from station ALOHA, North Pacific Subtropical Gyre - HC15-DNA-20-200_MG | ecosystem: Environmental > Aquatic > Marine > Oceanic | place: Pacific Ocean: North... | reverse complement strand
AAGGAACAATCTCAAAGGGCGTTGTTGTCGGATGAGATTGATCGTCGGATTCGTGAAGAATTGGCTGGAGATCCGTTAACACTGGTCCGCGCTATAGATCGACGCGAGACCTTCCCTCTTGTAATGAACGCCGCAGTTCAAAAATGGATTGATTACTTTGAGACAGTGATTCCGGAACGCTTCGGACTCTACCTGGAACGCAAGGGTCGATGGGAACGGATGATCCGCCATAAGCTTCGCGAGGCGAACATGCCTCAAGAGTTTATCTATCTCGCACTCATTGAGAGTGGGATGAATCCCTTCGCATATAGCCGTGCACGGGCGGTGGGTATATGGCAGTTCATCTCAAGTACAGCGCAGACGTATGATCTTGAGGTTTCTTTCTGGATCGATGAACGGAGGGATCCTGAGAAAGCTACCGATTCCGCGCTTCGTTACTTGTCCGATCTTTATAAACAATTTGACTCATGGTACTTAGCAGCAGCTGCGTATAACGCTGGTCCTGGACGTGTGCGACGAGGTCTCCGACGTGTCGAGGGCGAGGGTGGAACCTTTTGGGATGTGGCGGACACGGGAATTCTCAGGAGAGAGACCCGGGACTACGTACCGAAACTGATTGCTGCTTCCATCATAGGAAAGAATCCGGAGCGCTATGGCTTTGGACACATCGTCAAGCAGGCGCGAGACGACATCGTAACCGTAACAGTTCCTAACGCGACGAGCTTTGATGTTCTGGCCGATGCAGCTGGTACAGATGAAGATGTGATTCGAGAACTAAACCCTCAGTTTCCGCAGCGTGTAACTCCCCCAAACAGAGCAGTGGTCATCCGAATTCCGCGAGATGGTGCTGCCGAGTTTGGGGGTCGCTATGCTGCAATTCCTCAGGAAGAACGGGTCACATGGACGTACCACGTAGTAACGCGAGGCCAGACACTTGGTGAGATTGGACGCCGATATGGGGTCACAGTGGTGGCCCTCCGATCCGCAAATGGAAATGTGAACCCTCGCCGTCTTAGGATTGGGCAACGTTTGGTCATCCCAAGCCCTGCTCGTTTGGCGAGCCGCCAAGCTGCAAGTTCTTCGGCTAGTAGTGATAACGCCGGTTCGAATACGCCGGAAAGGAGTTCTGGTTCAGCCACGGTTGTTGTTCGAAGAGGTGATTCACTGTGGTTAATCGCGCACCGCTTCTCAGTGTCAACTCGTCAACTTATGGAATGGAATGGTTTGTCATCTTCAACGATACACCCTGGTGATCGTCTCGAAATTAAGCGTTGATCTGTAGTGGTTATTCTCTGTTTAATTCGGGACCCTCGGTGGGCCTGCAATCGGGTAGACCAGAGCACGGCCCCTCTTCCCGCGCAATCCGTCCCTCGGATCCAAGACAATGGGCGCGTGCTCAAGGACTAGATCGTAACCGATTTTCTTGTGATCGGTTGTGATCACGACGATGTCACTGTTTCGCAATAGATCTTTGGTAAACGGTTCGGACTGTAGAGTGCTCGAATCGAGATTGATTGAGGGGACGAAGGGATCGTGATAGGAGACGATGGCTCCATCCGAACGAAGAAGTTCAAGGATATCCAAAGCCGGACTCTCACGGATGTCCCCAACGTTTGCTTTGTAGGCCACCCCTAGCAGCAGAACTCGGCTTCCTTTTACAGGTTTATCATGTTCGTTAAGCGCCTGAGCGATTCGTGAGACCAAATAGCGAGGCATTTCGGCGTTGACTTCCGACGCAAGTTCAATAAACCGAGTCCGATACTGTAGCGTCCGCATTTTCCATGCGAGATAGTGTGGGTCGATGGGTATACAGTGCCCACCAAGACCTGGCCCCGGTGTAAATCGCATGAATCCATAGGGCTTAGTTGCCGCTGCGTTGACCACTTCCCAGATATCGATTCCCAAACGGTCCGTGATCATCGCCATCTCGTTTACGAGACCGATGTTTACGGCTCGGAAAGTGTTTTCGAGTAATTTTGTCAACTCAGCGGCTTCCGGCGAAGACACAGTCACCACTTCATCGATTACACTTCCGTACAGGGCTGTCGAAAGTTTACGGCATGCCTCAGTAAGTCCACCAACCACTTTGGCTGTGTTCGTGAATGTCCATGTTGTGTTTCCTGGGTCAACACGTTCGGGACTGAAGGCGAGAAAAAAGTCCTCTCCGACTATTAGGCCGTCACCCTCAAGCTCTGGTTGGAGGAGTTCTCGTGTTGTTCCTGGGTAAGTTGTTGACTCAAGTACGATTAGTTGTCCTGGTCGCAAGTTTTTTCGGATTGCTTCTAAAGCTCGCATGATATACGAGACATCAGGATCTCCGGTTTTTCCGAGTGGTGTTGGGACACAAATGATTATTGCATCAACCTCACTGAGACGACCGAAGTCTGTAGTTGCATCTAGGCGTCCAACCTCAACCATCGATGACACAGCTTCGGGCATGACGTCGCCGACGTGTGATTTTCCACTCCGCACAAGATCGACTACGCTTTCGAGGACATCAAAACCCAATGTTGTGAATCCAGCCTCAGCGAATGCCGTGATCACTGGAAGGCCTACATATCCGAGCCCAAGGACTCCAACTTTTGCATTTTTTGACTCGATCTTATGAAGTAATGCGTCTTTCTGAATCACTGATAGATCTCGCTCAATTTCACCCTGGCTATGAATGACCAACGGTGGTGTGAAAAACTTCCGGAATGTCGCATATGTCGAATGTTACCGATTCGACTTTCTATTATGAACACCCTTTAATTTAGCAGGTGGACAGGTTTTATTCCGACTCATTATGCCAGTTTCCGGAGCGACCTCCGCGCTTCTCTCGGAGTCGGATAGGCCCTAGGGTCATACCACGATCCATGACCTTACACATGTCGTACAAGCTCAGCAGACCTGCTACAACCCCACTGAGCGCCTCCATTTCAACTCCTGTGCGCCATTCAGCAGAGGCTCTAACCCTCAGGCGGTATCCTGGCAACTTGTCGATGGCTTCGATTTCAACATCGACACCGTCTAATGGGATTGGATGGCATAATGGGATAATACTTGAGGCGGCTTTTGCTCCTTCGATTGCAGCCACCCGTGCAACTGCAAGTGCTTCCCCCTTCTCAACTTGACCCGCACGAATAGCCTCAAAGGTATTTGGCTGCATCTGGATCTCACCTTCAGCGATCGCGACCCGTCGGGTAATTGGCTTATCACTAATATCAACCATGTGTACTTGACCTGCAGAGTCTAGGTGTGTGAGTCGTTCCAAGAGGTATATCTCCTAGTGCTGTGAACTCTTTGTTGGATAACCACGTCGTGTGGCTAGTGGATGGAAGTGCCCCGCATTGCGTAGGGGCTTCTCCCCTCCATCGTTCGAACCATTGTTATACGACAAGCTCTGGTTCACTAGTGGGTTCCGCTGAATGCGTTGTTCATGTCCTTGAGCAGAACGGTAACCGTGGATTGAGGATTTATGTTACGGGTGACACTCTCAAGGGCGTTATCAACCACTCTCATCGCTTGGATAACCCCTGTCAGGGGGACACGGCGGTCCTTGAGCAATACCCGCAAGTGGGTTGGGTCAAGGATTGCTGCCTCGGCCCCTGCACTCGCACACATGACATCTCTCAATCTAACCCGAAGCTCCTCTAACGCTGGTTGAAGGACTGCACGGGCACCTCTTGCAGAGTATTCCGATGCAACCTGATAGCGCTTCTCGGCGCCTTCTTCGAGGGCTGCGGTTAGCAGGCGTTCACCTGACCTCTGTGACTCAGATGTGTCGGACTCCAACAAATGTTTCGCTCTCCCCACTACTCCCTCTGAACGTCGGGCTACATTACGGGCTGCATCGGCTGGAGCATTGAGTTCATCTGTTAAATATCTAGTCACTTCGTCTTCAGATAAAGGAGGGATCCGAAGCGACACGGTACGCGAACGAATTGTCGGAAGCAGCAATTCAGGATAGGTGGCGGTTAAGATGATGTAAGCAAACAATGGGGGCTCTTCAAGCAGTTTGAGAAACGCGTTTGCCGCTTCTTGGCTTGCAGCTTGTGGAACCATGCGATCAGCGTCACTCACGATGAAGACCGCACGTTTGGCCATCGCTGGACGCCTTGAAGCCTCTTCTCGGATTGTATGGATCGCTGAAACATATATTCCTGTTGTTTCACCTTCATCCAGTACCACTTCGGGATTTTGGCGCAGAGTGGCTAGACGTTCCTGCCGCTGTTTTTCAATCGTTTCGCGGAGCTTGGCGCTTGAACTCGCCCTTTTCGGTCGTGGCATCGGGAAGTGTAAATGAATGTCAGGGTGCTCGAGGTGCGCAGCTAGACGACAACTGCGGCAGGTACCGCACGGACCTCCTTCACTATTACACTGAAGCGAAGCCGCGATCCATAAGGCCATGGATTGTTTGCCGACTCCCTTAGGTCCATGGATGAGTAGCGACTGGGGAAAGCGCCCACCTGCCAGTGCCCCCGAGATACGTTCGCATAACCTAACCTGACCCCACGGCAGCTGGATTTCCGAACGTGTCGAGTCACTCATTGTGATCGTTTCCTCTCGTTCGGTTTCGCAGCCATCGCACAGGATCAACTGCCCGTGGGCCCGCGCTGCTAGGTTCGTAGATTTGAAACTCTATGTGTGGATTTGTGCTGTCGCCTCCCACATGTCCGATTATTTGCCCCTGTTCGACTCGTTGGTTCTGAGTGACGGTCACGTTCTGGAGTCTTTGGTATGAAGAGTAAAAGCCCCCTCCATGGTCGAGGATCACGGTTTGGCCAGATGAGCGTGCCACGACGGATCCTACAGTTCCGGTGTCGACCGCATGGACAGGAGAACCGCGTTCTGCTCTAATGCCAAGACCTTCGCGTGGGATAGTCGTGTTACCCTCACGCTGTGGGCCGAACTGATAGAGGATATCGCCGTCTAAAGGCCAGTTAAGGTTTCCGAAATCTGAAGTGGTGAGATTGGAGATCGTGGCAATTCCTATCTCTCGTTCATTCCTTCGGCGTCTCTCTTCAAGTTCTTCGAGCAAGGTTCGTAATTGTTGTTCTTCCGTCGCTAGTTGTGTCAGCGTAGAACGGGCTTCACTCTGACGCCCAGTAAATACCCCTAGTCGACGTTGTCGTTGGGTTTCTAGTCTTTCTAATTCATCAAACTCGCTAAGCCTCTCAAGTCGAACACGTCGGATCGTTTGCGCATCTGTAGATAGTGTTGCTCGCTGATCCGTGAGTCTTCGCTCAAGATTATGGACCTCGTAAACGAGCATACGGTCAAAGAGCGCTACATCATGAAGATATTTGTAGCGGTTGAGTAGGTCAGAGAATGAATGGGATGAAAATAGTACCTGGATTGGTCGAAGTGGACCTCTTTTATATATCTCCCGCAGCCTCTGGTGGAGAGTGACCGTGCGGACCGCGAGTTCATCTCGTGTATTGAGCATATCTCGCGTCATAACAGTAACCTGATCGCTAAGGGCCCCAAGTTGAATATTGAGTTCTGCTAGGAGGCTGGTCGAGGCCGCGATCTGGTTCTCGATGTTTGAGATCTCTTCGCTGATGTCGGTAACCTGTCCAGTGAGGTCACTGAGTTGCTGTTGGAGCTGTTGACGTTCGGCGCGAATCTGGTCTAGCCGCGTCTGACTAGTATTAATCTGCTGTCGAAGCTGGTTGGGATCCTGAGCATTCATACTTGAGAAAGTGGTGCATAGGATTGCAGCTAAAAAGACAACGATCGTCCAACCTCTCCTACGTTGCATACGCTCGTCCGAGTTCCCGATGCACCGAAACAACTGCCGATATCATCCCGATTGCACAAGCTGTTAAGACTCCTCCAACTACCCAATTGTTGGGTAACCAGAGGAGATTGTCGAACTCTGCAAACTGGTAACGGAAACTCCCATACGTGAGGCGAGTGAGACCGAGGGCAATCAGCCCACCCATCAAGCCTTTGATGAACCCCTCGATGACGAAGGGAAATTGCACATATCGGTCTTTAGCTCCAATTATTTGCATGATCTCGATCTCTTCAGAACGAGCTAGGATGGCGATTTCAACTGATGTGAAAATTAACAGAATAGCCACAACCGCGAATGCCCCTCCGAGGATAGCCGAAACTCCACCAGCAATCCGTCGAATTGTGAAGAGCTGCTCAACCCAGCCTTCGCCGAAGCGAACCTCTTCTATGAATTCATATCCTCGAAGATGCTCAGCCGTTATCTGGACCGACTCAGGTGTTCGAAAACCAGGCTTCAGCCTCAGATGTAGAGAGGCGGGGAGTGGGTTAACTCGAAGTTCTTCGTAGATTTCGGAGAACTCGGGGAGGTCCTTCTGTGCGTTTGCCAGTGCCTCTTTTTTCGACACATAAAGTACCTCTTCAATCTCTGGAAAAGCCTCCAACTCCTGTTGCGCTATCTGAACCTGGTCAGGCTTTATGTCTTCGAGCAGATAGCCCACGACCTCTACACGACGCTCGATATCGCTGATCGCTGATCCGATGTTGTGGGCGCTTAATCCGAATAAGCCCATGATTACAAGGCTTAGGCTGATAGCACTGATCGAAAGTGTACTAAGCAATGGAGTTCGGCGAAATCCAGCGAGTGCCTCACGCAAGTGTCTCACGTGTTTTCACGCTGACTAGGTGCACTCTCGTGGGGGACGTCCGTGGACACCTCTGGCACAGGGTTTTTATTTGATGCCGATAAAATGGGTTTTGGGGGGGGAGATATTGGGGGTGATTCTAACGAACTCCCTTCACTAACACTTGGGAGTGGCTCTGTCTCCACCGCCGAATCGGATATGAGTTGACCATTTTTAAGCTCTAAAACTCTTACGCCGGGGGTTCTACGGACCAGTTCCGTGTTATGTGTCGCCATGACCACGGCCATGCCTTCAAGGTGGAGCCTCCAGAACAACTGGAAGATCTCCTCAGACGCCTCGGCATCAAGGTTCCCCATCGGCTCGTCAGCTAAGAGCAGCAGTGGATTTGTCGCTAAGGCGCGTGCTATGACAACCCGTTGTTTTTCTCCAGCAGACAATTCTGATGAAAGTGATTTTGCCTTTTCAGATAGACTGACCTGATTGAGTAGTTGTTCAACTTTTCGGTCAGTCTCGCGTCGAGATACCCCAGTAACCTTGAGTGCGAACGCCACATTCTCTGCGGCTGTCAAACCTGCAAGCAGTTTGAAATCTTGGAACACAAACCCTACCCGTCTCCGCAGGTTTGGAATCTGGCGACGCTTGGTTCTTGAGCTGTGATAGCGTAAAACTTGTAGTTCTCCTTTGGTGGGACGTGTCTGAAAGTGAATCAGTTTCAGAATAGTTGATTTTCCAGCTCCAGAATGGCCAGTCAAGAAAGTGAACTCGCCCTTCCGGAGATGGAAGCTAATCTCAGCTACAGCGGAACCTGTGCGCGGATGAATCTTCGATACATTGTAAAATTGGATCATTGGGTGCTTACACTTGCACTGCAGAATCGGATACAGAGATCAATCGCCGCACGCATTGCTCCTGGATCTGCCGACTTTGTTCCAGCGATATCGATTGCCGTGCCGTGATCGGGAGATGTGCGCGGGAACGGAAGTCCTGCCGTCACGTTCACTCCCTCGTCTCTTGCCAGCGTCTTCAACACGGCGAGCCCGACGTCATGATAGGGAGTGACTACGAGGTCTGCCTTACCTTCGATTGCTTGCAGAAATACGGTATCTCCGGGAAAAACGCCCAGCAGCTCGATCTTCGAGTCAGTAGATAATTTGTTGATTGCAGGCGCCAATACCTTCTGTTCCTCATCCCCGAACAGACCTCCTTCACCTGCGTGTGGATTGAGGCCTGCGAACGTCACACGAGGCTGTGGAATGCCCCACCATCTGCGAAGTGCGTCAATAGCGATCCGAGTTTTCACTGTGACCAGATCTACGTTCAGCGCATCAGGCACATCATTTAGTGGCATGTGCGCCGTGAGAAGGGCAAGTCGAAGCGGACCGCCAATTGGAGTACGCTCAGCTGCCATCATCATCGTAACTTCAGTCGCTCCGGTGAGAGTTTGGAGGAACTCTGTGTGCCCAGGGAAGGGGTATCCTGCTGCGTGAAGTGCGGCCTTACTGATGGGAGCGGTGACGATACCATCCAGCTTTCCATCGCTTGCTAACCTAACAGCTCGCTCAATAGCCTTCGCCGAGAGTTCTCCTGCTAAGCGAGGACCTCCCCCAGGTTCCCACTCGCCGACAGATTCCCAAACGCCTAGTTCTTCAAGCTCGCGTCCGACTGATCCGAGCGCTTTTGGTCCGATCAGAACGGGTTTGAGTCCGATGAAATCTCGGAGCGCTGCCGCCGTTACTTCTGGTCCGATTCCGCGCGGATCGCCCAGCGTTATACCAATTCGAGGCACTTTCGTCTTCCTCTCCCTCTTTAGTCCTCGAAACCTATCACTCTCGGCATCCTTTATGTCGCAATTTTCGTCAGAGCTTCACATCAACGAATGTATTAGACCGAATCTCACCCAACAGGATGTCTAACTGCTTTGTCTGACGGATAGTTTGCCGGATTTGATCGCGAACATCGTCAAACTCAAGAGGACCCTCTGGACGGTAGGTAACGACTTGAATTAGAGCAAACTCTTTTGGCCCACCCCGTTCAAGTTCTAGGGGACCATATACCTGTCCCGAGACTATGTTCTCAAAGGCTCTTGAAACCTCACCCATAAACCGGTCCGTCAGTTGGTTTACAGGCACGTCATCGAATCGAACATCCTCGTCAGCGACATCATCCCTAAAAAGAGCGGTTAAGCGCTCGGGGTCCACCCCAGCTCGGAGACTGTCAGCAATTTGCTCTGCGATGGAGTATGATGAGTCTACATCTGCATCTCTGATCTCAGGTCGGATGAGGATGTGTCTGAGAAATCGCTCCGCTCCGCGCTGACGCTCAATTTTAATAATGTGAATTCCAAACTGCGTTTGGACGGGATTTATCAGGACTTGCCCAGGACGTGATGCCCAGACCGCATCGCCGAATGGTTTTACGACGGTGTTCCGGCTCATCCAACCTAGTTCGCCTCCCCGCTCTCGGGTTTGCTCATCGTCGGAATGGCGTCGAGCAACCACTTCAAAATCCTCCCCGACTCCCAGCTCGCTCTGGATGCGGATTATACGAGCGCGGGCACTATCGCGAGCTGCGCCGCTTGGGGATGGTGTGATCACTATTTGGTTGAATGAGATCAATGCCGGCCGTAATTGTTGATCGCCCTGGCGTTCTTCAAAGAAGGCTTGCATCTCAGACTCGGTGACAAGGACGGGAGGAAGGTCGGTCCTTTGTTCCATAGAATATCGGTACTCCATGAAGAGAGACTCGGCTTCTGACGCGCGCCGAAGCATCTGCCTGTATTGGAGCATATTCATTCCCGCCGCCTCAACCGCCTGCATCATTTCCTCGTCGGTAGCGAATTGTTCCCGGCGGCGCTGGTATTCATCTTCAACCATCTGATCAACACGACTTACATCTGGTGTTAGCCCAGCACGCTTTGCCTGTTGCAGTAGGATGATGTTGTCGATTTCTGCCACGAGGACTTGTCGGGCAAAGTCTGTCCATTCTGGAGTGTCCCGCTGTGGGACCCGTGCCCCTTGGCTCTGAAGCTCAAACAGCCGGATCTCGAGTTCGGATAAGAGGATTGCAGTGTCCCCAACTACAGCGACAACTCGATCGGTCTGTTCGACCCCCTCAGGAAATTCATCTGAGCTTTTTGCGTCACTGTTGGAAGTTGTTTCCCTTTCCTGGGCACGGCCTAGCGATGGTTGAACTAGTAGAACGCACGAAATCCCAATGGTCAGGGCCCAAAGTACTTTGCTCACAATATAATTATCCTTCACGTTCCCTTATGCTCCTCCCTCAGAGGATCAGCCCCGTTCGCCGGTTGCACCAGATAAAAGCCCAAGGGCTTCCACTAGTGTTGGTAGTAAGGGCTCAGGTCCGGCCCGTCGTAGCACCAAGGATAACGGTTGAAGCCGTCTAACTTCAACGTCGAGTTGGTGCTCTACGAGTGCATTCTTAAGTAGCCCAAGCTGGGGGGTCGCTGATTCTTGGAATGTGATCCGCGCGTTCGTGTCTGACACGCGAATCCATGCCGCCCCCACGGTGGTGCCTAGAACGCGTAGTTTTGCCGAATCCAGCAGTCGGGCAGTTGGCTTTGGAAGTGGTCCGAACCGGTCCCGCAATTCGTCCCTCATGTCTTCGATTTTTTCCCAATTGTCAAGGCGGGAGAGCCGACGATAGAGATTCACCTTCTGCTGGGGTTCGGACACATAATCATCAGGGAGAAATGATTCTCCATCAACACTGATCTGTATTCCAGGTTTTGTTTCCATGGTCCCATCACCCTTGAGGCGCTGCACCGTGCTCTCCACAAGTCTTTGATATGTCTCGATTCCAACGGCCGTAGCAAAACCGCTCTGATCGGAGCCTAGTAGATTACCCGTACCTCTGAACTCAAGGTCCTTCAAGGCTATGTCATACCCCGATCCTAGTTCTGTATGGTGCTCGAGAACTCTCAGGCGTTCTGTAGCTTCTGGCGCAACGTTTTCAGGCACAAGAAGGTAACAATATGCCCTTCTGTGTGAGCGTCCGATGCGGCCACGTAGTTGATAGAGTTGTGCTAGTCCGAAGTTATGTGCTCTATGAACGATCATTGTGTTTGCTGATGGCACATCGAGCCCGTTTTCGATGATGGATGTGCAGATGAGGATGTCGATGTCGCCCTCTATAAAATTGTACATGGCATCTTCAAGGGCTCGCTCTGGCATCTGTCCGTGTGCGATCACGGTGCGTGCTTCCGGCAGGAGGTGCTGTACTCGCCGGGCAAGGGCATCGATGGTTTCTACTCGGTCATGTACGAAGAATATCTGCCCGCCTCGGTCTAGTTCCCGCCGGAGTGCTTCTTCAAGGATCGAAGCATCCCAATCCAAGACATGGGTGATGATAGGCATGCGATTCCTGGGCGGCGTCCGCATCAAAGATAGGTCGCGAATCCCGCCCAGTGCGAGATGAAGCGTTCTTGGGATAGGGGTAGCCGTTAGTGTCAGCACATCAACGGCCTCACGAAGTTCCTTCAGGTGTTCTTTCTGCTTGACACCAAACCGCTGTTCTTCATCAACAATCAACAATCCCAGATCTTTGAATGTTATGTCCTGTGACAGAAGCCGATGGGTTCCGATTACCAAGTCGATATGTCCGCTAGCCAGTTTTCCTATGACCTCCTTTTGTTCGGAAGAGGTGCGGAAGCGTGACAAGCTCTCTATGCGGAGGGGAAAGGCGGCGAGGCGTTCTTGGAATGTACGTAAGTGTTGTTCAACCAGGATAGTTGTCGGAGCGAGTATTGCGACTTGTGCCCCCTCTAACGCCACCTTGAAAGCTGCTCGGATCGCAATTTCTGTTTTCCCAAACCCTACGTCTCCACAAATGAGACGATCCATCGGATTTGGTTTTTCGAGATCTTCACAGACAGCTTTCCAAGCTTCAATTTGGTGTGGTGTTTCCTCATAAATAAAAGCAGACTCCATCTCAGTCTGCCACAGATTATCGGATGCGAATGCCCGACCCTCCGCTAACTTGCGCCTCGCATACAATTGCAAGAGGTCCACCGCTGTTTCTTCAATGGCGGAGACAGTTCTTCGCTTCAGCCGGCTCCACTTTTTCCCGCCAAGTTTGTGCACCCTGGGTGGCCGTGCATTGGATGGAATGCTCCCCCAGCGCTCGATTAAATCCAGTCGATAGTGGGGAAGTCGGAGCAATTCACCATCAGCGTATTCGATCTCCAAAGTTTCGATTGTTTGCCCATCGACTTTGACTCGTTGTATACCATGGTAACGGCCAATCCCATGGTCGATATGGACCACGTAATCCCCAGGTTGAATTGATGCAATTGACTCGAGAGTGGCTGCACCCTTGAACCGGACACGGTGTCGTCGGTACGCTCTGCGAAACACCTCATGGTCCGTGAGCACTGTGAGGTTGGAGGGTGGATCGACCCGGAAGCCTCCAGATAACGATCCGACTGCTAAGGTCACGTGTTGGATCATGTCGCGGCCCGCTCGCTCGACCACGATTTCTTCAAGACGTTCGATCTGCCCTTCGTTATCGCACAGGATTAAGGTTTGGCCTCCTTCCTCGTATGTGCGCGAGATCTGTGCGATGAGTCGTTTCATGTCTCGATCAACTTTTGGGGGCGGCTCAACAGGCAATTGAATCGCGCCAGGCATGTTTTCCGTGTTATCAGTAATGAATTCAATCCTGCGAAACTGCTTGAGCCTCAATTCCGCGTCTGAAGGTGGCACCGCGAGTACGTCTGTGGTTACTTCCTGATCACTCGCCCGTTTTCGGGCTTCTCGGATCTCATTCCACAGTCTGGAACGTGCCTTGATCCCATTTTCGGGCTCCAGGTGAACCATGATCGCATTAGATGGGAGTAGTTCAACAAGTGACCGTCGTTCGGTGTTACCTTTATCCTCTCCAGCCATAAGATCAATTGGGAGAATCTGTGCGTTATCGCAGGTTTCGGTTGATCGCTGTGTCAAAGCATCAAACCGACGCAACGACACTATTTCATCACCCCATAGTTCAATTCTAAGAGGTGCGGGATGGCCGAATGGGAAGGCGTCGATTAATCCTCCCCGGACTGTGAAATCACCTATCTCGCGTACGGAATGAGTCCGAATGAATCCCATACGTTCTAGTCTGTCTGCCAAGTCCTCAAGTGGAGCACCGTCCCCAATTGAAAGATCTAGGGAAAGCGATTCTCCTGAATGCACTGGAATCGGAGACCGTTCAATCAGTGCTCGTGCTGTTGTCACCAAAACACGACATCGGTTCGCGAGCAGAGCGGCAAGAGCATCCACGCGTTGAGCGGAGATTTCTATGTGGGGATCTTCATCTCCATACGGGAGTGCCTCACGCTGTGGATAGCAACGGGTTCGAAGGTCACCTAATGCTAGTAGATCTTCGTGTAGCTTGTCGGCATGTTCTGGTGAAATAGCTACGAGTACGATCGGAACTCCTGGTGACAAATCTGCTAAAGAAAGCGCTAATGCGGATGTCGCTGCGCCCGGGAGGCTATATAGGGGTACATGTCCCCCATCACGGGAAAGCGCCTCTGGTAGGTTGGCTTCCTCCGCGAGCTTTTGAAACGTCCTTAAGATCAGCTCGAAGCGCCCGATCTACTTTCGCTCCGTGCTTGGGCGGTTTCGCCGTCCTCAGTCGATTGCCCTGAACGTCCAGGTGTAGCAAGAAACAACTCGATCGCCACTAAGGCTAAGGTGACGACAAGCAACCCAATTGTTATGTCGCGTCCGCGTCGTGCACGAAACACGGTAGTTGTCCAAGAGTCCCCTTTGGGCCCGGCTGTAAACACCGTGCGTCCTGGAAACATCGACGCCAGATCCGCTCTGGGTAGAGGTGTTGGGTCGATCTCGATGGCCGGGACATTGACAGCAAACTGAGTTTCTCGATATGCCCCATCCGGATTCACTCCATGTGCTGTGTACACACCAGCCATTGAAGGTGAATAAACAGTACCTTTCGCAACTGGGCGGGTAGAACCGTTTGGTGCGATAATTTCGTTGACCCACCGTGGGAGGGGAATAGTGCTTCCTGCCTCAAAATCTGAGGGTGGCCAAGAAGAGAAATGCGACCAGTAAACTAACAAGGCCTCCAGGAATGGGATCATGGTTGGGTGTGATGGGAGGTCAATTGCCTCGGATGTGAATGGGGACGCAACCAATAGAATGAGGCGTTCCCCTTGCCTCTTCCGCACTAACCAAGGTTCACCATCCTCATTCGTAAGAAGGGTTGTATCTACGTTCGCTGGGCCTCCGCCCGATCTGAGAAGGTAGCGCGATCGAACCCGGACCCCCGACAGGGAAAATGTTGCCGTGGACTCTTCGAACCCTAGGTCACCGTGCGCCGGATCTACGTGAGCCTGTATATCAAGGCCTAACACAGACAATCTTTGGTTGAAGGCTGGCAGATCTATTGGGTCGGATGGTGGTACTAGGATCAACGTCGATACCTCAGGCCACGAGGCACCCTGTGCTGCGTCTCCTTCTAAAACCACTATAGAGGCACGGGAACTCGAACCGAGCCGACCGGCCTGAATCAGGGTTTGGATTCCGATTCTGATGAAACTGTCCTCAGGGCCTTCAAAATCGATGGTGGGTGGAGCTACCACACGCATAGAGAAATACCGGATATCATCTGCGCGAGAGCCGGCTGCAGACACCTCTACTTGCCCGACATGGGGACCGATGCCCAACTCTGGCAGTCCGAGCGTAGAGCTTGCTCCCCAAGGTGCACGGGAAGCACCAACTACTCGACCGTCGATATCTATTCGAATGTCAGCATCAGTTACGGTTTCTCCGGGGGAGAGTTCTTCGCCTCCTTTGAGTTCTGTCCGTACAGTAACTCCATGGCCAATCCCTGATGGGACGGTAGTGCCACCTGTCAGTTCTAGTGCAGCCAACGCAGCGTTTGCCTCAACT
>Ga0310344_10002260_pt1 | contig 14503 bp, 10 predicted proteins | sample HC15DNA20200_MG_FD_203801 | JGI IMG/M metagenome (GOLD analysis project Ga0310344, IMG submission 203801) | Marine microbial communities from station ALOHA, North Pacific Subtropical Gyre - HC15-DNA-20-200_MG | ecosystem: Environmental > Aquatic > Marine > Oceanic | place: Pacific Ocean: North... | reverse complement strand
CAGACGTTATGTTTTAAATATCTTTTTGAGACTAGCACATCAACTTAGCCGAGCACTAGACATCAATTTTTCTTTATTCTTCAGGTATACCAAAAACAAAAAGAGTATTAGCTGAGCCGGCAACGCGCCCCCCACCAACTGGAACGGCTAAGTACTGCTTCCCATTAACCGCGTATGTCACGGGAGATCCCTGAAGTGGAGCGGGGAGCCGGGTCTGAAATAATATTTCTCCATTGGATACGTCGTGGAGAAATAAGTGTCCTTCGCCGTCCGCGCTGGTTACCAAGCCCCCTGCGGTCGTCAGCGTCGAAGCGAGAGCGCGGTCTTTGGTTGGGTGCCTCCACCTGATTTCACCAGTGTCGATATCCATTGCAACGAAATCAGCTCCGTAGTCAGGAGACAGAGGATGTGGGCCGCCACCCGTGGGTCTCCATCCCGCCGCATCGTAGTCACGATAGAAATAAAAATCACCGACCGGCCCTTCTTTTTGTTCGACTTGGCTATACACGGCTTTTGAGCAGTGTGGATGAATAGGGATGTAAAGTGTTCGTGTGTCAGGATGGTAGGCAGTCGACGGCCAATTTCGAATGCCAAACATGCCCGGACAGAATTCGACTTCCACTCCTTCTTCCTGAATCATTCCTGTTCGATAGGAAACTCTGCCGGTAGTTGTGTCGACGTCGACTAGATTTTGATATCCAAGATCATGGGCGGCTACGAACTGCCCAGTCAGGCGGTCAATCTCCCACAAAATTCCAAGCTTCCCCATTTTGAAAATAGAGCGCCGTCCGTCTCTATCGATAAGGACACTTTCAAATCCTTCGTCAAGATCGTGAGACTCGCCAGGTACAAACTGGTAATACCAATCTATTTCACCGGTGTTCGGCTTAAGGGCCAAGGCGCTATTTGTATAAAGGGCGTCGCCGTCAGTCTTTCTGGATAGCCTTGCCCATGGTTTTGCTTGTGAGGTGCCCCAGTAGATTCGGTCAAGGTCGCTATCATAACTGCCAGCAATCCAAGCGTCTCCTCCTGCCCGAAACATTGTTGGGAGGTCTCCCCAAGTGTCGCCTCCAGGTTCTCCGGGGTTGGCAATTGTCGATGTTCGCCAGAGTTCCTTTCCGGTTTCCGGATCATGAGCGGAAATAAAACAGCCGCCTTCTTTATATCGTTCACAACCGGTGATTCCGGCAACGATTTGTCCTTTTACGACGATGGCTCCGCTGGTGTATCGATAACCTTTCGTCCAGTCTGCAACAATATGATCCCAAACAACTTCGCCGGTTTTTGCGTCAAGGGCGATCAGATGAGCATCGTTTGTGGTGACGTAAATTTTGTCTCCGTAGATTGCCAATGATCTCGTGCGACTCCGAAAGGTGTCATCGGGTGAGCCTTCAAAGAGTTTTCGATATTCCCAAATTCGATTTCCTGTTGTAGCACTCACAGCCTGAACGATTCCGAGTGGATTAGGAATATACATAACGCCGTTGTATACGAGAGGTGTAGGTTGGCTCAATCCCGGACGAAGTGGAATGGACCAAACAAGTTGCAGACTGTTGACGTTATTTTTATTGATTTGATCAAGTGGGCTATAGCCCCATGCATCTAACGTCCGGCGCCAATGTAGCCAGTCCGCAGGATCAGGATTTTCAAGAATGTCGTCAGTCACAGGTCGGAACTCTTGTGATTCTGCGAAGGCAGGTATGGCTAGCAAGAAAATGCCGATCAATGAGAAATATCTACAGAAACGAAAAGCGCTGGTCATTAGTCTCATAATTAGGGATGTTTAGTTTAATTAATTATATGCTTTTGTAGATTTTATCCGGACTGAACAATGTGATCTAGTCTACTCCGAATAGCAATAGGTCATGTTCGCAGAGATTCGTTTTTCGCGAACAGCTTTTTTGTCTAGACCGTGGTGTCTATACTGAATCAACTTAATTAGATGAATATTCGTCCAAGAAGTAATAGTCGCGAGTTAATAGTGTTTATAGCCCTTGCAGTGGTGGCGGGCGGCTTTATGGCAGGGGTTTTTGCCTTAGGAAGTCAGTCGTTTGAGATTTTGCCACCCAAAGAGTTTGTGAGAGAGGTGTCGATTTCTGAGGATGTACAGATTGATGTCCAAGAGAGCCTCCGCGAATCGTTAATTCGTGGAATTGAAACATTTGATCTTGATCTGGTCGAGACAGCCCTAACTGGGGATTTTGAGGGACGATTTCCTGATCGCGAATCTGGCAGACTGATTGAAGACGACTTGTTGCTGATCTATCGCTATGACCCGGCGTCGATGGACGTTTATGGAAGTAATAAATTTTTAGAGACGTTAAATGTATATCTGGAGAAGTTAGTGTCCGTTGAGCGAATTTCGTTGCAGATATTTGAATTTTTTCTGCACGAAGATCAGGAGGCGGCATTTTTAAAGGCACACTTTGAATTTGGGGGAGGCACTTCTACAGGGGGGCGTTTCTTGCTAGAGGCGACTCTGGTGGTAAGTGTCAGTCAAACATCTTCCGGGAATTGGCAAATAACCCGTCTCGATATTGATCATGCAGAAAGCGCGGAAAGTAATGTGGTTCTCTTTCGAGAAATCACGAATGCGGTCGGGCTAGATTTTAATCGTTCTCAGGAAAATAAAGATCTTCGACAAGACGTGGCAAATACCGGGATGAGCCTTATAGATTCCGCTCTAGCCATAGTCGATTGGAATCAAGACGGTTTTTGGGATGTGCTTACTACTGAGGTTGGAAGTCAGAGAGTGTTGTTTTTGAACACGGGAAGAGGTGGATTTGTCAGGCGGTCACTTCCGGCATTGGCGCCAGAACTGATTCCGAGCCAAGTTTTATTTGTGGATCTAGATGGCGATGGATTAGAGGAACTTATTGGTAGTCGTGTCGTTTACCAAGAGAACAGGGCATGGCTAGGTGTGCACACGAGAAGGGATAATCAGTGGGTTTTTTTGCCAAATGTTTTTGAATTTGAAAATCCGGTAGGGTTGCGGCGAAATGAATCTCAATTATTGACAGTTGGGGACGTTAACGCTGATGGTCTCCTAGATCTTTTTATTGGCGGATATCAAAACAATTTTTCAGGTAATGCAGGTAGTTTTAATCGGGTAGATGCGGACGATGGAGATGACAATCTTCTTTTTATAAACCAGGGCGGTCTTCGCTTCAAGGAGGAGTCGGACCTTCGTGGAATAGAGGGAACGAGATATACCTATGTAGCCCAATTTTTTGATTTTGATTCTGACGGTGATGTTGATTTGTTTGAGGGTAACGATTTTGGCCGAAATGGTTTCTGGGAGAACCTTGGCGATGGAAAGTTTCAAGGGCAGATCGATCACCCTTTAGCAAATGACGCGAGTAATACGATGGGTGTGACGGTTGCAGATTGGAATAATTCAGGTGCTTGGAGTGTCTATCTTTCAAATATGTATTCCCATGCTGGAAATCGTGTGGTTGGGTTAACAGAGAGCGTAAGTGAGTCAATGTTAAACAGGCTCTCGCTTTTAGCAAAAGGGAATCAGTTGTTTCGTCTTGAGCAGGAAACGTCTGGTATTTCTGATGCGGCCTCGATGTTGCGAATTAATGAGGGGGGCTGGGCCTGGGGTTCATTATTTGTTGATGTCGATAATGATGGGGATAAAGAGATTTTTGTAACGAACGGTAATACCAGTAACGAAGATCCAGAGGCTCCAGATTTCTGAACATTCTTTTGGCGACAGGTTGTCGCTGACGCGGAGGCGATTGAAGACGATGTCGAGCCAGACTCCGTGCTGGAAGATGTGAAAGAAGAGTTTTGGGGTTCGTTTAGTGGCTATGAGCGTGACCGACTGTTTTACAACAGTGGCCAGACCGAGCGGCCATTTGTGCAGGCATCCTATGTGCTCGGCCTTGATCAGAATCACGACGGGCGTTCGGTTGCGCCGGTTGATGTCGATGGGGATGGAGATTTAGATCTCGTGTTGCTTACGCTTCAGGGTTTGAAGTTGTTTGAAAACACATCGAAAGAAACTTATTTTTCCCGAGTTCGACTTGTTGGCGAAGCGCCTGCGCAAGGTGCGGTAGGGGCAGAAGTGGCGATTACGGCTGGTGGGCTCCGGCGTAGAGATTTTGTAAAGGTCACAGATGGTTTTCGCACCCAGGTCCCGAGAGATCTACATTTTGGTTTGGGAGGCGTTAGGACCATTGAGAAGATTGAGGTCCGGTGGGCTTCTGGTGAAATTGAGACTTGGCATAATCTACCCGTCGATCGATTGTTAGTGATTCAAGAGGGTGAGAAAGAAATCGAATCAAAACAATTAAAAAGTTGGCCAGAAAGCACGAAACCAACGGAACTTGTTTCACCGTCCATCTATTTATCCGCTCGCAGAGTCGGTGGTATGACGGAAGCGTTGCCCACGGGGCGACCTGTTGTAATTAATTTCTGGGCTCCATGGTGCGCGCCCTGCAATGTTGAACTTCCGGTATTAAGTACTCTCTCGGACCGATTTAAAGGTGAGGTCGATTTTGTAGGAATGAGCGTCGAACTGGATGATGTGACTTCTGTTCAGGAAAGTATCAAAAAGTTCGGTTTGGAGTACTTTCAGTTTTTTGCCGATGAGAAGATTATGGATCGTTTTTTTGTTTCGGCAGAAGGAGCCGCTTTGCCGTCAACCTTTGTTTTTGATCGAGATGGTGGTATTCGGCGTGTTTTCCTTGGCGCTATCACAGAGAGTGATATTGAAGGTTTGTTGCTTTCCTTTAGAGATGAGTCTGAGGCGGAGGCACCCTTGCGTCTTTTGGCCGAGACTTATTTCAAATCTGAAGATTATCAACTCGCGGCTGGATATTTTGAGCGGCTTGGTCGCTTGCAGCCTCAGCACCTTAGCCAAATTTCTGTCGACTGGAATCGTAAACGGGCTTTAGACTGGTTGTGGGCCGGTCGTTCTAGGCGGTTGGCCAGTCAATATGAGCTTGCGATCTCTGATTTGCATCAGGCGCTCAATAGTGGCGGCGAAAGGAATCGTGAAGTCTTATACGAACTCGGCCTGGCGGCAGTTGAAACAATGCAGTATGAACTCGCAGTAAGTATGTTTCAGCAAATGCTTGAAATAGATCCTGATGATGAACGTGCTAGGCGCGAACTCGATCGAGTAAGGGCGAGACAATAGACGAGGTGTCTGAACGCCGGTATAGTTAATGTTTCTGAAAAGTTTGAAGCGTGGAGATTTAAATGTATGTAAAACAAATTATCTTGGTCGTTTCTTTTGTGTTTGCGAGCCTCTTTTTACCTGGGATCGCTTCCGGGCAGCAAGGGGCGACAGATGGGGAATGGCGGAGTTATGGTGGGGATACCGGAAGCACTAAGTACTCGCCGCTAGATCAAATTACAAGAGAAAATTTTGAACAGTTAGAAATTGATTGGCGATGGCAGTCAGTAGACGCTCTTGTTGCGAAGGCTGAGGGCGGCGGCACATGGTTCGGACCATCTCGCGAAGTCTTTGATGTGTTAGCGGAAGAGGACGCTGAGCGTTGGAATAGCGATCTTTATGGTGAGCGTCCTGGAACCTCGCTTCTTATTGCTACGCCCCTAATGGTTGACGGAGTGTTGTATCTAAGTACGCCTCTCTATCAGGCTGCCGCAATTGATGCTCGCACGGGGCAGACGATTTGGATCTATGACCCAAAAGCTTATGAAAGTGGCACACCCGCGGTGATTCCATGGAGACATAGAGGCGTGGCTTATTGGGAAAACAGTGGGGATGCGCGGATAGTCTGGGCGACGGGGGATGGATTTTTAATAGCAGTCGATGCTAAGACTGGTCGTCCTGCGTCGGACTTCGGTGATGGGGGCCGGATTGATTTGATGGATGGGATTCCGAGGGCCGATCGCAACACACGGTCTGTGCAGAATCTTTTAGCTTTGTCGTCACAGTCTCCTCCGCTTGTTCTCCGTGATACCGTGATCGTTGGGTCATCGATGACTGACATGATCATTACGAAAGAAATGCCACCGGGTTGGGTTCGTGCATACGATGTAAGGACGGGTCGGCATAAATGGGATTTTCATACGATTCCCCAAAGTGCTGATGAATATGGAGCCGATACATGGGGCAATCAATCGTGGAGATATTCTGGAGCAACAAATGTCTGGTCGATGATGAGTGGTGATGAGGAGTTGGGTTACGTGTATCTTCCCACTGGTACACCAACAGGAGATTATTATGGTGGGCATAGACCCGGCGATAATCTGTTTGCCGAAAGCTTGGTCTGTGTTGATATTGAGACTGGTCAGAGGGTCTGGCATTTTCAGGCCGTTCACCATGGTTTGTGGGATTACGACTTTGCGTCTGCTCCAAATTTAATGGACATCGTTGTTGATGGACGGACGATAAAGGCTGTTGCGCAAGTGAGTAAGCAAGGATTTGTCTATACTTTTGATAGAGTCACTGGACAACCAGTCTGGCCAATTGAAGAACGCCCGGTTCCGACTGATACAGATCTTGAAGGCGAAGTTCCTTCTCCGACCCAGCCTTTTCCGACTAGGCCTGCCCCATTTGAATATCAAGGGACATCTATTGATGACCTTGTTGACTTCACTCCGGAAATACGAGAACTAGCTATTGAAGCGGTGAAGGGTTTTCGACTAGGGCCTCTTTATACGCCGAACTCTACACAAGGCACTCTCATTCGGCCAACCGTAGGCGGTGGAGCGAACTGGTCCGGAGCAGCAGTGGATCCTGATAACGGCATGTTGTACGTGCCATCTATTAATGGGCATTCGGTAATTCCTTTTGCTGATATCGACCCGAATTCTCCAGCAACAATGCGATACATATGGAAATGGGGTCAGGGGCAAGGGGGGCCCGTTATGCCGCGTGGCCTGCCGCTATGGAAGCCTCCCTATTCACGGATGACGGCAATTGATATGAATAGTGGGGAACATGAATGGATGACGCCTCTGGGAGACGGTGATCGGATTCGCAATTTACCGATGCTCAGAGATTTGGACCTTCCGCCACTTGGTGGAGACGGAAGGGGCGGGCCTTTACTCACGAAGACCCTGCTTATTAATGCTCTTACGGCGGGTGGAAGTGACGGGGGGCCTCGGCTTGTAGCGTATGACAAGGCGACTGGTGAGATTGTTGGCTCGGTTGACCTTCCCGGTGGGGCGCTTGGTACGCCAATGACTTATATGTTGGATGGTCAGCAGTATATTGGGATTACGGTGGGCGGGCGGATTCCCGAATTGATAGTATTCCGGCTTCCGTCCTGAAAAGAAGGTTCTGATTTTCGAAATTAATGCCTCGGTTAATTCGAGGTGCGGGAGGATATTATGAGAATTACGCTTATTGGGATCACTTTGACAATAGTGTTGATGTTGACGTTTGGTGCATGCTCGGGCGGTGGCGCTCAAGGTGATCCGGGTGACGAAGTGACGTTAGAGCAGTTCGATGTGTGGATGACTGAGCTGTCAAATTGGGGGCGCTGGGGCGAGGACGATGAACTCGGTGCAGTCAATTTGATTACTCCTGAGAAAAGAGTGGCGGCAAGTCGTCTTGTCGAGACAGGTAGAACGGTTTCAATGTCACGTGCTATGGAACTTCAGGCTTTGGTAGATCATCCGAGTGGAGATGATAGCGCTGATCGGGAACCCGTTTTAGAGGGCTCTGTGCGGAGTGTGTTTGGTATTGATGAAGCGCTTGGGTTCTTTTGGGAACGATACGAAATTGAATATCACGGCGGAAATGTCAGCCATCTAGATGCGCTGTGCCATGTCTCATACAAAGGAAAAGTTTATAACGGCCGAGATTTTCTCGATGTGGCTTCCAAGGAAAACGGTTGTTCGGCCATGGGAATCGTCAATTTGAAGGATGGCCTGGTAACCCGCGGTGTTTTGCTTGATATGCCAGGAAAAGCGGTCAAACGTCAGGATATTGAGGCATGGGAACAGGAAACCGGGATTACAATTTCGTCGGGCGATGCACTGTTTTTGCGAACAGGTCGTGATATTGGCCAGCAGGGTGGTTATCATCCATCCTTGATACCTTTTTTTAAAGAAAGAGATATCGCACTGTTAGGCTCTGATGTGCCGCAGGAAGGCGGTCAAATTGAAGGGGCCATGATTCCTATACATTTCTTTGCGCTTGTTAGTTTAGGAGTTCACTTGTTTGATAACTTAGGATTAGAGGATTTAGCAGAAGCTGCAAGGGAGCAGAATCGGTGGGAATTTATGTTCATGGCCTCACCGCATGTTGTTCCTAACGGAGCTGGTTCAGCGATTAATCCGACCGCACTGTTTTGATTAGTGCGTGCAAAAAATTAAGGAGCGAGGTTATGCGGCGATTTGGAATATGTGTGTTTATGGCGGCAGTGATTTTTTTAAACGTAGAGTCTTCGGATGCTCAGCTGTCTACCGATGGTGCTGTTGTATATGGCCATCATCACTTTTATGTCAGCAGCATTGAATTACACAAGAAGTTTTGGGTAGACACTCTGGGTGGGGTCGATGCGGGCAATCTTGGACCGGCACCGGTCGCAGTTATCAGGTTCCCAAATGTGCAAGTGCTGTTGAGTGAGCGAGTCCCTACGGGTGGTACGCGAGGAACATCTGTGAATCATGTTGGATTTAAGGTTCCAGATCTTCGTTCGATTGTTTCGACTGCAAAGGATGCCGGTTATCCAATCGTTAGCCGGGAGGATCTGCCTCCTGCGATTAGTGTTGACGAGGATGGATTGGGGCACATTGCGAATCAGGACACCTATGTTGCTTTTGTGATGGCGCCAGACGGCATCAAGGTGGAGCTGTTTGAAGATAAAATGATGAATGGCAGCATCGCGCTTCATCATGTGCATTTTGCCTCGCCTGACGTCGCAGAGATGCAGGCATGGTACGAGAAAGCTTTTGGTGCAGTTCCTGGAATGCGTGGATCTTTTCAGGCCGCTGATCTTCCTGGAGTGAATTTGACGTTCTCTCCTTCGGCGACTCCGGTCAAGCCTACCCGCTTTAAGGCGCTTGATCACATTGGTTTTGAGATCGAAAATCTCGAAGAATTCTGTAAACAGCTGGAGGCGAAAGGGATTGAGCTTGACGGTGAGTACCGATTTGCTGAAGCCCTAAACCTCGGAGTGGCATTTGTTACAGACCCATGGGGAACGCGGATTGAGTTGACCGAAGGGCTTGGGGCTTATTAATTAAAGAGAGAAGTGGGCGCAACTTGACTTCACTTTAAGGTGCTTGTCGGGAACGTAGCTCCGGAGCCTTCTTTTTTGATTCGCACGTGTTGTGATTTCTCTTAAGGACAGACACCCTGTCCATGGACAACTTCGTTTTTATCAGTGGTCAATTTTTTGTGTGCCTTCATGATCTTAGGTTTGTGTTGAATTAAATCGCGCGCGACTGGAGCAAAAGGATGACAAAAGGAAGAAATCATTTTACTAGAGATATGGTCGTGAGTTTGATGGTTTGTTTGTTTGCGGCTTGTGCTTCAGGCGTTGAAGAGGCTGGATCCCTGAATGACGAAACGAATGATCCTTCTGGCCTCTTAGCCACTACAGAAGCGACAGCGTCCTCTGGAGTTATTGGTACTTGGGAGCTTGAGCGAATAGACCTTCTGGACGAAAGCGGTCAAGTATTACCGACGCCAGATCCCCCAAGCTTTGGAAGCTTAGATCCCGTCGGTCAAGCCGTTTTTAATGAGGAAGGATTCATCGGGGTAACTATTATGCAGCGGGAGCGTCCCTTTGGGAGTTCTTATACTGCTGATGAGGCGATAGCCGATTTGACTGGGTACGTTGCGTTTTTTGGAACTTACACACTAGATGAGGAGGCTTCTCGGATTGATGTTGAGTACAAAGGTCACAGAAATCCTGTTTTAACTGGGCAAAGTAACAGTCATCAAGTGGAGTTGTCAGGCGACACGTTAACTGTTCATCTGAGACCAGGCCCTTCTGGACACGATGCAGATCTTGTGTGGACACGGCTCCCTGAGGTTTTAGATCTTACCGATACCCACGAACAAGTTATTGGATTTTGGAACCATGTTCCGGATGAAGGACATGGTCCTAATGATCCTCCTGTCACGCCGGGTTTTATTATTTACACAAATTCCGGTCGAATGATGGTTCATCTGATGGATCCCAGTAGAACGGTTCCAAAGTTGTCCACTCCGACGGGTGAAGAGGCTCAGGAAATTGTTGGGTCGTACACAAGTTATTTTGGTCCATTTTCGGTTGATGAGGAGGGTGAGTATTTTATCCACCACCGCATTGGTCACACGTTAAATCTGACTAATCTTCCGAAGGAGGAGCGCCGTACCGGATTGGATACCGATGCGCAACGATTTTTTGAGTTTTCTGATGACAAAATGGTTCTCCGATATTTGTCGACAGCAGGTGTGCAAGAGCCTCCAGAAGATAAAGGATCATTTGAAAGTATGATTACGTGGCAACGTCTAACTTCGCAGAGATGATGGGAAACGTTCTGCTAAACGTTTTTTTGAGAGAAGGGGAGAAGCATGCAGGTTCTTAAGAGTGCAGGTAAGGTTCTGCTTTTAAGCTTTTCATGGGCGTTTATTTTGTCGACAAATGTCGCTGCCCAATATGGTGCAAATGTGGATGGAGAGTGGTCAACGTATGGGGGAGATCTTGGGAATACTAAGTACTCGCCGCTTGATCAGATTGATGAGAATAACTTTTCACAGCTCCGTATTGCTTGGGAATGGGAATCTGCAGACAGATTTTTGAGTAAATCGTACGAGGGCGGAGGAGAATTGTGGACAGACTCACGTACCGTTTTTGATGAGCTCACCCGAGAGGACCCGAATCGGTGGCGAGATCAAGAGTCCCCTTATCTTGCGAATTTTAAAGCGACTCCACTGATGGTTGGCGGCAATCTTTATATAAATATGCCGACCTCTCTCGGAGCCGCTATTGACGGGAAGACCGGAGAAACGATCTGGGTTTTCAATCCAAAATCGTACGAGAGTGGCACCACAACTATGACAGCTCGGTGGAATCAGCGGGGTGTTGCGTATTGGACGGACGGAACAGTAGAAAGAATTTTGTGGGGTACAAGCGATGGGTATCTGGTTGCCGTTGATGCGCAAACGGGGAGACCAGCTGAGGAGTTCGGTGATAATGGCAAGGTGGATCTTATGGAGGGTCTCCCGCAAGCAGAAAGAGGTTCGCGAGATTGGTTGAATGCCTTGACCTATTCTGTGCAGTCTCCTCCGATCGTTGTAGGTGATACCGTTGTGACACCTGCTTCTATCTCGTCTTACAATATTGACAAAGAGCAGATACCAGGCTGGACTAGGGGCTGGGATGTGCGGTCGGGGAAACGAAAGTGGACGTTCGAGACGGTTCCACAGGGAGACAGTTATGGAAATGATACGTGGGAGGGAGACTCTTGGCGGTATACAGGAAAGATTAGTGGGTGGACAATCTATAGCGCAGACGAGGAACTCGGCTATCTTTATATTCCGCTGAATACTGCCGCTCCTGATTACTGGGGTGGGCACAGACTTGGTGACAATTTGTATGCGGAGACCCTGCTTTGCTTGGACATGGAGACAGGAGAGAGGGTGTGGCATTACCAATTTGTTCACCATGGGCTCTGGGATTACGATTTGCCTGCGGCCCCGAACTTGCTCGACATTACTGTAGACGGCCGGCGCATCAAGGCAGTGGCCCAGATAACAAAGCAGGGTTTTGTCTTTACATTTGATCGGGTCACCGGTGAGCCTATTTGGCCCATCGAGGAGAGGGCTGTACCGGGTTCGGACATTCCAGGAGAGAGAGCTTCCTCCACTCAGCCCTTTCCGACTCGCCCAGAGCCATTTGAATATCAAGGGGTGTCCGTCAATGACTTGGCCGACTTTACGCCAGAAATTCGTGAAATGGCTTTAGCAACCATTGAACCCTTTCGCGTGGGTCCTTTATATACGCCGCCTTCACTTGTTGAAGCAGGGGGCAATCAAGGCACTTTAGGGCGACCGAGTGCCGGCGGTGGTGCAAACTGGGGTGGGGCTGCAGTCGATCCTGAGACGGGCATGTTGTATGTGCCGTCGAACAATACATTTTTTGTGTTCCGAGTTAGGGAGCCGCGCGAACATGAACAAGGTACGCTTCGATATTTTCAGGATCGAGAGGGGGCGTACCCGACAATGCCCAGAGGACTCCCACTTTTTAAGCCGCCGTATTCACGAATGACTGCAATTGATATGAATTCAGGTGACCATGCTTGGATGCAGCCCCTAGGGAATGGAGACAGGATTCGCAATCATCCAATGTTGAGAGATCTCGATCTTCCACCAGTCGGAGGCGATAGTGGAAGGAGTGGTCCCCTGTTAACGAAAACGTTGTTGATTAGCGCGCTATCAGCAGGCGGCACGAATGACGGACCGCGCTTAGTGGCTCGGAATAAAAATACTGGAGAGGAACTTGGTTCTGTGGATTTACCCCGCGGTGCAATTGGTACTCCAATGACTTACATGATTGACGATAAACAGTATATCGCCCTGACTGTAGGAGGGCAGCCGGTGCCGAAATTGGTGGCCTTTGCATTGCCAGGAGAATAGTATCGGTTTTGTCAGGGAGAAAGTATGTCTAAAGCGAAACTTAAAATGACTTTGCTGGCTGTCGCGATTCCAATGCTAATGCTGACGGCCTGTGAGGGGCGCGACGTTGCGAATGTCGATCTTATCGATAGCGATGTTGAGAGAGGGTTTGATGGTAAACCTGATTTGAATGGCATTTGGCAGACGTTTAATACTGCGAATTGGAATATCCAGGATCACGCTGCAAGCATGGGGCCAATTGTTGAATTAGGCGCAGCTTTCAGTGTGCCTGGTGGACAAGGTGTTGTAGTCGGGAACGCGATTCCCTATCAAGAGTGGGCGCTGGAGCGAAGGAATGAGAACGGGAGGAATTGGGTGACCCGCGATCCGGCGGTGAAGTGTTATATGCCGGGTGTGCCACGGGCAATGTATTTACCCCATCCGTTTCAAATCGTACAGACCCCCAGTCACATTTTGATTGCTTATGAGTTTGCGGATGCGAGTAGAACAATTTATATGGACAGTGACCTTGAAAGTCCGTTTGATACTTGGATGGGACATTCCGTAGGACGCTGGGACGGCGACACACTTGTTGTAAATGTTACTGATTTTAATGGGGAGACTTGGTTTGATAGGGCGGGGAACTTTCATAGCGCGGCGCTGCACGTCGAAGAGCGGTACACCCCACGGGGAGTAAATCATATTGATTACCAAGCGACCATAACGGATCCGGAAGTGTTTACGGAGCCGTGGGTGATACAGATGCCGCTCTATAAGCGTGTGGAAGAAAATTTACAACTTGTCGAGTACAAGTGTGTGGAGTTCACTGAGGAATTGATTTGGGGCCATTTGCGGAAGGAAACTGAGTAGCTACTGGTAAGTTGAGGGGGTTGTGATGAGAAGGGTACCGGTAATAGTGTGTCTGGGAAGTCTTATCGTTTTGGCTGGATTTTTGTTGGTGAGTAGCTTTGAAATCCTAGGCCAGGAACGAAGTGATGACAGTTATGAGGTCGGTAGGACTCCATGGGGTGATCCTGATTTGCAAGGGGTATGGGATCAAACAACGGGAACACCGCTTGAACGTTCACTCGAGCATTCTGACCGAGAATTTATAACAGATGAGGAAGCCGTTTTACGTGAGGAACAACGATTTTCAGGATTTGACAATCCAGATCGTGGCCCGAGAAATCCCACAGGAGACTATGGCTCGGTGTGGAGGGAAGGCTCAAAGAATTCATTGACAAGGACATCTCTTATTGTCGATCCGTCTGATGGCCGAATTCCGGCGCTCACACCGTCAGGTCTTGATGAGCAGGAACAAAGAGAAACAGTAAGGGCATCGAGAGGCCCGGCAGATTCCTGGACGGATCGAGGTTTGTGGGAGCGATGCATGACTCGTGGGACTCCTCGAATTCCGAATAATTACAATAGCAATTGGCACATTTTACAGACACCAACGCACGTGGTTATTCATCAGGAGATGATTCATGAAAATCGTATCATTCCAATTGATGGGCGGCAGGGACTTGGTGCAGATATTGTGCAGTGGAATGGTGTCTCACGTGGCCACTGGGAAGGCGATACTCTTGTAGTTGAAATCTCGCAATTTAATGATCAACAACGTATGCGAGGTGGTTTTCCCTTAAATACCGCTACAGTCGTGGAAAGGTTTCGGCGTGTGAGTGAAGACGATCTTGATTATGAATTTACCATTAATGATCCTGATCAATTTACAAAGCCTTGGACTGTGTCGTTGCCTTTAATTAAAGGCACCAGATATTTTGAGTATGCATGTCATGAAGGCAACTATGGAATGACAAATATTCTGTCTGGGCATCGGGCGGAAGAAGGGGCTAAATAAAAAGGGCCTTGTCGTTTAAAAAACAACAAGGCCCGAGTCTTGTGTTTGGTGCGCAGTTACCGTTCGGTGGGGTCGCGGCCGTCGCGCGGTGCACCGGTTCCGGA
>Ga0310344_10002259_pt1 | contig 14508 bp, 11 predicted proteins | sample HC15DNA20200_MG_FD_203801 | JGI IMG/M metagenome (GOLD analysis project Ga0310344, IMG submission 203801) | Marine microbial communities from station ALOHA, North Pacific Subtropical Gyre - HC15-DNA-20-200_MG | ecosystem: Environmental > Aquatic > Marine > Oceanic | place: Pacific Ocean: North... | reverse complement strand
CTTGAAACTTTGACGGTAGAAAGCCATTACCCCATAAGCGGGCATAGAGGGCTTGCGCATCACGTTTAGCGGACCATCTCGGAGTCATGACAACAAACGCCGGCAGATTATCATTAGCCGTACCCAGTCCGTAGTTTAACCAGGCCCCTAAACTGGCTTTCCCTGGAAGTTGGTCTCCGGTGGTGATGTAGGTAATGGCCGGGTCATGATTGATTGCTTCGGTCCAAACGGTTTTGACAATAGCAATGTCATTCGCCATTTTTGCAGTGTAGGGAAGCAGTTCACTGATCCAGGCCCCGCTTGGTCCGTATTGTTTAAATTTGTAGATAGAAGGCGCAATGGGAAAGCGAGCTTGACCCGAGGTCATTGTGGTAAGACGTTGGCCCCGTCGTACCGATTCGGGCAGTTCTTGGTCAAAGTAGGAGTTCATTTTTGGCTTGTAATCAAGCAAGTCTAATTGTGAGGGTGCACCTGCAGCAAACAGATAGATCGCGCGTTTCGCTTTTGGAGCGAAGTGCCGAATCTGTGAAAGATCGGTATCTGTCGGTTCAGCTCTGGTAGAGGGGATATTAAGCAGTGATGACAGAGCGGCAGAGGCAATGCCATATTTTGTCTTAGAGAAGAAGTGGCGACGTGTCAGTCCAAGATGTAGTCGATCGTGTGTAGACATGCTCAGCTCTCGAAATTTGTACATAAAACACAATGGCCAGGAAACCAGAGGTCAGTTACGGGTCACAACCTCATCCAGGTTCAACAGGACATTAGCAACCATTGTCCAACTCGCGAGACTGGCTGTTTCAAGTGTTTTATCGGGAGGTAATTGACCGGAAGAAACAATAGCCAGGGCCGATTCGGAATCACTTTGAAATTCAGTTAAGTTAGACTGATAAAGTGAGAAAAGGGCTTCGATCTCTTGAGCGTTAGGAAATCGAGAGGTAGCGCGATGAAACATGTATATGAGAGTTTGTTGTTCCGATACCCCACCGTTGCGAATCGATTGTTCAGCAAGGTGTCGTGCTGCCTCGAAGAATTGCACCTCATTCAGCATGGCCAAGGCTTGTAGAGGGGTGTTCGTCCGTTCTCGCCGTATGCTGCATGACTCACGTGAAGGAGCATCAAAGAGATTCATCGTTGGTGGTGGTGCAGTTCGTTTCCAGAATGTGTATACACTACGACGATAGATGTTATCGCCCACATCCGCCTTAAAATTAGCCGTATCTGAGGCGGTATATCCGACAGCGTTCCATATACCTTTGGGCTGAGGAGGCTTTACGCTGGGACCACCGGATTTTCGAATCAGCAGGCCGCTGATTGCCAGCGCTTGATCACGAAGGACCTCTGCGTCCAATCGAAAACGCGGTGCTCTGGAAAGGAGTTTGTTTTCGGGATCAAGGTTCTGTTGCTGACGATTAGTATCGGATGATTGACGATAGGTAGCGGATGTGAGAAAAAGCCGCATCAACGACTTAATATTCCAGCCTTTTTCTCGAAATTCCAACGCGAGCCAGTCTAATAATTGAGGGTGGCTGGGCCGCTCACCTTGAATGCCGAAATCTTCACTGGTATTGACCAGACCTCGGCCAAAACACTGTTGCCAAAATCGATTAACGGTTACGCGCGCCATCAATGGATGTTCTTCGGTTAAGAGCCATTTTGCCAGTCCGAGTCGATTACGTGGTAGCTCTGAGTTCATAGGAGGCAGTGCGTAGGGAGATTCACGAAAGACGGGATCACCCTTCTGATCATACTGTCCACGGACGAGTATGTAGGCCGGACGCAGTTCTGATTGTTCCCTGAATACGAGTGTCGTTGGAATACGAGAGGTTACTTCCTTTTCGCGTTTGTCGATTGTTTGTAGTTCATTGACAAGCTCGATATACCTGGTGTCAATTCGCTCAAGAAATAGTTTCTTTAAAGTAGCAAATTGATCTCTGGTGTGTTGTTCCGCCTTAATTTCGAGAATTTCCCTTACAGGATCCAGGTTAGCCAGTTGCGATATCAGGGATTCTGGAACGGACCGACCATAGATTCTCAACTGATCGATTTCCCCTTCAAATGAGGCCGTTCCATCACCACGTCCCCCCAGTGTAAGAGGTACCTGATTGATAGTTGTTCCACGAAGTTGGTCCTTTTGGATTTCAGAACTGACGGGTTGTCCGTTCGAAAAAAACCTGACTCCCTGGGCGCTTCGGGATCCATCATAAGTGACAAACACATGGGTCCAGGAGTCGGGGGACAAGATGTTCTCTTTTGTCTTTACTTGAATGGTGTTTTCGAGATCTAGGTGGATCAGATTCAGACCAATTTTCTGTTTTTCAACTGTGAATTCATAACCACGATTGCCATGTTCGTGGTCGATGCGTGCGATCAAGGACCCTTCCTGATTACCATTGGTTTTGATCCACGCTCCTAGGCTGAAAGGTTGTGTTCGTTCGAAATTTCCGATGTCACCGAGATTCGCAAAGCCTTCTTTGCCCAGTTGAATTGCATCACGAGAGATTCCTGTTGTCCAGGACGTGGATCCATGAAAGGGTATTTTCTGTTCTGGATTTACCAGATTAATTAACTCGGGCGTGTCCCGTTTATCGATGGGGTAGTGACCAAGCAAACCGATCAGGAGTGGCGAATTGTCCTGAAGGAGTATCTGGGTTTTGAGGATCCACTGCTTGCAATCTTTGTCGGCTCCCTCTGCTCTGATAGATTGTTCAGAAAGGATCTGATTTTTCTGTTTCTGTAATTGTTGAAGTTGTTGTTGGTGTTCTATCTGAGGAACCCGAACAACGGGTGCGTGGTCTTTACGATTACCATCCAGTGGTTCGCCATCGATGTTGTTGAAAAAAGCAAACAACTGATAGAAGTCTTTCATGGAAAAGGGGTCATATTTGTGATCATGGCAGACGGCGCATCCGGTCGTCAGCCCCATGAAAATGGTCCCAAACGCTTTGACACGATCAACAACATTTCGGACATACACCTCTTCCTTAATGGAGCCACCTTCACTGGTTGTCACATTACAGCGATTAAATCCACTGGCAATCTGCTGTTGTAATGTGGGATCCGGCAGTAGGTCACCGGCAAGTTGTTCAATGGTGAACTGATCAAAGGGCATGTTTTGATTAAAGGCACTGACAATCCAATCGCGATAAGGCCACATCTCTCGGTAATTGTCCAGATGCAATCCATGCGTGTCTCCGTACCGTACAATGTCTAACCAGTAACGTGCCATATGTTCGCCGTAATAAGGCGAATCGAGTAAGTGCTCGACCAGTGACCCATAGGCGTTTTCAGATTTATCATTTACAAAGGCTTCGACCTGATGTGATTCGGGTGGAAGACCCGTAAGATCGAGATAGAGTCTTCTGATCAGGGATCGTCGGTCGGCTTCAGGAGAGGGCGGTAGACCGATCTTTTCCAGTTGAGCTAGGACGAAATAATCGATCGAGTTGCGTGGCCAGTCTTTTTGAGTAACGGTCGGTAAGGAGTGCCTCTGCGGGGTTGTCAGTGACCAGTGAGTTTGCCAAGGTGCCCCCTGATCAATCCATTTTCGGATCAAATGGATTTGCTGAGGAGTTAATTCCTTGCCTGAATCGACAGGTGGCATGCGACGGGAAGACTCTTCACTGATAAGACGCTGAAATAAGGCGCTCTGTGTACTGTTTCCAGGAACAACGATCGCGTGATCATCTCGTTTTTCGAAAATGCCATCCTGCCGATCGAGTCGAAGTTGTGCTTTACGTTTTGATGAGTCGGGTCCGTGACAGGAAAAACAGTTTTTTGAAAGAATCGTTCGGATATCACGATCGAACTGAAGTTCTGTTTCGGCAGACAATGCAGCCATGTTCCAGGATGTAACTAGGGTCCCGAAGATAAGGATGGCACTTCTGATATTCGATTGACCGATCGGGATAAAAGTCATGGGAGTCCCTGATTGCTTCGTATGTAGAATATAGCTGTTGAGTTTAATGTAACACAGAATCCGGTCAAGAAACACCGGTCAACGGAGAGATCGGGGTCCAGACTTGCGATAACCGAATGGCTATCTGTTTATGAGGGTTTCGAGGTGTTCAACTGCTCGCGCTTCGATAACTCGTCAGTGCGTAATTGAAGATCAACCGTGAAATGAAGAGGCATGCCAGGCTGGCACAAATAAAAACAATCGCTAAATGCGGATCATATACTTTTCTGTTTGCCAGGGACTCTGCAGGGATACTGACTACCAGAAGGATGGGGATGCAGTAAGACAGAAGGTAGTAAATAGGTAATCCCAGTGAACCCTGGTAGATGTTTCTCGGATATCGTGAAAAAACGGTGACGTAAAACCAGAATTCATGCAGTCCACGATTTCGTCCCATCCATACACTGGCGCTCGTCAGCACGAGCATGATGCTGTAAAAAACCGAAACTCCAACACCAATGAAACCAAGGTATGCCAGCATTTCAGTAATGCCGAAGTGGATACCTAGTTTGTGAAGGGAGAAAAAAAGTAATCCGCCAGCAAACAGAAGATTGGACAGGACAGACCATTCGATTTTTTCAAGTGAAATGAGAAATTGTGCATCGATAGGTTTCAGTAGTGCAAAGTCAAGATTCCCGGTTCGAATCTGCTCGCTGAAGTTGGTGCAATTGGCCATGAAAAATGTTTCGATGAGAGAATTAATGATCATTCCTGTAGCCATAAATGCAAAGTATTCGTGCTCACCCCAGCCATTAATTTGACGGGTTTTCAAAAAAACGACCTTGAAGAAAATCATCATCGAACAAAACCACAACAGCCGTGTTGCGAGCGTAATAAGGAAATTGGCACGAAAACTCATTTCGCGCACGAGAGAATTTCGAGCAAAGGTCAGCCAGACACGCCAGTAAGAAGGACGTTTTGTAGATCGTTCAAGAAAGTTCATATTTCAGGATATGTTCAGGTGAGGGAATTTCCTGTGGGTTCGTTAACCACCAAAGGCGCTGTAGCGACGAACTCCCCGGGAGAACAGAAAACGAGCGAGGAAGAAGAGGCCTATGACCCATAGAACCTGGACTACGAGTCCTTGGAATAATTCACCCTGTGTAAGTTGTCCCAAGAGGACTTTAGCCGGGAAATAAGCCAGATACTGAAATGGGAGAAAGAGAATCACAGACCGGATGGGACCGGGCAGCAGATCGAGAGGGAACATATGTCCTGAAAGAAAATAGTTCAGCATCATGACGATGAATAGCAGTGAGCTGACCTCCAGAAACCAGAATGAAATTAGACCCACCGTGGCTTCGAAAAGAAACCCGATAATAAAACCAAGGATCAATGCAACGATGGCTCCTATGAGAGTACCTGCATCGGGCCAACCAGGGAGGAAAGAATGACAGAGTATAAACATGATCGCAAAGGGACCTGCGGCAACCAGGTAATAAATCAGTTTATGCGCAACTCGTGACCAAAAGAGGAAACCTAATAAGTCAATGGGTTGAACAAGGTACTTCTTGATCGTTCCATCACGCACGTCCTGGGCAATGCCGGAGGCTAAACCAGGCATACTTGAAAAGGCTCTTCCAAGCATAACAAGCAGGTAATAGGACACCATGTCACTGAAACGATAACTGTCAATGGTCGTTTCTTTTGAGGAGTCTGATGTGGGAGAGACTCCATTGAAGATTGCTTGCCAGAGAAGAATCGTCGTGACAATAGGCATGAATCTTAACAGAGTGCCCAAAGCAAAATCAGCTCGGTATATCAATCGTTCTTCGATAGAAATACGAAGGATGGTCCAGTGAACGCGTATACGGGTAATCATGCAAAAGAACTCTGTTATATGACGTCGTGTTCGAGTGTTGTCATCCATACGATCAAGATTAGGAGCGTGCCTCCTTATCCGGTGTCATCTTCTGGGCGATGAGGGTCCGTAGTCACGGTTGCAAACATCTCTGCGATCACTTCTTCCAGAGGGCGATCTTCAACGGTTACGTCCTCGAGAACATACTGGTCCAAAAGAGTCGAGAGTACCTTGGGCACCTCTGTGCGTTCCACTTGAATCTGGATTCGAGGTGGTTCCGATCGCATGACTTGGCCAAATCTCTCCAGCACAGGCATGTCCTGCGTGTCAGAAAATTGAACGGTGACGAGTTTGTGGCGGCTGAATCGATCTACGATCCCGGAAAGAGATCCGTCGTAGAGGATCTTTCCTTGTGCGATGATGATCACACGTTTACAAAGAGCCGCGACGTCTTTCATATAATGGCTGGTCAGTAAAACGGTAAACTGCTGTTCTTGCTGGTATTGCTTTAGAAATTCCTGAATGGTTCGTTGTGCCACGACGTCCAGGCCAATCGTGGGTTCATCCAGGAGAAGGACTTCGGGGCCGTGTAACAGAGCAGCAATGAGTTCCATACGCATGCGCTCTCCCAGAGAAAGTTCCCGAACGGGCTGTCCGAGAAGCTTTTCAGTGTTAAGCAAAGCGGTCAAGGATGCTAACCGTTTGTCGAACTCGTCTGATTCGACGGCATAGATTTCTTTGTGCAAGCGAAAAGATTCCTGTGCAGGAAGGTCCCACCAGAGTTGATTTTTTTGTCCCATAACCAGAGCAAATCGACGACGATAGGCGTTTTCCCTTAGCCAGGGCGTATGGCCAAGAACAGATGCAGAGCCATGGGTTGGGTAGATCAGACCAGAAAGTAATTTGAGAGTGGTTGTTTTACCGGCTCCATTCGGGCCAAGGAAGGCGACGAGTTCGCCCTTTTCGATAGAAAAGTCAATCCCGTCTACAGCGTGAACTTCGCGGTATTCTCGCTTAAATAGACCGCGAGCTGCAGCCATGAGGCCTTCTTTTTTCTGGTAGACCTGGTAGGTTTTTGCGAGGTTTTGGACAATGATTTCGGACATAGTGTACTCATTATTGCGGACTCTATGTTTATACGATTTTGATGACGCAGAGGCGAGATCCGCTGGCTGTTTATCTATGTTTCTTGGTGCTTTAAGTCAAGGGAGGACCGTTGCTGTTTCATTGACATGTTACGGTGGAATTACCACAATTGGCCGGCAATAAGAGCAATTTGTTCTAACCAATATCAGATGATAGGGGATGTCCTTTTGAAAAAGTATCACCAAATGAAAGTGCGTGCGCGATGGTGGTCCGAAGATCAGGGTGTCCCTTTTCCGATGGTGCTGCGAAATGGCCAACTGAGTTTCGCATCGCTTATTATCCTGATGTCTTTAATGGCACTGTGCTGCTCGATCGCGAAATGGGCGGGATGGGGAATGGGAGGATTATTGTTTGTCCTCTTTCTTGCGATGCGCTGGTCTATTATTGACTTTACATGGAAAGGCGATGCCGCAACCGGATTTGTGTTGGTTGGTGGGTTTGTTTTTATGTTGTGTCTGATCCAATATCTGACTTGATTTCATGTAAAGCACGATGGAATTAGTCAAACTTCAGGTATTGTGTAGAACGGGAAGTCACCGTGCGTGTTCTCTTTGGGTCCGTATGATAGCATAGTGTGGTTAAATCAACGTCATCAGGTCTCTCAAAGCTGTGAATCCTACTATTATTGAGCCACTTCCGTACGGATTGACAGCCGTTGAGGCATTTCAAAGTTTGTCTCACTGGCCGAACTGTATTTTTTTTGACAGTGCACGAACGGGCGACGCGCACGGAATGACCTCATATATCGCAGCGGATCCTTTTGAGTGGTTTTGTGTGCCAGCAACACGACACCATGATGTGCAGTCCACATTTGCGGCGTCCTTAAGTAACGTGTCTACTCATGAAGCAGAAGATAATACGCTGGCAAGTTTAGCTGAACGCCTAGAGTATTTTTCGCAACCCACTCTGGCAGGCTTGCCCTCCTTTCAGGGAGGGGCAGCGGGTTTAATTTCATACGACTATTGTCATCGATTAGAGCATCTTCCACATGCTTGTCACAATGAATTTGGTGTTCCAGATTTCGCAATAGGCATGTACGACTGGGTGCTGGCGTTTGATCATTTGGCGGGAGAATCTTGGATAATCTCGACGGGGTTTCCCGAGATGGATTTGAGACGTAGACGCGTTCGGGCTGCAGAACGTTTAAAACGTGTAATGGCAGAGATTGAAAATTCTGGTCCCGAATCGGCAACACGGTGTGATCGAAGTTCCAATGGCGAGACGATTGTTGAACCTGAAATTCAGACGCCGATTCTGGGGATACCAGGACTTACGAGTAATTTTACACGGGATCATTACTTGCGTGCTGTTGAAAAGGGGATGGATTACATTAATGCGGGAGATCTTTTTCAGGTTAATCTATCTCAGCGCCTTCTATTTCCCGCGAACCGTTCCCCTCAGTTTCTATATCAGCGACTCAGACAATGTAATTCGGCCCCTTTTGCCGGTTACTTTGATATCGGAGATTTTGTTGTGCTGAGTGCGTCGCCAGAGCGGTTTTTAAGAGTCCGAGGTGACCGAGTCGAGACTCGCCCGATCAAGGGAACACGCCACCGGAGTCTGAATCCCGAAGCAGACCTGTTCACACGAGATGCTTTGCGTGAAAGTGAGAAAGACAGTGCGGAAAATATTATGATCGTTGATTTACTTCGGAACGATCTTTCAAAAGTGTGTGAACCGTCAAGTATTCGAGTTCCGCAGCTCTGTGAAGTGGAAGGCTTCGAATATGTATTACATCTGGTATCTGAGGTTGAAGGACGTCTGCGCCCTGAAAATGGTCCTATAGACGTGTTGGCTGCAGCTTTTCCAGGAGGATCCATTACCGGAGCACCTAAAGTTCGGGCATGTGAGGTAATCGCTGAACTAGAACCCAGTGTGCGGGGGCCTTATTGTGGTTGTCTTGCCTATATTGGGTTTGATCGCTCTATGGATACAAGCATTTTGATTCGGACGATGACCTATGGTAAAGGTTGGATCCAAATGCCCGTTGGGGGTGGCATTGTAGCCCAATCTAATCCGCAGCAGGAATATGAAGAGACGTTGGACAAGGCAGAAGGTATGTTGCGCGCCTTGTTCTAAGACGTCCACTTGTTTCACAAGGTGTTTTCATCGGCCGTCATGGTGATGGAGAGAGAATCGCTAGCACCACGAGACGTTGCGTTTCTGTGTTGCGAATACCGTGTGGAATGCCCTCGGGAGCAATCAGCATTTCTCCTGCCTGCATGGGAATGGTGCGGTCCTCTAATAGGAACAGACCTGCTCCTTCTAATACATGGTAGACCTTATCCATTCCTTTGTGAGCGTGTAGCGCGTGCTCCTGGCCGACCTCAAAGCAGTTTAATCCAACAAGCATCCTTTCCGATTGAAAGAGTGTTGTTTTACCCATTTTTTCGGATTGAAAAGTGGCATGATTTTCAGGACGTATCAGCGTCGGATGTTGCATGACGAAGACTCCACGTGGGACACATTCATGACGATTGGATAAATCTGTCCGGAAAGCAGTACGTTTCAGTTTCCGGAAACTAAATAAAGAGAGGAAATGTAAGTGTTACAAGGAACGGTCTGTGTAGATTACAGGTGGGGTAACCACTTCTGGAAAACCTCCTCATTGGCCCGCTTTGATTAATATGTGGAATTTTAATGTAGGATGATTTTCAGTGTTATTTTGAGAGTTCAATAGGAAATTCGGAATCCAATTGGGAAGATGCTACCCGATTTTTAAAGGCTCGTTCAGTCATGGAAATGCTGGAGGTTGTCGGAGTGGTTAAATTCGCCATGTGCAAAAAATTGTTTAACAGGTGGTGTCCCCACTCTGTGAGAATTGATTCGGGATGAAACTGTACACCGGCGATAGGCAGATTCCGGTGCTGAATTGCCATGATGAGACCATCGCATGTTCTGGCTGTAATTTGAAGGCATTCTGGAAACTGATCTTCAGAGACTATCAGGGAGTGATATCGGGTAGCACGGAAAGGATTGGGCAAGTTTTTAAAAAGGCCCCTCTGAGTATGAGTAATGGAAGAAGTTCTGCCATGAACGGGTTCCGGTGCGCGGGAGATGGTCGCTCCAAATGCTTTAGCAATGCATTGATGGCCCAGGCATACGCCCAGAACGGGGATGGTAGATGAAAGCTTGGAAAGGATGTCCAGGCATCTGCCGGCATCGACCGGGCCACACGGACCAGGTGACAGAATAAGGGCTTCCGGCTGTAGCGCTTCGAGTTCAGTTGGAGTAATTTTGTCGTTGCGAATGACCCGGGTTTGTTGTCCCAGTTCCTGCATATAGCGAGCGAGGTTATATACAAAGCTGTCGTAATTGTCGATTAACACGATCATGACAGGAGTGCATGGAGGTCAGAGGCATGAGGGCTTTAGGAAACGACAGTGAGATCCGGTGCCAGCTTTCTAAGTCGATAGGATCTCTGCTTTTCAAGTTAGACAGCTAGCCCCCAAACGTCAAAGATTTCCTTAAGATCAAGCAAAACAGAATAGAGAGGGTTGCTTGTAAAAGAAGCTTTATAGATGGGAAATGCAGTAAAAAAAGAAGGGAGGTTGCCCTCCCTTCTTTTTTTAGGATGCTACGTATAAGCTAGTTATGAGCCGTTCTTTGACAGTCCAAACTCGATGTCCGAAAGTTTAACGTTATCGCTTCTTGGTTCATTGTCGTACACGCGTTGCCAATCTTCCTGAAGTTCCGAATCACCACTCCCGTACTGTTCACTCAAGCGTTGACAACTGACACATGTGGTTGTGTAAGGAAGAGCATTGAGTCGTGCCATAGGGATTTTACGACTACAATTTTCACAGGACCCAAAAGAGCCGTCTTTTAACTTCTCAATGGCTCTTTCAATACGACCCAATTCTCGGCTTTCGATTTCAGCCAGCTTGGAACTGACCTCGTTCTGTGTAAGGTCCATCGCAATATCTGCTGAATCGCCACTACCTGATGTACCCATTTCTTTCAGAAGGCTCATGTCACCAGCCAGTGCACGCCGAAGGGCATCACGTCGGACGACTAACAATTTATGCAGGGCTAGCAAAGCGTCTTTACGTGCCATATGCTGTTTACCTCTAGTCAGATTCAACGCGGAATTAATAGCGAGTAGTCAAAGGTTGTGATTTCAACTTACCAAGGGGAGCGTCTTCCTAAGCTTCCTAAAGCTTTCATGCTTCCAGATTGGGTATCGCAAATGCCCATCTATTCTGGCTTAAGAATATGCTCTCACCTCAACGGTAAAGTCCCACTATTTGTCTCAAAACGGTCAATTGGGAACGGCTCCCAAGATTGTCTATAGGGTATATACGTCACATTTTCACCACATGCTGCTCTTCCCCTTGCGTGTCCCACAAATCATGGCACTTCTTAGTACGAAAATTGCACCTAAAAAGATCGGGCGATGACGTTTGTGTTGACATAAGTTGTTTGTAAATAATGGATTATGTTTTGTGAAAGGGTTTTTTTGAGCTGTCTTAAATCACGATTCGGTGCCCCGTAAAAATTTTAAAAATTTATTTTTCTACGGAATACAGCGGACTCGTTGTTAAAGGAATAGTCATAAAAATCCTTTGCTACGAGTTAATCGGCAGAATTGGTACGAAGGTCAAATCCTTTTCAGATTTTTCATCTGTCGGTTGAGAAAAGGGAGTACCAGAGCAACAGAGAGGGGAGGCCCCCTGGAAGAAGGGAAGTATTTTACGGTATGAGGCGAAATGGGCTATGGTGCCGTAAAATAGGAGTCAACTTTGAGGCTTCCGTGGAATCCTGACATCTGGATAAGGTTGATGTACAGCTTTTGTTGGTCATTAATCTGATAGATCCATTGTTCCTCAAGATAATGAGAGGTAACAATGCGGACGATTCTGTCCGGTTTGCGTGCGCGGCTCGACAGCACGTCGTTGTGACTCATTCCGATTTCAATCTGGCCACTTTGAATCAATCGATCACGTTTTGCCTGTGGAGATGAACGGTACTCGCTCTTGGTAACCCAACGGCTAGCCGCTCGATCAAAGATCATATCCAGCTGGATCAAACGCGATTCAAGACCCGGAAAGGAGGCATTTAGTTCCGAGACTTTCAACAGGAGTTTTCGAGCATGGCTCTCCCTGAGATTGCGGTTTGTAGTGGCCGGCTGTACGGCAAAGCTCAGGTAATCATCCGCCAGTACGAGGTGAGCGGACAGATCGTTGGGGTCTAATTTTGTTTGTTGTTCTTCCAACCACTCGATGACGAGTGATTCAATAGGAATATCCGAATTAAGCTGTTCGGAATTTCTTACAAGTAACTGTAATTCGTTTCGTTTAAGTTGGGGTACATGGGAGGACATGCGTTCAATGGTTCGCAAGCGTAGGCGATCTGCGAGCGTACTTTCGGGCAGGTGTTCCTCTGCTTGAACGGCCAGTTCGAATCCCCGACTTCCAGGATCGTTCCAGAGAGCCCACAGGGAGGCTTCGGTGATCATGGTCCACAAGTAACGTTGTAGCTTTTTTCGGTCCTCGTTTCGAGGGTGCTGATCATAGGTTTTGAGTGGAGACGCCTCATACTTTTGCAGTAATATCTTGTCGCCGGAAGTGGTAGGGGTTTCTGTTCCGTTCATCTGGTCACGCAATTGCTGTGACAGTCTTTTTAGTGATAGGAAGTCACCCGTCTTCAGCTGCTGGTATGCCACAAAAAAACCTTTATGCCGCAGTTCTGCGATAAGCCGGTCCGAGGCGCCGAGTTCCTCAGCTTCGAGGGCGAGTGTCCATCGCAACTGGAAATCGGATTGATCGAAGGACTGTTCTTTGACCGTAAGTGCACGTTCGATTGCAATGTTACTTAACTCCAGGAGATCCCGGTCCGAGTAAAAGGTTCCGATTTTGAAAGCCCATTGGCCAAGGAGGAAAAGTTCCTTAGAGTCATCTTGAAATCGGTCAAATTTACTGGCGAAGTATAGCTGATCATCTGGTGTGGTTTGAGCAGATTGAACATGGAATATCCAGTTTCCTCCCGTTTTTTGAAGCGTTCCTGTCAGAGCGAGATTCTCTGCGCTATGAGGAATGTTGCGAGATTGTTGGTCAAGTTGAAATTCGATTGAGGAATTTCGCATAAGAATACGTTCTTTTCCAATCGCTTCTACCCGTCCGGTTGTTGTGATGGTTTGCTTCAGCCATCGTTCTGGGTGACTCAAGTCAGCAACAGGGATGTTTTGTACTTCCATATCGTTGAATGAAATTACAGATAAACTCCAAGCCAGTAGAACGAGAAGCTGACGAGCTACCAAGACTCCACCTCCGAACGTTGCTGATTAAGCAGGGATTTCAGGGAATCGTCTTCAGGGTGATTGGCAAAGAGATCGGTATTTTCGAGAAGTTCAGGCCGGGTCAGGAGTACGCCGCTTGATGGTTGGAACGAAATAATCCAGTGGTTCAGATGTTTCGGGTCAGGACTAACGGATTCCAGGCGAGCGCCAAAGAACACACGACGCGGTTTCGATAAATCAATGTATTGGAAAAGATCCGGTATCAGAGAGTTTAGCTGGATAACAAATAGGTCGTCATTTAAGTGGAAGAGGTATGGCAGCTGATAGGTAGGTTCATCGTTCTTCGAAAGAGTGACTGTGACCTCACTGTCGAGCAGAATGCTTTTGCCCCGATAATGTATGCTGAAATGTTCCAGCCACTGATCCGTACCTTCCTGTTGACGGTGCGAATGGGCTTCTTTTACCAGTTCACTGAGCGAGATAGGGAGTCGATTTTCCGAGGAGCAAATCGACAACTCTCGTGATACCTGTTCCACCCGGAATGCTCCTTCCTGTCGTTCCTGATTCAGGAAATCTTGCGCTTCGCGAGTGGTTTTTCCAAGTTGGTTTAATCGTTTGGAAGCTAGTGAAAAGGCTTGTTGTGCAGCGGGAAAGTTACCCGTTTGATAAGCGCGGATACCCTCTGTCCGGGATCGATATAGGTCATTAACCCAAACAGTTCGAGTACTCGACCTGAATTGGTAGAACAGTGTCAGGATAATAATGGGTAGTGCGATTATCAGAATTAATTTCGGTCGCTTCCACCATGGACGAGCCGTCCTTTGTGTGGCTTGGGCGGGCGTGGGGGGATGGGCGCAATGGGGTGGTTGGTGGGCTGGTTTCGTAGCCGCATCTTTATGGTCTTTTTGAGGAGAAGGTGTTGTCCAGGAGGTGGAACGTTCGATCTGTTGGTGAACGTCAGACGTGGAATGGTTGTGATCTAAGGCAAGTGGCGAAGTCCCAGAAAACGCACTTTGGGGTAGAACAAATAAAGTGTTACCGCATTGTCTGCAGAGAATAAAAAGAGGTTGGCTGGTTCTCGCAGGGCGTACTTCAGAACCACAAGTACAATGAAGTGTGACAATCAATGGATGCGGTGAACCGATGGGCTGAAGGGGATCTGGGCTGGAGGGCTCAGGAAAGCTCATGGGGCAAGCCACCTCATGTCTGGAAAAGAACACCTGAGTATACTGAGTATACTCCGTATATTATCAGGTTACAGGTAAAGATCGTCAATGAAACGGGGGGAGTGCGAAGGTTGATATTTCAAGTCGTGAATGTCATCAAAAGGGATAACGTAAGTAGTAGCTGGCGGACGTTACTGGCTGA
>Ga0310344_10002258_pt1 | contig 14509 bp, 19 predicted proteins | sample HC15DNA20200_MG_FD_203801 | JGI IMG/M metagenome (GOLD analysis project Ga0310344, IMG submission 203801) | Marine microbial communities from station ALOHA, North Pacific Subtropical Gyre - HC15-DNA-20-200_MG | ecosystem: Environmental > Aquatic > Marine > Oceanic | place: Pacific Ocean: North... | reverse complement strand
CAGGTTCTCCTGCAGCCGATCCCGCAAGTGGGTCTGTACCGTCGACTCCAGGGGAACCTGGAACGCTTCCACGAAGGAATCTCCGATCAGCAGGATGCGATAAACGCCTGGGTCCTCTTCGCACGTGTGTTCGTGATCGTGATAGCCTGCCGAGTTGTTGTGAATTTCCGTCTCATACAGTTGGGTAGTGTAGAGGCGCCCCCCAATGTGGCGCCAACTTCGGTTCGGATGTCCCTGAAACCAGTACTCGGCGCGATACCGTTTCGCGGGCGTAATCATCCCGAAACCGTGCACTCGAATCAGGGCTTCGATGCCAGCGTAGAGCACCGACAGGAAGAGTATGCCGAACAGAAGCCTCGAGGCGGATGCCCGTTCGGATACGTAATAAATGAAGGGGATATGGAACGCCAGGAAGAGTGCGTAGATGCAGATCAAGAGTAGACGTGATGTTGAGTTGCGCCAGAAGACCGGTGTCCCGCTGGGGGATCCGGCGTAGTCGAGGAGCACGATCAGATGAAGCAGGAGGGATAGGCCTCCCAGGATCCGCATCGATGATCGCTCCCGTGATCGATCCGTACATGACATAGAGTTCAGTCGTTCGTGAAAGGTGGAGGACTGGTGTCTGCTACGGGATCGGCTCTGATACAATCGGCCACGTGCTGCGCCTGGGAACGAATCGTTTGAGTTTCGTGCTCCTTACGACGATCAGGCTGGGCTCGAACAGAGCTTCATACGCAAGCGTCAGCTTGAGAACATCGTAAATGTCTGGGGATCCGGAGACATCGATGTAAATCTTGTTGAAATGAAATCCGAGTGTTCTGACGGAGTCGATGTCGAAAGCGTCGATGCGTTCGAAGCGAATTCCGGGATGGGAAATCCTCGCCCTCGCCAGGGCCTTTCCTTTACCGATCCCAATCGCAAGGCGAAGCGTGTCGATAGAGGCGTGCGGTTGTCGTCCCCCACGCGCATCCAATTTCCAGCACCACATCCGAGTCAATGATGCAGGACGGAATGGTCCTTCGATATTCCCGGACACCTTTTGTGACGATGATTCGGCTCATCTGTCGACCCTCACAGAAAAGCACCTCGAGCCTCACGCGAAGACAGACTTCGAGTAAGGCCCCAGGCGCTCTCTGTCAGGTGACGATTGAGCTATTCACGTCCGATCGAGACGTGAGTCCTCCCGGGTGCAGACTGAATGGCTGATTCAGAATAGGGAAGTTGAGAGGACGGGTCAACAGCTACAGCGGAGATCAGGTCTGTGCGGTCAGGGATTGCTTCAGGCTAGCAAGGAGTTCGTCGGCTTTGACACGTTCCGGCTCGGGAACGAGGGCCTTGTAGCGGAGGATCGAGTCTTTGGCGAGGTCGAACTCGCGGGTCATTGCCAGTACGAGTCCCAGATTGAAGTAGGTGTCCGGGAAGTCCGGTTCGAGAACCGCGCAGATTTCATAATGCAGGCGCGCGAGTCGGAAGTCGCCCTCGTCCAGATACAGATTTCCGAGATTGTAGTGGGACTCGAAGTGGCGTGGGTCGTTTACGAGCGAGAGGGTGAAGCAGTCGAAGGCTTCGGTGAATTTGCCGGCCTCCGATTCGATGATCCCGAGGTTACAGTAGGCTTCGGCCACGCAATCTCCGGCATCGATGGCGCGGTGGTAGGCTGCCGAGGCGTTTTCGTCGTCGTGCTCGTCAAGAAGGAGGGCTTCTTCGAAGGGCGTCAGTTGTCGCGGCAGGTCCACGACCTGGCCCCGCGGCTGGCGGAACAAGTTGAGCTGTCCGTGCCGTTCGAGGTCGGTCTGCTTGACCGCCCGGACGCGCTTGAAGCCTATTTTGGTGCGGTTTTGCCCCGGAAACTCGATGATTTTCGCCAAAGTGTCTCTGCTCGGACCGGCTCAGGCCGATCTCGTCTGACGTGTCGGGGGAGAAACACTTTCTGATCGCCGCATAGGGAGCGGATCGGCCGTGAGGGGGGCGGCCGGGGTCCGTAGACGGATGGGGAATCTTCCAGTGGCTGGGTGCCAGCGCCGCTTTTCCTCACGGCTGAGGGCGACGAACGGGGACAACGTCGTGTTTTCTTCAGGGTGCTGCATAACGATGCTGAAGGTAGTAAAAAGCCCTGATTCGGCCAACGGGAATCGGCCGTTCAGGCGACTTTGGCCTTTTTCGCGCGTGTTTTCTTGGCCTTTTTTGCCTTCTTCGCAGGTTTCTTCTTCCCTTCATCGGCCGCCGGTCCGATTTGGACTGCTCGATGCTCTGCTTGAGAGCGGACATAATGTCGATGACCTGCGGTTCCTCTTCTGCGACGGCCACGACTTCCTTGCCGTCGATCTTCGCGCGAATCAGTTCCTTGAGCGCATCCTGATACCGATCCTTCATCTCGATGTCTTCAAGACTTGTGGCCATCGAATCGATGAGATTGACGGCGAGGTCAAGCTCGGTTTCGTTCGTTTCCGAGGGCTCGAGCATCGGGACCGCGTTCATCGCGCGTAGGGTCTCGGGATACCGAATTCGATAGAGGATTATCCCGTCTTTGTGCGGGCCGACTAGGACCACATCTTCACGGTCACGCAGGACCACGCCGAGCTTACCCGTTCTTTCGAGAGCGGCGGACAGCAGGTTGTACGTTTTGGCGGCAACATGACCGTCGGGCCCGACGTAGTAAGGGGAATCGTAGAGGGTCTGGTGCACCTGGTCGATGTCCACGATCCCTTCCAACCCCATCTCCCTGGCAGCCTCAAAGAGGGCGTGTCCGTCGTCCAGAGCCTGACTCATCCGATAGGGTCCATCCGCGCGGATGGCGTCCTCGAGCCACGCGCGTCGTCGTTCGAGCGGCTCGGCAACGACGGGTCTCCCATCGAGATACAGGCAGTCGAAGAGGTCGCATACGGCCGGGTGACGGGCTCTGGCCCGTTTGACGGCGCCTTCGGATTTCTGCTGGATCCGGCTGAGCGCGTGCTGGAAAACGGGTCTGCCGTCATCGTCGAGACACACGATCTCGCCATCGAAAATGGCCGACGTGGCTCGGAAAGAACCTTCAGCATCGCCAAGTTCGGGAAAGGCCGAGGTGAGGTCACGCTGGCTTCGGCTGATGAGGTTCAGCTCACCCTCCTCGATCTTGACGAGGGCCCGGATCCCTTCCCACTTCACTTCGTAGGCATAGTCATCCGACTCGGGGGCGATTCTGCTGTTTCAGCGAGCATCGGATCGACGGAGCGCGTGAACCAGTCCAGCTGAGGTTCGTCGAGTTTCTCGAGCAGCCATTCCTTCTCACGGGTGTTGATCAGACGAAACTCGGCGTTCAACTCACGACTGTTCAGCCTGAAATAGAAGGAGTCCTTCGTGACCTCGTAGGTGCCCCTGGAAAAGACCCACATCGGCCCGGCCCCGTACTCGCCTTTGGGGATCCTGCCTTCGGAATCGAGGTATTCGAGAGGGTGATCTTCGACTTTGACGGCCAGTCGCTTGATGCCGGGGCGGGGCGGCAGGCCTTTGGGAACCGCCCAGGAGAGCAACGTCACGTCACGCTCGAGACGAAGGTCGCAGTGTAGACGGAAGGCGTGATGACGGTGCACGACAAAACTGTTGCCTGTGCCGTTGGCGGACCCGGGTGGTGGTTCGGGCGTGGTCGAGAAGTCCCGCTTGTCGGCATACGACTTGAGCGCTCCAGGCGACTTGTAGGTACGCGACGCGGGACGATTCTTACGCTTCTTAGGTTTGGGCTGCGCCGTGTGCAGGGGTGTTGCGTAGGCGGCGATGGCCTCCCACGGATCGCCGATTTCGACGAGTCTGTCGTGGAGGGTCCGAATGTTGAAAACAGACGGATCCTCGAGCGTTTCGACCTCGTCCCACGTCAGCGGCGTGCTGACCGAGCCCTGTTCGATGCCGCGCGCACTGTAAGGAGAAAGGATGGTCTGCTGAGGCCGATTTCGGTAGACGTCGACGAGGGTACGCCCTTTTCGTGCCTCTTTCTTGATATGGAGGGTCGCCCGATCAGCATTGGCCTTGACGAAAGGGGTGGCGGTGTCCTTGGCGGCTTCGAAAACTTCGTCGAAAGAAGCGACCGGCTCGAGCGGCGCGACGATGTGGAGGCCTTTCCTCCCTGTGGTTTTAATGAAGGCGGTGTAGCCAAGGGACTCGGGGTGGACGCGAAAATCGAGGGCTAACTCGACGACCTGGAGGAAGTCCTGGCCCTCCGGCGGATCCAGGTCAAAGACGACGTAGTCGGGACGGTCGACGTGGGGCTGTCTTGCGTGAGCCTGATGAATTTCGATGCAGGCCAGATTGGCGGTCCAAACGAGCGTGGCTTCTTCGGTGGCAACGACGTGGTTGAGCTTCTTTTCACCGTCACCTATCAGAATGCGCTCGACCCAGGGGGGTACCCTCGGGGCTGTTTTTCTGTTAGAAGCTCTGGCCGGTCACCCCGTCTGGATAACGTACGAACGAGAGGGGTCGACCTTTGATGTGTCTGGGCAGCGTGGGCGCGACCTGCAGATAGAACTCAATGAGCTCGGCCTTGATGATGCCGGGTTCAGGAAAGAGACATTTGTCCAGGTTGCTGATTTGAACCTTACGCTTGCCAACCTGGGCGAATGCAGTTTCCCGGGCCACGTGACCTCGTACAAAAGAAGGGCTATCTCCTTAGTGAATAAGAAGATAGCGGCGAAAACCGTATAGGGGAAAAGATCAGGAAGCGAGGAGAAAGGGTCAAGTCGAAACCGTCGAGCGAGCGAAAGTGCGGCCCGAGACGACCCTGGCGAGGGGCAAAGAAGTCTGCCGGCCCGGGTTTGACGGGATCTGGCCAGGGCCTTATGCTCTGATCGTTCTGTTTGGAGGAGGGCGTATGAGCTGGCAACGATCGTTGGTCTGGGTCGGGCTGATTCTGGGTGTGCTGGTACTCACCGAGCGGCTTCTGGGGGTCTTCCTGATTCGACAAGGCCTGTTTGCAGGTCTTGCGATCGGGCTGGTGTTCGGGATGACGAACCCGGAAAGTGGCGAGCAGACCGAAGATTTTGTCCGAGCTCTGAGAACCGCGGTTGCTTTTGGCGTGACGACCGGGATCGGGTTCTCAATCTATAAGGGGATCGACTTCGGTCTGTCGTGGGGGATCGGAGGGCCGATCGGGGTCTATAGCAGTATGGCGATGATCTTGCTCTTCAGACCGCTCGCGCGGCGATCGCTGTAGCGTCCTAATCGAATCTGGGGTATCACCCGTGAACGTGCTGCTGATCGATGACGTCAAGGATGTGACCGCCTTCGTGCTCAAGTTTCTGGCGGACTTCCCGGGACTGGCGGCCGACCACGTCGATACTGGGAACGGAGGACTTGGCCAAGCCATCCAGCAACGATACGATCTCATCCTTCTGGATCTACATCTTCCCGACATCGGCGGGCTGGACATTCTTCCGGTGCTTCGAAGTTGCTCGCCGAGAGCCGTAATCGCGACTCTGTCGGGGTTTGTCGACCTGGTGACTGAAGAAGATTTCGAGCAAGCCGATACGGTGCTGACGAAACCTGTGGATCTGGACGTGCTGGGCCCGCTCGTACAGATCGTTCGTGAAATCGAAGAACGCAGAGCCTCGATTCGGGCCCTCGGAGTCGTTCCCGGACCTTGATCGTGACGAAAAATCCCCCGAGGGCTCCCTCCTTGCCCTCAGGGGACTGCGTTTCTCAACAATCCTAACCTAATTCCTTCTCGCCCACAGGTCAAACGATCAGGATTGCCGTTGATCTCTTTAAAACGAGCGGAGGGGAAATCGTGGGACTCATCTCGACTTTGCTGACGCTTTACTGGTATGTGATTCTGGCGAGAGTCCTGATGTCCTGGTTTTCTCCAGATCCCTCCCATCCAGTTGTCCGTGGAATCTACGCGCTAACCGAACCCGTACTCGGGCCCGTGCGTCGCATTCTGCCTCCGATGGGGGGATTCGACCTGTCACCCATCGTGATCTTTCTGGTGTTGATGTATCTACAACGTCTTTTCTGATTCGAGTGAACCGATGAAACGCAAGATTGCTTGTAATCTGGCGAGCTATGGTCCCCACAGAGAGGGGGCCTTCGAACATCTGGCATCCATCGGGCTGACGAACGTGGAGATTCCCTGTCCGGAACCGGGTGATGTGGAAGAGGTGCGGCAGAAACTGGCCGACCACGGCCTGACCGCGACTTCGATGATCCTTCCTTGTCAGATGGATGCCGATGACGTGGTCCTCCGATTCTCCCACGCGCTCGAGACCGTTTCGGCGATGGAAGTTGGAATTGTCTTCACAAGCGTGAAATCGGGAGAGCTGGACCTGGACTATGTCTACGGGCGGTTGCAGAACATCGGGGATGCGGCCGCGGAGCACGGCGTGATCGTGGTGCTCGAAACTCATCCCGACCTGGTGACGAATTCACAGGTGGCGATCGAGACAATGGCGGGCGTGGCACACCCGAACGTGCGGGTTAATTTCGATACGGCCAACCTCTACTATTACAATGAAGGGATCGATGCGGTCGAAGAGCTGGCGCGCATCGCTCCTTACGTGGGTGCTGTCCACCTGAAGGACACCAACGGTGGATATCGAACCTGGCACTTCCCCGCCCTCGGCCGGGGTGTGGTCGATTTCGGCGCTCTGTTCGAGCTTTTGGACGCCGTGGAATTCAGTGGTCCGATGGCGTTGGAGTTGGAGGGCGTGGAGGGCGAGGCTCTGTCTGAACAGGACGCTCGATCTTGGGTCGAAGAATCGCTCGAGTTTCTGGAGCGCCTGGATGTCGACTGGCGAACGTAGGCGATGATTCTGGCGATCGACATCGGGGGTACGCAGTATCGCCTGGCCGCGGTCGACGCCAGGGGGGTGATTAAAAGGCTCGTCCGCGGAAAGACCGATGCCGGTGCTGGCGCTTCGTGGATGATCGAACAGATCGTCGGGAAGGGCAGTCGACTCTGTCGTGAGTGGACCTTCGAGGCCTGCGGAATCGGGTTTGGTGGGCCCGTAGACTTTGACGAACAGCGCGTGATCAGCTCAACCCACGTACTGGGCTGGGACGATTTGCCACTTGGCGAGGTGATCGCAGACGCGTTGGGGATCCCGGCGGTTTTCGACAACGATGCGAACCTGGGGGCGCTTGGAGAGCTCACTTTCGGCGCGGGCAGGGGCTGTCGTCACCTTGTGTACTACACGATCAGTACGGGCATTGGTGGCGGCGTTATTCTCGACGGTGAGATCTACAGGGGGGCGAACGGCCAGGCGGGTGAGTTAGGGCACGTGCCGATCCTGATCGACGGTCCGGTATGCGCGTGCGGCAACAGAGGCTGTCTGGAGGCACTCTGTTCGGGGCCGTCCATCGCCCGCAGGGCAATGGAGGCGCTACGAAGCGGGGCACGTAGCCCTCGCTTGCGCGAAACCCTTCGCGAGGAGGATGAGGTTTCGGCCAAAGACGTCGCTGAGGCTGCGGAGATGGGGGATTCGCTGGGGCGGGCGTTGATGCGTGAAACCGTGGACTACTTGAGTCTGGGGGTTGCCGCAGCCGTGAATGCGTTCGCACCAGACCGGGTTGTGGTAGGGGGGGGTGTCGCCCGAGCGGGCCGGATCCTTCTGGACCCGCTTCGCACGGCTGTTGCGAGTCGCGTGATGCCCGTGCATCGTGATTTGGTTCATATTTCGCGTGCAACGCGAGGCGACCGATCTGTGCTGCTTGGGGCGAGCGCACTGGCGAGAAGGTCGTTGTAGGGGTAGAAGCGATCTTCGCTGAGCAAGGGGTCGAGGACAAAATGTCCTCGACCCCATTTTTTGAAAAAAAGTGGGTGTTGGACTAAAGACTCAAGCTCCCCGCCGATAGTTGAGAAGGGGGCCTGTATCCGGCCACCCAACCAGACCAAATAACGAATTCTTTGGTCAATAAAAACAATCAGTTACATCAATTAGAGCCGGGACCCCACGGACCGGCCACGGAAGCGATCGAACGGGTACCTACACGGACGTAACCACCTGAAATACCAGCAGTTTGGGTAAAGACCAATCGTTCTCCTGGCTCCGAACCAGGAAACCCCCATGAACCCACTCAACCGTCAACGTGCTTCGGGCATCCTGTTGGCGCTGCTGGTCGCATTCTGGGCTGGACCCATCCAGGCTCAGACCGTGACCCTGCGTCCGGACGAGATTGTGAACGGCATCGAGTCCCTGTCCGGCGACCAGTTCCACCAGCGTTTCGATATCACGCTGGGAGGAACGGCCGGTCCGGCTACCAGGGCTTTCACAATCACTGTCCCCGGCGAGCTTACCGTCGTCGCCAATTCGGTGACGACCACGACTGCGGCTGTCGCGACCAACTCCTTCTTCGCTGGGTCGCCGACGGCAACCACCCTTGCATTCGGTCTGACCGGCACGGGTGCCAACGCCGTGGTTACGGTGGAGTTCGACCTGACAACGCCCACAAATTGCTGTCGAGGACGATACGCTGCGCGTTCCGATCGTGCCCGATGACGGAAGCGTAGCCGGTCTCAGAATCGACATCGTCAACATTTTTATGTCGTTCGACGACAATCTGTTCGAAGCCATCGATACGGACGCGAGCACTGCAGGAATCCAACCCTTTACTTTGGGTTCGAATTCGCAGCTGAGCCCATCCCACGTGAACCAGGTCGCCCAGCAGGTGAACGGGGTCTTGAGCTACGAGTTCATCTACACGGACCAGACGACAGGACTGACCTTCTTCGATGGTGTCCAGACGCTCGCATTTGCGAACTTCAAGGCCAGATCGCTGTCGGGCGGGCCGGCGGTGACCACCAACATACAGATCGACAACCAGGACCCGAGACGGACGCGGATGCTCGATCAGACGATAACGGATATCGTGGCGGGCGTGCCGGCACCGATAGAGGTCATCATCATTCCGCGTGGACAGGTCACGGGAACCGTCCCGCTACAGGGTCGGGCGGTATCGGCCGACACGATCGACTTCTTCCTTCGTGAGGTTGGAAGCTTCGACGAGGTCTTCAATCCGTTCTTCCTTCAGAACGACATCGATCCGGATCGTGCGGGGGCCCAAGTCATCACCACGGGGGGCGATGGGCAGTTCGTACTGAACAGCGTGCCCGCCGGACGTTTCATTCTGGTGGCCAAGATGGACAGGCACCTGGCCGGTCACGACACGCTGGACGTCAATCCCGGCTTCAGTCTGACAGGTGTGCAGCTGGTGATTGACGGTGACCACGTGGATCGAGGATTCCTGCTCGCCGGGGATGTGTCCGGATTCAACGACAGCACGGGAGCCAGCCTGCCAAATAACGTCATCAATGGGGCCGACCTGAACGCAATCGACCAGGCGCTGTTCGAGCAGGTCGGTGACAGTCTCTACTCCGCGATTGTCGACGTGAACCGTGATGGTGTGATCAATGCGACGGATCGGGACTTCGCTGCGGCCAACGTGACGAATAACACCGGTGTCTCTGGCATCAAGCCTGTCTTCCCGACGTTCAAGCGCTCATTGCTCGGCGAGCCCGATCCCGTGGTGCGAATGAAGGCTCCCGGAGGAGCGGTTCAGGTAGGCGACGTGGTCGATGTGACGATCGAGGCCGAAGGGTTCGTTCTGATGCATACGTATCAGTTGCGTCTGATCTTCGATCCCACCGCCTTCGCGGTCGTCGATGTGACCTCACGCGTCGATGTGTTCTCGAACTACAACGCTGATATGGCTGGGAGGCTGATGGATGGTGACTTTGGCCTAGTGAATTCGATCCTGGGTCCGGGCGGGGTGTCGGGTCCGGGCTCTCTGGCCACGATTCGTCTACGAGCTCTCAAGAACGTGGGAGAGACTGAACTCTCTCTGATTGATGTTCTGATGATCGACTCGGAACACGAGGTTCCGGGCGAATGTCCCTGCGTGTAGATCACGAGGACGAAGACCGGATGACGTTGCAAGCCACGCTCGAGGGAGTTCGGGATCTACGGGGTTGGGGCTTTACGCTGACCTTCGATGCGGATCAGTTCGAATTCCTGGGCGCTCGGGTGCCGAGTGAGAACCTCTTCGAAAAGAGAGGCGGTCACGCGCCGCTCTTCCTAGTGCACGACGAAGCTCCGGGTCGTGTCGTTCTGAGCAGCGCGATTACCTCCGGTGCTGCGCCGGTCGGGGATGGTCCGATTGCCGAGATGGTGTTCCGTCCTAAACCGTCAACTGCGAACGCCACTTTTGGGCTCGACGACGGGATGGTTTTCGATTCGTACTCGTCGCCCACGCGGGTTCTGGCCGCTGCACATCGGGTTTACGCGGGAGGTCCAAGCCATTCGTGGATGCCGGTGCCCCTGCGGGGCTTCCTCAGGTCCTTGATGTCTTTCTGAAGCAGAACGAGTGTCTGTCCTCGGGGGGGGAGGGAACGAGTCGCCCCCGGCGCCGATCACGTCGCCGGGGGCGGTTTCTTTTTTGGCGGGAGTGTTGCCGGCCTACGCGAACTCGTTCGCGGCTGTCAGGATTGCGTTGTCCGCGGATACCGGGCAGGGCCGGCTTTCCGCGGTCTGTTTCGTCGCGAACTGGGGATTCGAGAGGGCATTGAAGCAGATAATGAAGCTGCGTCGCGGGTGATCCGATAGGTTGGCTTCGGACGTGTGCAACAGATTGCAGTGAAAAAAGAGGACGTCCCCCGGATCCATTTCACACGGAACCCGCTCGAACAGAGGAACGACCTGATCGACCCGAGAAGCCTCGGTGCCGGTCTGATCTCCAACGCGGCCGTGGTCGAGACGACCGAGATGATGGGAGCCGGCGAGCACCTGGAGACAACCGTTGGCCTCCGTCGCGGGATCGAGCACGACGAACGCGCTGATCATTCGAGGGAAGGCGAATCCCTGGTTATACCAATAGCCGTAGTCCTGGTGCCATTCCCACGCACCTCCCTCGTGGGCATCCTTGAAGATGACCTTGCCGTGAAAGAAGGCTGCTTCTTCACCCAGCAGGATCCGAATGTTGTTCACGATCCTCGGAGAGGTCGAGGCGGCCGTCCACACGTCGTTGCCCAGATCGTGCCAGATCGCGAGACGCGTCGGGCGTCCCTCCCCATCCTGCCGGCTTCTGGTGGTGTCTGCCACCCTTGAGCCCGACTCTGCGGCTTCGATCATCGCAGAAATTTCGTCCTCTGCGAACACCTGATGGAGAATGACGTAGCCGCGTTCGTTGTAATGGGCCACGGCCGACGGGTCGAGGTGGGTGGGGGGCATACTATCCAATCGCTCGATCGTTCAGCACGGTCTGGTTTTCGTAGATCGAGCCCCCTCGCAGCGCGGCCGGCAAGGGCATTCGCACCGGGACGTTGGTCACACGAGGGGTATTGGTCTCCTCGCCTCTGACTATCGTTTTGTTGAAGGTGTCCCAGTCTTTGAAAAGGCCCAGTGGCCAGGCGTCGATGGCGCAGTATTGAAAAAGCAGCAGCCTTCGGGGGTTCTGGGACCGGTTCGGCGTCGATCCGTGAACGGTCCGGACGTGGTGAAGGGAGATGCCTCCCGCCTTGAGTTCGACGGCCACCGCACCCTTGTCATCGAAAGTAGAGTCGGTAACGGCTCCGCAAAAGTGACCGTTCAGGTGATGGTCGTAGATGGGCCCTTTGTGTGACCCAGGAAGCACCAGCAAGGCGCCATTCTCGACGGTCATATCGTCGATGCAAACGCCTACAGCGAGCAGATCGTCGTTGGTGTGCGGGTAGAAGGCCCAGTCCTGATGCCACTCTACGGGGCTGCCGAACTCAGGCAGCTTCATATTGAGCTTGTTTCCGTTACATCTGAGACCGTAACCGATTAGCTGGGAAACGATCGTCAGGATGTTCGGGTGATCGAGCACCTTGCGATACCGTTCATCGTGGACCATCGGGCTCTTGATTCTGCGCAGTCTGGGTTCCTCGGGAGTATGACCCGGTTCGAGATCGAACACGCTGGAGTGATCGGTGACCTCCCTGGACTTTTCGACGAATTCATCGGTCACTTGGCGAAGTTCGGAGACTTCGGATTCCGACAGGACGTTCTCGACACCGAGGTATCCATTCTCGTGGTAAAAGTCGATCTTCTGCTGTGTGAGCATCTGGCTGACCTCCGTTGGTGTGGACGCCTAAATATAACAGGAGAGGAGGCCGGGCGGATGAAAAGGATGCACGACCGGTGGAACCAGTCGGTGATCGGGGCTTTCAATCTAGGCTTGTCAGAGGATTTCCTACTCTCGATCACCAGGTGTGGCTTGAGAAGGTACTTAGGGAAGCCAAAAGGATGAGGCTGCGAGGTTTATTATGGGCCTTGTTGGGGATCATTGTGAGCGCGTCATCGACAGCCGCGAAATCTCACTATTTTCCCCCCAGACAGGGTCTTTCGAGTACGTATGGGGGCTCGCCGATGGAGATCGCCAGAACGGTCGAGGTGCAGCCTCGCTCGGGTTCCTACATCTGGAACGGGCCTCTTGGGACGCGTGACGTCCGGATCGATGAGGCAGGACGGCTGTTAGAAGTGACCGAAGATGGCGAACGACTCCTCATCGATTTCGAGGCGACCGAAGGGTCCATCTGGACGGTCGAAGGGGTAGACGACGATCTGGTGACCGGATCGTCGTTCGAGGTTGCGGACAGGTCTGCAGCGGTCGGCGTATCAATAGGTCGATTCAGGGATGTGCTCCATCTGGTCGTTAGACCTCGTGATGGATTGGCAGATGCTGGCCTGATGGATCTGTGGTTTGCTCCGGACGTGGGGCTGGTCAAGTGGGTCGAGCTTACGATCGCCGGTCCGTAGACGTACGAACTGACCAGGCTGGTCTACAACGATGGGACTCTCGCGAACCACAATACAGTTTCCCATTCCCTTTTCGACGTGACGGTCTCCACAGCGTACTGCAGAGGGAGGTCAGGGGGCGTGCCCAGTCGTGCTACTACTCCCTCCGGATCACCCAGGTGGACGGGGAAATTGCCTGGACAAGCCCGATCTGGTTCATTCTGGCCTGATTCAGATTGGGCCACTTTTAAGTCGGATGGCAGAAACTGGAGATTTCGATGCCTTTTCAGGCTGTTGACACACGGTCGGACGTGAGTTACTGTGTCGTCGGACAGTAAGAAAGGCGCGTCTTTGCGTCGGAATGAATGGGTCACTCCGACATCACCTTGAAGACGGGTTTGCAATGCCGATTTTTGTATCCCGATTCGACAACGACCGCGGTGCGGGTTTTCTGCACGCTATTCGGGGAAACCGCGCGAACCGGCTCGAGGACCGATCTGAGAACGATCGCCCACGAGGTGTCACCCGAGGTCGTGAGGCTGAGGCCACCCGACGTGGTGAGAACGGGCGGCGGCCGCAGAACGTGCGCGAGCAGCTTCCGCCGCAGACCCAGGCCGCACGACAGCTCAGAGATCGCCTCACCTCCGAGAACAACGGACGAGCGGATCGTGCAGATCGGGAAGAGTCAACGCAGCGGGTTCCAGTTCGGGAGGAAGTGCGTCCGACCCGTAGGCCGACTCAGAGACCCGCGGTCAGGGCGACGGACACCCCCTCGGAGAGACGCGCAGAAGGCGCGGACGAAAGACCAGGGTGGCTTCGAAGGCAACCGACGAACGTAGCCGTACAAAATGCGCTCGATCGCTTCGCATCGCTTCGAAACGTCAGACGTGCGGAGGCGGGGGGGAGAACCGAAGGATCCGCTACAATCGGTGAAATCGCGGACGACGGGCCCTTGCCGGTACCCGGTCGGGAACGGGTCGAGCAGAACGCACCACGTCCCGCGACAGAGGCGCTTCGGGATCTGGCCCGCGAAACTCCGAATGTCGAGACCCTGCAGGCTCGTGGTCTGAACCGGAACGCAGATGCCACAATTCGGCTCGCGGCGGTACAGAACCAGGCGACGCCCCAGGTGGCCTCGCCTCAGACCGAGGAACCAACGGCCAAACAGATCAGTCAGGCCAACACGACCGAAGAGATCAGGGAGAATCTCCAGGCGGATTCGAGCGACATCCAACGTGGCTTGACCGCTGATGCTGACGCACAGCAGCGGCAGAATCTTCGCCAGACGGCCCGGGCGGCGACCCAGGGCGCGGAAGCCAGGCGAGAGAGCCGGATTGATTCGAACGATCGGCAGGCCCAGGCACTTCGCTCGGAGACGCGGGAACTGGCGCAGGATCTGAGAGCCACCCAGCGGGACCTGCGCAACGTAGAGAACGAGAACCGACGACTTCAGACGACACCGGACAACACGGCGTCAACCGCAGCGAATCTGGCGAATCGGGTGAACATCCTGGCCGCCTGAAAAAGAAATCGGAACGGCAGAAATAAAAGTTTGACTTCGGAGTTCGATAAGCTATTTTAACGCCGCGGTCATTAAATCTGTCTCTCTGCACGAGACCCGGGTGGTTGATGTGGCAAGGGATGAGGTCTGACCCCTTGCCGTTTTTTTGTTTTACGTAGGGCAGTAAGGATACCGAAAAGCTACGGCTGATCGATCCGGATGCCGGCGTTTTTTGATGGCAGAAAGGTGGTGAATTCTTTGCCAGAAGGCCGAGTTAAGTGGTTCAACGACGCCA
>Ga0310344_10002256_pt1 | contig 14515 bp, 11 predicted proteins | sample HC15DNA20200_MG_FD_203801 | JGI IMG/M metagenome (GOLD analysis project Ga0310344, IMG submission 203801) | Marine microbial communities from station ALOHA, North Pacific Subtropical Gyre - HC15-DNA-20-200_MG | ecosystem: Environmental > Aquatic > Marine > Oceanic | place: Pacific Ocean: North... | reverse complement strand
CGATCCTGAAAAGGGCCCTGACTGGAATGTGCCATTTACCGCAATTTTGACATGTGAGAATGGAAGAGTGGTTATAGATAGGACCTACGCAGACTGGAGCGATTGGCCTGGTCTCTAGGTCGTATATGCGAATTTGTCGACCGATCCGAATCGGAAATATGGGGTGAAAAGGTATCAGGTTTCTCCCTAACGTTTTCTCTTCAATTAGGTGCAGTTCGCTCAATAGTTGCGCCCAACTGGGGGCCTTTCGATGTAGGATTGTTGTGGGAGGGCGATTATGCCGGCACTCGATGGTATTCGAATTTTAGACCTTAGCCAATACGAGGCAGGTCCATCTTGTACCCAAGCCATGGCACTTCTTGGAGCAGAGGTTGTAAAGATCGAGAGACCGGAGGTTGGAGAGCCAGGGCGCGGTGTCGGAGGCTTCACCGATGATTCACCGTATTTTTTGTATTGGAACAGTAACAAACGAAGCGTAGTGATTGATTTGACCGCTACTGAAGGTCGAGACATATTGCTTCGTCTGCTTCCCAAGTACGACATTGTAGTTGAAAACTATGGGCCTGGAGTAGCAAGAAAACTTGGGTTGGATTACGACACGTTGTCTTCCATTCATCCGAGTTTGATATACGCGAGTGTTAAAGGCTTTGGCAGTACGGGGCCCTATGCTGATTACAAGAGTTTTGACATGGTTGCCCAGGCTGCGTCGGGTGCTTTTTCGGTGACAGGGGAGGCAGATGGAACTCCCATGAGACCTGGACCTACGCTTGGTGATACCGGAACAGGTATGCAACTGGGCATGGCAATTCTTGCAGCCTATATCCAAAGGCTTCGTACTGGCAAAGGGCAGCAGATCGAAATTTCTATGCAAGAAGCTATGACTTACTACATGAGGACGATGATTGCCTTAGGAACAGCCTTTGGTAAAGAGGCTACCCCTCGAACGGGTACGGGACTGTCTCCCGATATCAATATGTATGCTTGTAAACCTTTCGGATCGAACGACTACTTTTATTTTGTCGTGGCAACCCCTCGTATGTGGGAATCCTTATGCAATGTGATGAAGGATGTGGGCTTGGAGTCTGATTCGCGATTTGGTTCTCCAACGGCCCGAATCAAAAATGCGGCGGCGTTTCGCGAGGTAATAGAGGGTTGGGCATCCGACTATACCAAATACGAAGTAATGAAAATGCTGGCAGACGGCGGTGTGCCTTGCAGTGCTGTTTTGGACACGGCCGATTTGATGACGGATCCTCATCTAAGAGCTCGCGGGTTTGTCGAGAAGATTTCTCATCCTGCATGGGGTGATGTCGAGCTCTTAGGTTTTCCCTCACGACTTTCCGAAAGTCATGTTGATTTCAGTGCTGCACCTCAACTGGGAGAAGGTACGGATGATATTCTTAGAAAAGATCTAAAACTTTCTGAAGCTGAGTTAAGTCAATTACGTGAGTCGGGTGCGATTGGTCAGTAATTCTGTAAGGAGAAAGCTATGTCTTATGATCTTATAATTCGAAATGGAACGATTGTGGATGGAACAGGGGCTTCTCGCTTCCACGGAGATATTGCTGTAAAAGGCGGAAAGATTGCTCAGATTGGGAAAGTCGACGGTTACGCCGATCGAGTGATCGACGCTTCTGATTTAGTAGTTGCACCTGGCTTCGTTGATCCTCACACACACTACGATGCGCAAATTTGTTGGGATCATCTAACTACTCCGTCTTGCTGGCATGGTGTTACGAGCCTCGTTATGGGGAACTGTGGGGTTGGGCTGGCACCTTGTCGGCCAGAAAGCCGTGAGATTGCTGCGTGGGACCTCGTTAATGTCGAGGCGATCCCGTTTGATGTTCTTAACCAAGGAGTCACTTGGGATTGGGAGACTTTTCCCGAATACATGAACGCAGCGGAACGCCGCGGCTCGGGAGTAAATCTTGGATTTATGGCTCCGTTGTCCCCGTTCAGGCACTTTGTGATGGGTGAAGAATCCATGGAGCGAGAGGCAAGTAGTGATGAGCGGTCCAAGATAGCGAGTTTGCTTGGCCAGGCAGTGGACGCCGGTGCATTTGGCTTCAGTACGACAAACCTTGCCCAACATATTGGGTATAAGGGTCGGCCTTTAGCATGTCGCAAAGCAGATGTAGAGGAATTACGGGCCTACTGTAGGGTACTACAGGAAAGAGGTCGGGGATCGATTGAACTTGCGCTTACCAAAGATGTTTCTGTGGTCGACGAAAGTGAATTTGAACTTCTTGATCTTCTTCTGAGTGAGAGCCAGAGACCGGTTACTTGGCTCGCTCTTTTGAACAGAGACGACAAACCTGAGGCACCTCAGCAGACACTTCGAGATACGGCTCCACTTCTGGAAAGGGGAGCAATCCCGCAAGTCACAGTGCGCCCTCTTCTTGTTCAGATTGATCTTCGTAACCCATTTTTATTTGCAAATATTGACTGTTTCAATCCTGCTTTCAATAGGACAGTGGAGGAACAAAAAGAAGTCTACCGTTCAACAAGTCTTCGCGATGGATTCAGGAAAGAACTTGAAAATCCAAGAATCTTTTCGGGAAAGTGGGATCGGGCAGTTATCAATCAGGTAGGGAATCCTGAATTGCAAGAGTTGGTGGGGCGGACGGTTGAAGATGTTGCTCGCGAACGCGGACGGGATGGGATGGACACTTTCTTGGACCTCGCAATAGAAGACAACCTTGAACTTCAATACTCTTACGAGCTCTTTAATGCTGACGAGTCACGCATACCAGAGCTAATTACGGATCCGAGAGCAATGATCGGCCTTTCCGATGGAGGCGCCCACGTAGACATGCTATGTGACGCAGGTTACACGACATATCTTCTGGGGACGTGGGTTCGAGAAAAAGAGGTGATGTCCCTCGAGCATGCTATAAAGAGGATCACATCTGAACCCGCTGATTTTTATGGGCTCACAACACGCGGGCGTATTAAAGTCGGCACTGCCGCAGACTTTGCAATATTTGATATGAGCAGCGTTGGATCAAAAAGGCGCGGAGATATGAGAGAAGATTTGCCCGGAGGAGGAAGAAGGCTTGTAATGCCAGCCGAAGGTATCGAATACACGATTGTGAATGGGACGGTCCTTTTTGAAAACAATGTACATTCGGGAGCCTTGCCGGGGACAGTTCTTAGGTCTGGGCGGGACTAAATGGCACATAGGTTAGGTGTGGACGTTGGAGGTACTTTCACCGATGTACTTCTTGTTGATGATGAAACTGGACAGCGCGTTACCTCGAAGGTGCCTTCGACACCTGCTGATTCATCGGTAGGTGTTTTAAACGGGATAACGAGAGCGTGTGAGAAGGCAGGTATTAAGCCCGGACAGATTTCTCAGGTGATGCACGGCACAACTGTGGCCACAAATGCCATGTTGACGTCGGGAGGTGCACGGGTCGGGCTTGTCACGACGGAGGGTTACGGTCAGGTTCTTCAGATTGCTCGTTCATTTGTTCCGGGTGGTCTTGGCGGCTGGGTAATTTACGTGCCATCCGCTCCGTTGGCACCGTTAGAGCTCACTACTGAAGTTTCTGAGAGGATAGGCGCAGATGGTTCTGTGGTGCGTCCCTTAAATGAGGCTCAGGCGCGAGAGGCCCTTTTGAAATTGAAAGATGCAGGGATTGAGGCTCTTACGGTAAGTCTTATCAATTCGTTTGAAAACCCAATTCACGAAAAGCGAGTTCGGGAAATTGCTGAAGATGTGTTGGATGGAATTCCAGTATCGATCTCTTTCGATGTAATTCCTGAAATGATGGAATACGAGCGTACTGTTACTACCGTCGCGAACTCTTACGTACGACCGGCAGTCGAGTCGTATGTTAAGAACCTTGAAACTGAATTAACTGATCGTTTGGATGGCGTGACCCTCCGTATACTTCGATCAGATGGGGGTTTGGCTTCAGCGGGCGCAGCACAAGTTCTTCCCGTCAACCACTTAATGAGCGGGCCGGCAGGCGGCGTGTCGGGTGCTATCTGGGTTGCTCGACAGGCAGGTTTTGAAAATTTGCTTACCTTCGATATGGGTGGTACTTCGACCGACGTCGCTTTAGTCAGGGATGGCAGGGCAGCACTCAGAAGAGAGACGACCGTTGGAGATGTAACCGTTAGGGCTTCTTCAGTGGACGTTCGTACAGTAGGTGCGGGTGGAGGTTCCATCGCGCACGTTCCAGAACTTACTGGCGCTTTAAGGGTCGGCCCTGAAAGTGCGGGTGCCGATCCTGGTCCCGCAGCATATGGTCGTGGTGGCGAGAGTCCTACGGTCACAGATGCAAACGTAGTTCTGGGGTATTTCCCGGAGTCTCAGCGTCTAGGTGGCGATATGCCCCTTGATCGTTCCAAGTCGCAAGAGGTGGTCCAGCGGATTGCAGATGCGAGGGGCCTGTCTCTAGAAAGGGCGGCTGCTGGAATAGTAGATATTGTAAATGAAAATATGTGCGGAGCTCTCCGACTCGTTTCGGTGGAGCAAGGATATGATCCGCGAGACTTTGCTCTTATCGCTTTTGGAGGCGCAGGCCCATTACATGCGAACGCACTTGCGAAATTAATTCACGCATGGCCAGTGATCATACCGCCTGGGCCAGGAGTCCTCTGTGCGTACGGAGATGCCACAACTCGACTTCGCAATGAAGCTTCTCGGAGCTTTGTTCGTCGTTTTAGTAATACGAGCTCCGACGAGCTTCGTGCTCTACTAGAAGAACTCGCTGGCCAGGCCCGCGCATCTCTTGAGAAGGAAGGAGAGGAGGTTGAAGCCATGCACTACGAGGCCGATCTCCGCTATCAAGGCCAAGGCTTGCAGCTATCGGTTCCGGTTGATCTTAAGTTGCTTTCCTCTGATGGATTAAGTCACCCCGGAGAGGCATTTGATAGTATGCACACTAAGCTCTTTACCTTTGCCTTGGATTCCGAGAAAGAATTTGTAAATCTGCGAGCAGCAGCTGAAAGTCCTGGTTCAGAATTGACAGCTGCATCTGCACCTCCAGGAAAAGGCGCTGACTCGGCATGTGTCGGAAAGCAAGTCGTTTTTGTTGAAGGAGAAAGTGTAACGGCAAAAGTCTTTGCACGAGAGCTTTTGGGAAGCGGAGATACGATACCGGGCCCAGCAATAGTGACCGAAATGGATTCCACAACACTAATCCTACCCGCTCATGAGGCGGAAGTGGATGATTTAGGAAATATTTTAATTCGACCGCAGGAATCATAATGCCAGTTGAAATTATTGAGACAAACAAAGAGCCCTTAAAGCCAGTTCAGGTGGATCCAGTTACTCTGGACATCATTGAGAATGCTCTTAGAAATGCACGGTTTGAAATGGATGCTGTTCTTTTTCGGACCGCCATGTCGCCTGGAATTAGAGAGCAACACGATGAATTTCCCTTAATCGCAAATCGTGACGGGAAGATGGTCGTAGGACAGTTTGGTTCCTTCATTCATGGGTTTTCTGCAGGACATGAAGGTACTGTTGAGGAAGGTGATATCTTTCTTACGTCAGATCCCTACAGCTGCGCTGGAGCAATAAGTCACGCAAATGACTGGCTAGTTTTGATGCCGATCTTTCGGGACGGAAGGTTGTTGGCTTGGACCGCCATGTTTGGTCATATGACTGATATCGGTGGGAAAGTCCCAGGTAGTCTTCCAACTGATGCTCGACAGATTTACGAGGAAGGAATAGTAATTCCTCCAGTGAAAATTTGCAAAAAAGGTGAGATGCAGGACGATTTGTTGAAAGTGATCTTTCATAACTGCAGGCTTCCGCATTGGAATAGAAGTGATTTGAATGCGATTGTCGCAGCGATTCGGACAGCAGAACGCAGAGTCGTGGAAATTGCCGAGAGGTTTACCGACGACGTTTTTCATCAAGCGATGGAAGAGTTGTTAGATCGAAACTTTCGAGCAATGAAGCAACTAATTGCGAACACAATTCCCGAGAAGCGACAGACATTCGAAGATTATATCTGCGATGACGGAATGGGGATGGGGCCCTATAAAATTAAGTGCGCGATGTGGCGAGAAGGCGAGAAGGTCATCTTCGATTTTGAAGGTACCGACCCTCAGTCAACTGGTTCAATAAATTTTTATTTGAATGAAGAAATGTTCAAGATGTTTTGTGGGGTCGTGATGATCATGGTCTTCGATCCACAGATTCTCTTTAACGATGGGTTTTACCCGTTAATGGAAGTACGAATTCCGGAAGGTTCAATTCTAAAGCCACGTCACCCGGCTGCTCTTTCTTGTCGGACTCATGCACTGGGGAGAATTTTTGATGTAATAAGTGGGCTCTTGGGGCAAGGAAGCCCGGACTTTCTGTGCGCAGCTGGCTTCTCAGATAGTCCGCATTTTATGTACTCAGGCTATGACAGTAAAGGAGAGTGGTACCAACTCTATCAGATAGGTTTTGGTGGTATACCGGGAAGACCGATTGGTGACGGTCCCGATGGGCACTCTTTGTGGCCTAGTTTTACTAATGTGCCGAATGAGTTCCTCGAGAGTTATTTTCCGTTGAGGATAGAAAAATACGAGACGATTACCGATAGTGGCGGGGCTGGCTTACATAGGGGAGGGAATGCGGTTCGAATGGTGTACCGATTTCTCGAAGACGGGGAAATTTCGATTCACGACGATCGTTGGTTTACATATCCCTGGGGAGTAAATGGGGGTGACCCAGGTGAGCGGAGCAAAAAAATACTTAGGAGGGAAGACGGGACAGAAGAAATCTTGCCTTCGAAGTGCGATCGCGTTGTTGTGAAAAAAGACGATATGCTGGCTTTTGAAACTTGGGGTGGAGGCGGATGGGGAAACCCGTTGAATAGAGGTGCTGAAATTGTTGCTGCTGATGTGGGTAAAGGTTTGGTGAGCACCGAAGGAGCACGGCGCTATGGGGTTGTTATTAATAGAGACGGTAGGCTCGACGAGCTTGCTACGGACAGACTTCGCGCCGAGATGAAAGCAGATTACGATTCGGCTGAGATTTTTAACTTTGGAGGAACGCTCGAAGAGCTGCGTTCAAGATGTTTAGAAGAGACAGGTTTGAAGCCGCCGACCCCGCCCGTGTTTACGGCAACCAGAAGAAGTTGATCCGTGCCTCTGAGGTCTCTCTATCTTCTAAATGTTTCGAAAAACTTCCTAATGTCACGGACAAGGGCTTCAGGTTCCTCCATTGGGGCAAAGTGACCTCCAGAATTCATTTCCGTCCAATGCTGCAAGTTGTAGTAGTCGTCAGCCCATTTTCGAGGCATTAAAACGACTTCTTCTTTAAAGACGGCGACCCCAGTGGGTGATTCAACAACGGGTGTTCGAGAATGAGAAGGTTCCCAGGGATTGTGGAGGCATTCATAATAATATCTCGCAGATGTGCCGAAACTCTGGGTAAACCAATAAATTGACATCGTTGTAAGGAGGTCATCTTTACTGAATCGCGTCTCTACGTCTCCCTTACTGTCGCTCCAGCTTCTTCTTTTTTCTAAAATCCATGAGCAGAGTCCTGCCGGAGAGTCGTTCAATGCGAAGGCAAGCGTTTGAGGCTTTGTCGCTTGAATTCCAGAGTATCCGCTTTCTTTCAGAAAAAAATTTTCGTTTCTCTTGAATTTCCATACTTCTTCGGGCGCATACGCATCTTCCGGAGGCAGATCGCCGCTGAATATGTCGAGGGGAATCGTAAGGTGGAGGTAAGTTCCAATCAGATGCTCAGCGTATTTATGCCCAAGTTGCGAAGTGATGAGTGCACCCCAGTCTCCACCACCTGCAGCAAACTTATCGTAGCCAAGGATGTCTCTCATCAAGGTGACCCATAAATCCGCGGTTTGCCAAAAATTTATTCCGGATGTCTTGAGGGGATTTGAAAAGCCATAGCCCGGTAGTGAAGGGATCACCACGTCGAAAGCGTCTTTTGCCTCTCCACCATATGACGTGGGATCTGTCAGGGGGCCTATGGTCTTGTGCCAATCCCAAAATGTCCAGGGCCAGCCATGACTCAGAATCAGCGGGATAGGATTCGGCCCTTTGCCTCTTTGGTAAATAAAATGGATAGGTATTTCTTGGATAATCGTTTTGAAATTGTCGAAGCTATTCATGTGGGTTTCATGTTTCCGCCAATCGTATCCGACCTCCCAGTACTCAAGAAGGTTCCTTAAATAAGTGCCGTTAGTCCCGTATTCCCACGTCTCGTTAGCGATTTCTGGAGCCAGCCGTGTGCGCTTCAATCTGTGGCGTAAATCAATTAGATCTGATTCGGGTACATGAATGTTGAATGTCTCGTATTTCATTTTCTAATTCCCTGAAAGTTTTAATTATGCTTTGGTGAACGTTATACCCGTGCGTACTCTTACGCCAATTCCCGTTGACAAGTGATCGGTGGAGAGAAAAATGCATTTCGATGATATCGCTCTGGGTTGGAAGGCCTATTTCGATAGAAAATGAACGGTTTAAATGTTTAGATAGGTAGTGGAATCAGTAAATCAAGAGCTGGAGGTAGAGTGATGAACATACCAAATGACGAAATGGGACAGCGACGTGCTTTAGCCGCTGCTCATCGGATGGTTGCACGTAATTCTTGGGACGATCTAGTCTTTACCCTTCTGTCAGCGCGAATTCCTGGCGAACCTGATCAGTTGCTCGTGACTCCTTTCCCGACTCTTTGTTCAATGACCCGTTCTTCTACTCTGGTTAAAGTAAACGTTGATGGGGAAATAGTTGAAGGTGGAGGTCGGATCGACAGCGATGGTTTTCCTCTTTATGGGGCGATCCATAAGGCGAGACCAGATGTAAATTGCATTATGCACGTGCATACAACTGCGGGGGTAGCGGTCTCCTGTACAGAAAACGGATTTTTGCCAATGTCTCAAACCGCGATGCTAGTACACGAGGATTTAGCCTATTTTGATTACGCTGGAATCGGACAAGGTGATGATGAGATGGTACGTGAGATGGGTAATAAGAATAATCTATTGTTGCGGAATCACGGTACTGTTACGGTCGGTCGTTCAGTGGCTGAAGCTTATGGTCGTCTACACGTACTCGAATGTGCCTGTGCCATTCAAGTCGCAGCCCAATCTAGTAGCCAGCCTATAGGTGGAGTTGAGCGTCAGATCATTAGCAGCGTTGGAGAGATGGGAAATGCTTATTTGGCTAGCGGTGTTCTTGACGATGCGTGGTCGAATATAATGGAATACCTCGACCGAGTAGAGCCCGACTATGCGACATGAGGCGGATGATTTCCCCGAACTAGTGCGCGCTCGAGAGATTGCCCCTGAGATTACGGCGAATGCTATCAATTTTGAAAGAAACCGTTGCCTTTCGCAGGACGTTGTGAAGTTGATGGTAGATGCTGGTTTTATACAAATGGCTATTCCGAAAGAATACGGAGGGGCTGAAAGTCACCTCATCGAAATTTTTCGCGTAATTGAAGAAATTTCTTACGCAGACGCATCAACGGGTTGGTGTTTAATGAATTATCAAACTACGGCATTCCTCTCTGGAATGGTACGACCTACGTGGGCTAAAAAAATTTTTAATGGCCCGGAATTGGTGGTTCCCGCTGGAGTGCTGGCACCAACGGCGAAAGCGGAATTTATTGAAGGTGGAATTTTGGTAAATGGGCGTTGGCGTTTCGCTTCGGGATGCGACAACGCAAACTGGTTGTTGGGAACAGTTTTAATGGTGGATAGAAATGGTGAAACCTTATATGACTCGGCTGGGAAGTCGATGCTGTTGCTGCCATTTTTCTCGAGAGAACAATTTTCTGTCATAGATACTTGGCACGTGTCGGGGTTGCGGGGTTCCGGTAGTCACGATGTCGAAGTTAGAGATGGTTTTGTACCAACAGAGCGCTGGCTAACGCTCAACGATCCTTTGTCAGTGGCAGGCACGCTTTTTAAGTTCCCTGTAGTCAGTACGTTTCCACCGGCAGTTGCGGCAGTTTCTATTGGCATCGCTAGTGCAGCGTTCGATTGCTTTATGGAACTCGCAACTAGTAAGGTTCCGGTCGCGGGGACTATGCCTATCAGCGAGTTGGGTTCTGTGCAAAGCGCTGTGGCAAAGGCGGAGGCATTGATCGATTCAGCCCGAAGTTATATTTACGAGGTGGTCGGCTCTCTGTGGACGGATATTGAAAATGGTAAGACCGCAACGATTGATGCGAGGCGTCGTATCCGCCTTGCTGGTAGCCATGCCGCTTCATTAGCGGCGGACTCAGTTGACCTTCTTTATAACGCGGCTGGATCTTCATCTATTGCGGAGACTTGTCCATTACAACGCTATTTCAGGGACATCCATGTTACAACTCAACATCACCACGTACAGGGAGGGGAGTTGGAGCGCATGGGGCGATTACGATTAACGGGCAGTGTTGAAGGACTGCTTTAGCCAATGAATCTACCAGAGTGGGTAACGGCTAACGCGTTCTGACAATTGGCTGATATTTTAAAGAAACACGTCTCCCCCATTTGGTGAAATCGTTTGGCCAACAATGTGTCGGGCCTCCTCAGATGCCAAGAAAACATAGGCGGGGGCAATATCGCCTACTTCAGCCAATCGACCTTTCGGAATCGCCAGTCTTATAGTCTCTAGCATTTCTGGGGATACGCCCTTAAGTATGGGGGTTTGTGTAGCGCCAGGTGCTACGCAATTGACCGTGACATTTCTTTCGCCGATTTCGAGGGCCAGCGAACGTGTGAAACCGATGATTCCGGCTTTTGCAGTCGTATAGTGGGAGAGCCCAGGAGCACCTTTATAAGCAAGTTGCGAGGCAGTGTTGATAATTCTTCCGTAGTTCTTCAGGTACATGTTCGGCAAGAAGGCTCGAGTGCAAAAAAAGACACCTCCCAGGTGAACCATTAGTAGCCGTTGCCATTGGCTCGTTTCCATCTCCTCGACTAGAGCGGTGCTCGCGATTCCAGCATTATTGACTAGAACGTCTACACGATCGAAGCTCTCATATGCCTTAGAGGCGAGGTGGTTTACTTCCTCCTCGTTAGAAACATCTGCTTGAATTGCAATTGCTTGACGTCCTATTCGTTGGATTTCCTCGCATATTTTCATTCCTGCGTCGGCTTCATTTTTGGATGGATAGTTGACTACAATGTCGGCGCCCTCTAAGGCGAAGGCGGTGACTATCTCGCGTCCGATTCCACTGCTTGATCCGGTTACGACCGCTACGCGGTCTTTTAGTTTGTTCATTCTTCTAACTGTAGTCGAAAAGTCTCGAGATGTGATAACGAGAAAGAGCTACGGTACACCCATGCTTAAACTTCCTTCTACTCCCATATCGCCCACTGAATTTATAGAAGAGTGGCTTCCTAGGGCACTTGAGGTGTCCGCCCAAAGCGATGAATTCCCTGATCTAGGTATTGAGTTCGGAGTGGTGCTTACAGGAGAGGGCGGCGGAGAGTGGTTGATAAAAGTCCAGCATCGTGAGGCGATTGTCGCTGCAGGTTCTAGAGACAGCGCCCTTTTTACGATAATCCAAAGTGTTGCCGATTGGCGTGGTGCCCTGTGGGAGGAGAAGGGTGGAGCGATCGGGAAGCAGGCTTCTCGGATGTTTCAACCTGGTGCTCAAAGGGACTGGAGGCCAGGAGAAATTGGTGGCCCTCCTGCTCCTGAGGCTCTTGAGGAAATTGGCAAACTCGACGGTCTAATCAGGGTTTGTGTGACAGAGGCCTCCGAAATCGACTGGGCGGTGGATTTTAAGGTCGGTTCTGGTCCGATTCCGGAAGAACCGTCGGCGATTCTCGAGGTCACGGCGGAGGACGCGGAGGCTATGGAAAATGGAGACCTTGATCCGCTGGACGCATTTCTCGGTGGCAAAATGTTAGTAACGGGTGATATGGCTCTAGTGATGCAGATTCAGGCTATTCAGATGCAGGCGGCTCAGGGCGCTTTCTGAAAGCGAAAATCCAGGATTCTTCTACTCTTGCCCGAACGCCCTTTTCTGGGCGCTAGCCATTTGCTACCCAAAGAGTTCCGCTGGGGCGGTAGTTCAATTGGTTAGAGCACTGGCCTGTCACGCCAGAAGTTGCGGGTTCGAATCCCGTCCGCCCCGCCACTAACCTTTCGATCATGGAGGAATACGGTATTCAATCCGATTCTGATCTACTTCGGAAGGTCATCCAAATAGGCGATGCCATTAGGGAGAAACATCAAATTTAGGATTCGACTCGCGGTATCACCTCATTTGAGAGTAACTCTAAAGATCTTCGAACCTGGTCATTTGGTTGCCCAGGGAATTGCATGCGCAGAATAATATTATCGATATTGGCCTCGTCACGATATCGGCGAATTTCGTTGGCACAAAATTCCGGATCACCAATTATGTGTCGGTTCTGCCGGAAGTCGACCGATTCAAAGTAAGAGTCTTTTGGGTCGTCTACTAGGCGTTTTGAGCCGTCAGGTTTTCGATGGTAAAAGGGTAGATGGGGAGGGCAGTAGACTTTTCGATAAATGTGCAAAAAATACGGCTTAACTTCTTTCCATGCTGTTTCCGAATCTTCAGCAACGTAAAATTCCCGAATTAGGGCACGAGGGTAATCTTCAACCCTTCGACCACTTTCAACTAAAGCATCCTCGTAATCCTTAAACTCCTCGTTGGTTTCGTCCAGATCGGTTATGAGAGATACCAGCAAGTGATGTCCGGAGTGACCGAGCTCCCGGCGTACGGTTGGACTCACCGCCCCAAGCCAAAGGGGAGGGTGCGGTTTTTGTACTGGTGTAGGCGCTAGTTTGGCATTTCTGACAGTGTAAAAATCCCCCGAGAAATCGAAGTGTTCTCCAGACCATGCGAGTTTCATGATTTCAAGTCCTTCGAGAGTCATTGCTTTGCGGTGTTTTATATCGATGCCAAAACCCTCGAATTCATGCTGGCGGTAGCCTCGACCGATTCCGAGTTCAAAGCGTCCTCCCGAAATTACATCCAAGACTGCAGTGTCCTCGGCGAGCTTAAGGGGATGGCCATAAAAAGGTAGAAGAACAACTCCTTGGCCGATTCGTATATTTCTTGTGCGCCCGGCAATAGCTGCGGCCGCGATCATGGGAGACGGGCAGTAACCGTCGTTCATGAAATGATGCTCTGTCAACCAGACCTGATGAAAGCCTAAATCATCTGCAATAGCGATTTGTTCCAGTCCTTCGTGGTAGAGCCTCTCCGGTGAAATCCCGAATTCTTTTGGTGCCTGAAAGCTGTAAAAAACAGAGTATTTCATTTGAACTCCTAGTGTTTCGATACGGTATTGCTCGAAGGCGTTTCCTTATGTGCGCATCTATTCGATGCTGGCTTGCCAAAGAGTTTTGAAAGTTATCATTGTTGGTCAGGACGTTCTTCTAGATATTTTGGAGAGAGCATCATTCCGAGAGGGGGGAGGTCGAGGAGCATTCGACCTCCGTCTTCGATATGTTGAGCCGAGACCGTCACGTGTTGTTGCACGACTCGAACGTCTCTCACGATTCTCTCTAGTGGCTCACCTTTAAAGTTAGAGGATGTTCCAGCAGCTTCGGCCACCTTCTGTATTGCTTCGACGCAAGAACGAGCAGCAGTTGAGCAGGCGACTTGAAATATTGCGCGCCATTTATCTTCAATATGTTCGGATTTGCTAACGATCTCCCATAGTTCTTCCACTAATTCGAAGACCAGCGCTCGAGCTCCGCGCACCATAGCTTCGGCTTCAGCGATGGCTATTTGCGCGAATACGCGATCCCGTAGTTTGACACTCCCGAACCGCGGCGTTTTTTTTAAGGCCAGCTCGGTAAACGCATTCAATCCCGAGCGAGCGATTCCTAGGCAAACACCAACTTTGTTGTATGCGAGTTTGACGCCAAGCGGTATTCGCTGAAGAGGAGTACGTGTTTCGATTGCAACTTGAGAAGGCACGATAATTCTTTCTGCCGGGAACCAGTGATCCGTGATAGCCACATCGTGAGAACCGGAACCTCTCATGCCTGAAACATTCCAAGTATCCAGGATTGAAAATTCATCTTTTTGGGCCACTACAAGGGAGGGCGGCTCGTTGAGCCTTTCGTTCCCTCGAAATTGTCTAACGAGTCCTGTGAAAATGCTTGCGTTATGACAGCCGCTAACAAATTGCCAGCGACCGCTGACGAGAAAGCCTCCATTCTTCTGTCGCGCCTGACCCATCGCGGAAGTGGCTCCGCACATGATCACGTTAGGGTCATCAATTAGAGGAAGGTTCTTCCCTAAAAGAGGAGCTAGTTGTCCAAAAACTTCGATTCCGATCATCAGGTTCCAACCTGCACTGCCATCGGCTGACGAGACGGCCTCAATGACCTCGATCTGTGTGGCCGGGTCAGCATCCGCGCCATGTAGTTCTTTAGGTGCACCTAGGCGGTATAAGCCATTCGCGGCAAATTCAGCGGCGACTGTTTGCGGTAAGCGTCTTGACTCTTCAGCGCGATCAGCGTTTTCTTTTATGAGCTGCTCCAAGCTTTTCGCGACGTCGACGTAATGGGGCTGTAGCCCTCTGATAGTGCTCACATTAAGTCGCTATGCCGTGGC
>Ga0310344_10002254_pt1 | contig 14527 bp, 12 predicted proteins | sample HC15DNA20200_MG_FD_203801 | JGI IMG/M metagenome (GOLD analysis project Ga0310344, IMG submission 203801) | Marine microbial communities from station ALOHA, North Pacific Subtropical Gyre - HC15-DNA-20-200_MG | ecosystem: Environmental > Aquatic > Marine > Oceanic | place: Pacific Ocean: North... | reverse complement strand
GTATAGATCTGCTTTTGATTCCAATTTATTGTTGTTTCTTGTATCCCGGAGATCGGCTAATTTTTTCTGTCGGAAAAGTGCATCGTCTTCTATGTTCAAGACTGCATCTGTTGCGATCACATCTCCGTCCTTGGACACCATTAGAGGATTAATTTCGGTTTCGGTCGCATCGGAAGTTTCCCAAATGTTGTAAAGAGACAGAAGTATGTTGGCGACTTTATCAGTTAGTGTTGGAGAAATTCCAGCATCCAGTACTGCAGTTTTAGCTTGAGAATCGGAGAGACCGAGTAAAGGATTTACATAAGTTTTAGATATGGCATCAGGAGTGGATGATGCTACTTGTTCGATGTCGATACCACCTTCAGAAGACACCATGGCTACGGGCATTCCAGAACTTCGATCGAGAGTGACTCCAAGATAGATTTCATCTACGAAATCAATAGCCTGTTCTACCAAAACTTCATATACCAGATAGCCTTTCAGGTCCATTCCTAATATTTTATTTGCAGCTATTTCGGCTTCGTTATCATTTTGCACCAGGGTGATTCCTCCCGCTTTGCCTCGGCCACCAACATGGACTTGTGCTTTGATCACTGCGGGATAGCCTATTCGATTGGTTTCCTCCAATACTGTTTCAACAGAATTGGCCAATCCAGACGGAGGGATTGGAATTCCCCCGTCTGAGAAAACAGATTTTGCTTGATATTCATGCAAACGCATTGATGTAAAGTGAAACCCTGTGGATGTTAAATCTCATGATTTGATAAAAAGTCTATTTTGAATAGAATATGATGATTTATCCGCATGGGAATGGTATAGTAATCATGCGAAAGGTGTGCTTCCATAAGTATGGGGGAGTGGAGGTTTTACAATTAGAAGAAATAAAATCTCGGAAACTAGAGGGGGGAGAAATTAGAATCAAAACTAAGGCGATTGGGGTAAATCCCGTTGATACTTATTTTCGAGGAGGTGCATACAAAGTGCCCCAGCTTCCATGGACACCGGGATCGGATTTTGCAGGAGTAGTGGAGGAAATAGGATCTAAAAAAAGTGATTTAAAAGTGGGAGATCGAGTGTACGGTACAGGGCTAGGTCGAGACATAGATGGGACATATTCAGAATCCATTATAGCTCCACAAAATAATCTGGCTGTGCTCCCAGATCAGATTGAGTTTGAAGAAGGTGCTGCGATTGCACTAGTAGGAGTTACGGCTTGGCGTGCACTTGTAGATCATGCGAATCTAATATCTGGTGAAAAATGCCTAATACATGGGGGAAGTGGTGGGGTGGGGCACGTTGCTGTTCAAATAGCGGAGGGGATTGGAGCAGAAGTAACTACCACTGCTAGATCAGAATACCATGAAAAATTAAAGCAATTGGGGGCGAAACATGTTTTTGACTACAATGGGGATAATCTTACAGAATTGATTGGGGATACAGGGCAGATGGATGTAATCCTCGATCATCGGTGTGATGAGTATATGGAATTGAATATCCAAGTTGCTAGTAAAAATGCAAGGATAGTAGGTATTGGGCAAGAAGATACCCAAGTAATAATTCCAAACTTTGCAATTGCTCGGGCGAAAGAGTTAGAGCTGTACATGATGAGCATGTTCAATACTCCAAATATTAGTACTATTTTGGATCATATTTCTAAAATGATGGTAGAAGGGTCACTAGAAGTTTCCTTAGCAAAAAAATATCCACTAGAAGCGGCGGGAGAGGCCCAAGAGAGGATATATAGTCAAAGTAATATGGGCAAAATTGTGATCATTCCGTAAGGAAAATGCAATGGAATGCAGGGAAATTATTAAAATTGTAAGTTATATTTATTAAAAACAATATATCTTATACCATATTTGGTCAGCTTTTTAAAGGGGAGATCAATAGAACAAGTAGAAAGTCAACTTCCCTGTAAGATGCGGGTTGTTTGGTGGTTAGATAATGGTATCTGGTGAACAAATTAACAAAAGTAAAAGCATACAGCAGCAGACGGGGAAAACGTTCTATTTTGCTACTTTGTTGTTACCCAGAAGGGTTCGATATGCGACCCACATATTATACGCCTTTTTTAGGATTGCAGATGAAGTTGTAGATACATCAGAGAACAAAAATACTCGGACTAAAATTAAGCAGCTCAATGAGATACAGAAAGCAGTTCTAGGAAAATCTTTAACAGAAGATCCATCGCTAAAAGCATTTGAGGAATTACGGAGGAGGTATGACATTCCAACTACAGAAATAATAGCATTTATAGATGCCATGCGAATGGATATTTCTAAAAACAGGTATACAACTTTCGAAGAGGTGGAAGAGTATATGCGGGGTTCTGCAGTTACTGTTGCAAATATGATGGTATCGATTATGAAGGTGGAAGAAACTGAAGAGATTAATAGCTCTGCTGCAGCTTTGGGAAAAGCATTTCAACTAACCAATTTTCTTAGGGATGTAAGAGAGGATATTGTAGAGTATAATCGATCATACATGCCAAAAGAAACGCTCGAAAAGTATGGAGTGGAATACAAAAATATAGAAGATCTAGAATTCTCAGAAGCGTTTGCAGAAGTGATGCGGGAAGAAATTACCAGGGCCGAGGAGTTTTATAGAGAGGGGGTCGAGGGGATCAAATATTTACCGAAAGATTGTCAATTTGCGGTGTTATTGGCATCAATATTATATGCAGATCATCATCGTTTGATCGTAAATCAAGATTATGATGTTTTGACCCGAAGATCTACATTGAGTATGCCTGACAAAGTTGCATGTTTAATGAAAGGTTGGTGGCATTTGAGAGTGACAAAAGATCCTACAACTACATTTTATTTATCCACCGGAATGTCAAACGGTGTGAGAGAAGAAAATCAACAGGATGGGAAGGTTTTACGTCGTGTTTTTGATGTGAAGGGATTGTTGGTTAACTTTCAAAAATGAGGAGATCAAAGTGTCCGATAAATCTGCCGTTGTGATTGGTGCCGGTGTGGGAGGGTTATCATGTGCGTGTTACTTGGCACAAGAGGGTATGCAAGTAACAGTGGTAGAAAAAAATGAGCAAATGGGAGGGAGGGCTTCGGTCTTAGAGAGAGATGGGTTTAAGTTCGATATGGGTCCGTCATGGTATCTTATGCCAGATGTATTCGAGAGATTTTTTGAATTTTTTGATCGGAAGCCAGAAGATTACTATGAGATAATTCGATTAGATCCACATTACAGGATATTTTTCAAGGATCAAAAAACGGTGGACATAGTTGCTGATGTTGAACAAAACAAGCTTGTGTTTGAACAAATAGAAAAAGGTGCCGGAGAGGCTCTTGGGAGATACCTAGATAACTCCAAAAGAACTTATGAATTGGGTATGCAAAATTTTGTGTATAAAGATAGGCCACGTTTGAGGGATTACATAAGCTTGGATGTATTATTAAATGCGAATAAAATAAGCTTATTTGGTTCTATGCAGAAACACGTTAATAAGTATTTTTTAGATTCGAAGTTGCAACAAATTATGCAGTATACGTTGGTATTTTTAGGAGGATCTCCAAAGAATACTCCGGCTTTGTACAACCTAATGAGTCATGTTGATTTTAATTTGGGAGTATACTACCCAGAAGGGGGGATTGGGAATGTTATATCTTCTATTTCAGAATTGGGAAAAGAATTGGGAGTAACATATAAGCTAGGTTTCGAGGTAGATTCAATTGAAAATGAAAATGGTTTATTTTCTGTAAAAAGCAAAATGGGCGAAGGAATAAAATCTGATGTGGTGATTAGCAATGCAGATTACAATCATACAGAACAAGTTTTACTCCCGATGGAAAAAAGACAATTTAATGAGAAATATTGGGAATCTCGAACTTATGCGCCATCTGCGTTTTTGATATATCTAGGTGTAGAGGGAGATATCGATCCATTAATCCACCATAATCTAGTCCTTCCTACAGATTGGGATGGTCATTTTGAAGAAATATTTACTAAACCTGCATGGCCATCGGATCCGGCATATTATATATGCGCACCCTCAGATACGGATGATTCAGTTGCTCCGAAAGGGTGCAGTAATCTGTTCATATTAGTTCCCATAGCAGTGGGAATTGAAGATGGGGAGAAGGTGAGGAAAGAATACAGAGACAAAATATTAGCAGATGTTGCAGAAAATGTGGGCGTGGATATAAGAGATAGGATAGTACTAGAAGAGCATTTTTCCATATCAGATTTTTCTAGGCGGTATAATAGTGCAAAGGGATCGGCGTTGGGATTGGCGCATACATTAATTCAAACGGGTCCAATTAGACCAGATAATCGTTCGAAGAAAATGAAAGGCATGTATTTTACAGGTGGGTATACTAGACCAGGTATTGGAGTTCCTATGTGCCTAATAAGTGGAGAACATACAGCAAAGGCAGTTATTGAAGATTTAGAGGGATGAGTATGAATGTGGAAAGGTATATGGAGTTAATTGCGACTTCACGTCCTAGATTCTGGTTGTATTTAGCAGGTCCTGCGCTAGTGGGTGCCACATATGGGATAGATACAATTGCTGGGCTGATGAGAATAGAAGTTGCCCTGATTATATTGTATTTTTTGATTCCGGCTAACTTCCTAGTCTACGGAATTAATGATATATTCGACTCTAAGATTGATCAAAAAAATCCAAAAAAGAAATCTAAAGAGACTCAATATAGAGGAGGAATTGAGTTGCCTACTTTGGTTGTATTGAGTGCAATTTTAGGAGGGATATTAATGAGTATGCTTACTATAAATTCCATTCCGTGGATGATTGGTTTTCTATTCCTGAGCTGGGCATATAGTGCACCTCCTTTTAGATTCAAAACGAAGCCGGTCTTAGATTCTTGCTCAAATATTTTGTACATATTCCCGGGAGTTATTACATACATAGTAGTTTCGGGCTCCAATCCACCATGGTTTGCAGTAATAGGGGGATGTTTTTGGGCGATGGCGATGCATACTTTTTCGGCCATCCCCGATATTGAACCAGATAGAGAATCAAAAATTGAAACACTGGCCACATTGCTAGGTCAAATGGGATCCATAGTCTACTGTGGAAGTTGCTGGTTGATTGCTTCGGTATTATTTGCAGTGGTAGATATCAGATTGGGGATGCTTTTGTCGATTTATTTAGTGGTGTTGGGAGTGATAATGTTGAGAAAAATAGAAATTGGAGTAGCATATTGGTGGTATCCAAGCATTAATGCAACAGTGGGGTTCCTCCTAGTTATTGGGGGGCTTTTGAGGATTGCAACGTGAGAGAAAAATTGGAATTATTAGTACGTGAAAATCGTTTGGTTTTGGCGATAGTGATGCCAATCGCAGGGGCCATATTACTAGTTGCAAGTGAAGAGATGATATTGCCAGCTTGGCTTTCGTTTAATCCATACATTGTGTTGATGGGGACTGCATTGATGAGATTACCACTAATTGTTGCAATCATGCCACTTATAAATAGAAGAAATGGTGTGTTGTTATTACTATTGACAGGTTATGTATACATGATTGAATTTATAGGCATAAATCATGGATGGCCATATGGTAATTTCCAATACTTAGTTGAATTGGGACCTATGGTTTCGGGGATTCCAATGGCACTCCCACTATTTTTCATTCCATTGGTATTGAATGGCTATTTGTTAACATTGTTAATCGTTAAAAAGTCGAGGTTGGATCGAAAAATAATAATCCCAATGGCTATTGTATTAGTCATTTTGATAGATTTGGTTTTAGATCCTGCTGCAGTTTCTCTTGGTTTTTGGTCTTATGGGGAGGGAGGAGAATTTTATGGAGTCCCGCATACAAATTACCAAGGATGGTTAATTAGTGGAGGAATAGCGGTGTTGGTGGTGAACAGTATGTTTGATAGGAAAAAACTTCTGGCCCGTATTGATCAGTGTGAATTTGGACTAGATGACATGGTTAGTTTTGTATTATTATGGGGTTTGGTTAATACGTTCTATGGTAATTGGATTCCAAGTGCGATTGTAGGAATTCTTATCATTGGTTTGTGGTGGGTGGATCGAATTGATATTGCAAGTATTGTGAACAAAAATAACTGAATATAAATTTTTGGAGATACAGAAAAGGGCATGGATGAAATGAAAAGTCGGAGGGAGATCCTTCAGATATCGAGTTTGGGGGTATTGGGTTTAGTGGGATGTATGGGAAATTCAAAAGCAGATAAATGTTTAGACGGGACTGAGAAAGAGAAGAATGAATATCAAGAGGGGAATGGTACGGAAGGGGGATGGCCTCATTTTGGATGCAATCTTACAGGAGATCATAAAAATTATGGGGCAAATCCAAATTCGGATGCGATGGAATTGGTGTGGGATAATAGATTGTCTATTTCGAGTACGTCGGCCATGCGGCCATTAATAAGAGATGATGTGGTGTATGCGGGGTGGCAATCGATCACAGGAATTGGGAAGCTATACGCGTTAGATGCTAAGAGAGGGGAACAAAAATGGGTTGCCGAGTATGAAGGTGGAGCACTTTTACCAGGATCAGTTATGGAAGATAGCATATATGCAGGGAGCCCAGATGGGATTCACTCTTTTAATGTAGAGACGGGAGAGTTATCATGGTCATTCCGCCCAGAGGGGGACTGGAAATTCGTAGGAGGGGTTAGGGGGACTGATAAATTATATGTGTTTGGGATTAGTAAAAATGAGATAGACGCATTGTATGCGGTTGATCCAGAGACCGGAGAGATAGAATGGGAATTTAGATCAAGTGATATATCCGGTCTTTTTGCAGTCCAGGGGGATTCGGTATATACAGGAGGAGGTGGAAACATCCATAGAATTTCAAAGGTTGATGGATCAGAAATATGGTCGGTTCCGATGGGGTACGGATATAAAAGTGGGCAAATTGTTGCAAATGGAGAGACGATATACGCAATTGGAAAATCGAATCGGGCGAAGGAGGAGAAAATATTTGCAATAGACGATTCTTGTGGGCAGATGGAATGGTCGGTTGTATCGAAGGATGAAAAGTCATGGATGGGCATGGCCGCAAGTCCAGAAGAACTCTATGTTTCTGTTCAAAGAGAGGGTACAAAAAATGCATATGGAACTGCTGAAATGATCGCACTAGATCGAAAGGGTGGGTCGAGGTTATGGACTATAAAATTGGAAAATATGAGATATGCGTCGGTGGAATTGGGGAATCCAATAATAGCAGGTAACGAGATATATGTGGGGGGGTTGCAAAGGAGAGCAAACAGATCAGATATTGCATATTTCAATGTGATTGAGATCGATCTGCCTGAAGGGACTCCAGTCCCAAGTCAAGCTCACAAAAGGGAGATAAATAAAACGATAAAGATATCCGAGGAACCCATGTATGTGAGTCCGCCATCGATTGTAGCGGGGAAAGACACAATATATACTTTAGCGGGCGGAGTGGTAACGGCAATGAGATGAAAAATGAATAGACTATAGTTAAAGGTAGACTTGTTTAATATCAGAAGGACTTGCCCTCCTAACTATAGAACTAATTATATCCGAAGATCCTGAAAGATTATTGGAATCGCCATCTAGTACCAAGATTTTAGCTTCCCGGTTGGGTTCGAGTGTGCCATAATTAAGATCGAAAATTGTTGCCCCGGAGGAAGTGGCCATTCGTAGGGTTTCGCGGGGGTCTATATCAAAGAGTTTTGAAACAAACGCCATTTCACGAAAAAGAGAAGGGCTGTTTAGCATTACGTTGTCAGTTCCAAGTGCAATAGTAGTGTGGCAAAGTAAATCTTCGATGGGGGGAAGCCCAACTCCAGTGACGATATTTGAACGGGGACAGATGACAACTGGCGTATTAGTATTTTGCAGATGATCGAGATGTTCAGAAGTTGGATGGACCATATGAACCACAAAGTCGGGTTCCAATGCTAGCGCAGTTTCTATATCGGTTTTATCACGCTCGCCCGCATGAATCCCAAATAATTTATTTGCGGTTTTGGTTGATTTCCGTTCGTGGGTAAAATCGGAATCTCTAGACCCACTAGCTCCAAACCCATCTGCAATATCCAAAACATCAATTGTTTCTCGGCCTAAAATGATCGCGTCCACGTTGGAGTTGGAGTGTGCTTTTTGTAGCATGTTGACGCCGTCGACTCCACCTTCACGGAAATCGGCGAATGCAGCCACCCCGGTACTTTCCATCAGATTGATAGACTTCCTCATCTGAGAGATTAGATCTTCAGGGGTTGCTGCAGATAATAGGCGGTGCTTAAGCCCATCAGGGGGTGCTACTAATTCATCTAGAGATAATCCGGATCCGGCATCTTTTGCTATTGAATCTCCAATATGAGTATGGGAATTTATGAAAGCTGGAAGAATTATGTCAGTACTAGAGTTAGTTTCTTCTTCTATATGAGAAATGTGACCATTCTCAATGGTAAGAGTTCCCTCTACTAAATCAAATTCATGGCCAAAAAGGATTGTCCCCTGAAGCTGCATAATCACACTTTGCTAGGTAGAGACTTGAATGAGTCGCATGGGTATTGTTAGTTAATGAATTTATCAAGACTAAAATTTTTCTTTGATCGCATAGATATCAAGTGTCCATTTGTTTCGAGATTGAGTTCGTTTTCTGCTGCACTGCCGACTCGATCTACTAGATTTTTTGGAGCATATACACCGAGACGCCATTGTTCTTTTTGGGCATCCTGCAATGCATCGATGAGGGGGGAATGATCATGGAGCATACGAATTTCATCTCCAACTTTAATTTTTATTTCTTTTGCGGTTGTCGAAGGGGGGGAAGGTATATCTATTATTACAGATTGGCGATCTACATTGAGTTTAGAAGCTATATGGTTTTCAAATGTACGGATAGAATCATAATCCGCGTTGATGACATCGTCAGGGACATCTTTCATTTCTGCCCAGATTGCTCGTTTGTAGAGATTTCGATTGGAAATTCTCTTCTCGAGTGGAGCGGTTGTTGAATTCGATCGAAGGGCGGCGTGTAAATCGTGATCATCCATATTACGGAGGTCATTTTCTTTTATGATTTCGGAATCTAGTAAAAACTCAGTTGCTCGGCGTAGTATCGATTTGGAGATTCGTGCTACATGGTGATTGTATACGGTAGGACCCATAAGTGTTCTAGCAAGAAGGAGACTTTCGGCAGCTTGAACATTTCCACCAGATGCGGATAAAACTAATTCATCGTCGACGAAAGTCAACTCCCGAACTAATCTTCCATGATCAATAGCGCCGTAAGGAACTCCCGTGTGATGGGCATCACGAACTAGATAGTCCATCCGATCTACATCAATTGAACTAGAAATTATTTGGCCATATTGTCCTTTTCCTATGATTAAATTTGCGATCATATTGGGATCTATATTATGTGTTTCAAGAACTGAGCAGAGGGGGGTGGAAGTAAGAAGCTCTTCTATATTTTCATGTTCAAAGCCAATTCTATGGTTAAGTAAGGGTTCGATATTATGACTATATGGAGAATGGCCGATATCGTGAAGCATTGCTGCGGCCCGTATATGATTAGCTATTTCCGAGGGGATTTCAAGGTGGTTAGTGACCTCGCATGCTAGATGGTAAACTCCAATACTATGTTCGAATCTTGTGTGATTTGCAGAGGGATAAACGAGGGAGACGGTGCCTAACTGTTTTATGTGCCGCAATCGTTGGACAGGAGAGGTATCTAGTAGATCCAATGCGAGTCCATCAATAGTGATATGGTCATGGACACTGTCCTTAATAGTTTTCATCTAGAAAGGGATAGAATAGGATAACATATAAGTAATAACATATAGAACGATAAGTGGCGAAATATAGGATAAAAATAACACAAATTAAAAGGATGAAACTATCATGATTACTTTGCTTTCGGGAGGAACTGGGACACCAAAATTATTGTCAGGAATGGCTCAAAAATCAGAGACAGTTGTCATAGGGAATACAGGGGATGACGTGGAGATAGGGGACTTGCTAGTTTGTCCAGACTTGGACACTGTGATGTATTTATCAGCAGGAATATTGGATCAAAAGAAGTGGTGGGGCATAAAAGAAGATACTTTTGATACGCATGAACGTGTGGCGGGGCTATCAAAACAAAATGGATGGGATGGAAATCCAAATTTTCTGAAGAAAAATGAACAGATAGGGGGGAAGAGAATAACAAATTGGCGTAGATTTTCTGGAGCAGAAGAGTTCATGAAAATTGGGGATCGAGATCGTTTGATACACAAGCTTAGATCGTGTTTGATCGAAGAGGGAAAAACACTAACAGAAGTCACAGAAAACCTATGTTCGGTGTTGAAGGCGGGTGTAAAATTAATTCCTATGAGTGATGATCCTGTTTCTAGCATTTTGAAGACAGATCAAGGGGAGATGCACTTTCAGGCTTTTTGGGCAGGGTGGAAAGGAAAACCAGAGGTAGAAAGTGTTGAGTTCAGAGGATCTAAGACGGCGAATGCGACCAGGCTAGTTGTAGATGCACTAAAAAATGAAGTTATCATCGGTCCGTCGAATCCAATAACTAGTATTGGCCCTATTTTGTCATTGAAAGGGGTTGAAGAATTACTATCAGAAACCAAAGTCGTTGCAGTGTCCCCGTTTATAGGAGGTGAATCTTTTTCAGGTCCAATTAAGAAGTTAATGATAGCAAACGGATATGATGCGAATACAGCGGGTTTGATGGAGATGTATCCATTTGTTGATGCGTTTGTAATAGATTCCACGGATAAAACAAAAATGGATCGCCCAGTGGTAAAAACGAATATAAGAATAGATGACAAAGTGGATGCGATGCGGGTGTACGAATCTTGTCTAAAGGCGTTTGAAGAGGTGGATACAAAATGAAAAAATTACCGTTTGAAATTGAAGGTATTGTGGAAGTGGTAGTGACAACTTGTGATGCGTCAAAATATTGGAATGTTGCCCTTTTAGGATTGCATGGTGGGGAAATTGTTACTGCTAGGACGTGGGGCAGGACAAAAACACGTGAAAACTTTAGTAAAGGAAGGGATGCATATGTTCATTTTGTACGTGATGCGGTTTTATTTGCAGAAGCTGCACTTTGTATTAAAGAACAAAAAGATCCACATATAGAGGGGTCGTACGCCTGGGCGAAAATAGAAGCAATATCGACGGGAGTGGGGAGAGAAAAAGGTACAGAATGGGAAGATTGGGATATAAATATAAGAGAGAGTCAGATAGTGAAGGAAGAAGTTCCCATAGTTAATAGAGGGCATAATGCAATTATAGAAGCAACGGTCATAGCATCTAGGTTAAGGATATCCCAAAATAGAGAGAAAGATCTGCAAAAGATTGAAAGTTTATTGAAAATTGCAGAAAAATGTGGGAATGTGCGCGACTGTGAGGCGAAGGTTCTAGTTGAAAGACTAGTTTTTCAAAATTTTGAAGAGGATAAACAAAGAAAAAAGTTTTAGCGTTGCAAGTTCTCACAAAGATGCTAATCGGAAGAATAGGAGGAAGATATGGGACGCTATCGGGCTACAGTGGAAAGTGATATTGTGTATGTGGAGGCGGACCTAGGGCGAATAAAGGTGGGTCCTTTGGATACAATGATAGAGATCATAGGAGGTCCATCTTGGACGATTAGGTATGATGATCAGGAACGGGCTAGAATGGATCTAGATACGTCAGACGAGGGTTTGACTATCGATGTTAGGGATACTATTGAGGCGATGACGTTTGGTGGGAAATTTCTAATGACATTAAGATCACAACCGGAAATTATTCCGGGAGGAGACCGGGATACAGTTTCACCAAGATTGGGCTTGTTTATGGGTCGTTTGATAGAAAATCTAGAGTACGGAGTTAGATGAAATAGGATCATATTGAGACAATATCTGATTAGATGGGTTTAAGCCAGAGAATTGACAAACCGGAAGTATGCCAATCAAACCAGCCTACGTCAAGCGTATTTCTCGGGAGTTAATAGAGAGGTATCCTGAAAGGTTCTCGGATGATTTTGATGAGAACAAAGAAGCAGTCACACTTGTTACTAATGTCGAATCCAAGAGAGTGAGAAACAGGATAGCAGGATACGTGACGAGAAAAAACAGAAAAAACTAGTAAATGAAAGCGAGACGTGAAACGGAGTTCTATGCGTCAGAGTATCATAATCGTTTTGTCCATCGTCGCACTATCCGGTTAACATGGTAGTTTCGGTAGGAATAATTGGGGCCACGGGGGTCGTTGGTCAACGGTACATACAGTTAATCGAAAAACATCCCTTTTTTGAAATCGAGGTTGTTACCGCCAGTGACAGAAGTGTTGGGAAGTCGTACCGAGATGCAGTTAACTGGGGGTTGGATACACCCATGCCTAAGGATATATCGAAGTTTGAGGTGAAACCAACCGATGCGAAAAGTATTCCAGAAGAAGTGGAAATCTTATTTTCAGCACTCCCCTCTCAAATTGCCTCAAAGGCAGAGCCAGAATTGTGTAAAGAAGGATACATCATTGCATCTAATTCGTCGAATGAACGGATGAGTGAAGATGTTCCGTTGATTATTCCAGAAATAAATCCAGATCATCTAGATTTAATTGAGATTCAGCGGGAAAATAGAGGATGGGATGGGGCGCTAATCAAAAATCCCAATTGCTCTGTAATAACCCTGGCGCCAACATTAAAGGCATTAGATATATTTGGGCTTGAGAGAATTCATGTTGCGACACTCCAGGCGGTTTCAGGGGCAGGGTATGAAGGTGTCAAATCAATGCAGATTTTAGACAACGTTATTCCATTTATCCAAGGTGAAGAAGAAAAATTGGAAACGGAACCTCAGAAGATACTAGGGGGGCTAGAAGGAGATAAAATTTTAATGCACAACATGGAAGTATCGGCTTCGTGCAATCGTGTGGGAGTCATAGATGGGCATTTAGAGAATGTTTGGGCGGGGACAGAAGAACTGGCCACAGTTGAGAAGGTTAAAAACGCGTTTAAGGAATTGAAAGGATTGGAACTTCACTCCTCTCCTGAAGTGTTCATAGAAGTTTTTGAGGAAGAAGATAGGCCCCAACCTAGATTGGATAGGAATCTGGGAGAAGGGATGTCTATTTCAGTGGGAGGTATTAAAGAAACATCAGGAGGGGGGATTCAATACAACTGTTTGGCTCACAATACGATCAGGGGGGCAGCAGGAGCTAGCATATTAAATGGGGAACTTTTAATGGACAGTAAATGGTTCTGATCAGTGAATCCGGTTTCCAGGATCGTACGTAAAGAAAAGAATTAAAGCGATTCGAGGGCCAAGTCGTTTGCCAACTGGGATTTTTTGAGCCTAGTTTCAAGAGTTTTTCGGTAGTCATTGAGATCAATTGAATGCCGGGCTACTCCCGATGTAATCGCAGCTTCGGCAACTTTAGGTGCTACTTCGAATAGGACACGTGGATCAACTGGTTTTGGTATGATATAGTCAGGTCCAAACTCTATTTTTTCACCACCATATGCTTCAATTACATCATCTATAACATCTTTCCGGGCGAGATCTGCTAGGGCCTGGGATGCAGCTATTTTCATATCTTCATTTATATCTTTTGCACGCACATCCAATGCTCCACGGAAAATGAAGGGGAAACCAAGAACGTTGTTAACCTGGTTTGGGAAATCGGACCGCCCAGTTGCCATGATCACAGTGTCATCTCTAACAGCTTTTGCTTCATAATATCCTATCTCTGGATCGGGGTTTGCCATTGCAAATATGATAGGATCACTTGCCATTGACTGAACCATTTCTTCACTGACTAGTCCTCCGATAGATAGGCCAACGAAGACGTCTGATTCAACCATGGCGTCAGCTAGATTTCCATCTTCTTCGCTCGCGAATTCTTGTTTATATTCATTGATGTCTTCACGACTCTTTGATAAGATTCCTTTGGAGTCGACCATGACAATGTTTTCTTTTTTTGCACCTAAAGAGACGTAAAATTTTGCAGTCGCAATTGCACTTGCTCCAGCTCCAGAGAATACAATTTTAAGATTGGAAATATCCTTAGAAATTATATCTGCAGCATTGAGTAATGCGGCTCCAGAAATTATTGCAGTTCCATGTTGATCGTCGTGGAACACAGGAATATCAAGTTTGGATCGTAATTGACGTTCGATCTCGAAACATTCCGGTGCTTTAATATCTTCTAAATTGATTCCCCCGAAGGTTGGTTCAAGTGCTTTTACAGTGGAGACAACCTCTTCGACAGTAGTTGGGTTTATCTCGATATCAAAAACATTTATATCGGCAAATCTTTTGAAGAGGACTCCTTTACCTTCCATGACAGGTTTCGATGCAGAGGGACCAATATTACCCAGTCCGAGTACTGCAGTTCCATTTGAAACAACTGCTACGAGGTTTCCTTTCCCGGTATAAACATAGGAATCTTCTTCATTATTGTGTATCTCCATACAGGGGGCAGCTACGCCAGGAGAATATGCCAAGGTGAGATCCCATTGTGTGTTGGCGGGTTTTGTGGTAAAAATGGCCAGTTTCCCAGGAGGGTCTACCTTATGGTAATTAAGTGCTTCATCTTGC